>RRZU011458315.1_pt1 | contig 16053 bp, 13 predicted proteins | sample 2165561 | NCBI WGS metagenome assembly RRZU01 (sample SAMN10456909, study PRJNA506462) | wastewater metagenome | isolation source: wastewater sludge | place: USA: Moscow, Idaho
GCGCCTCACTCGGACGTGCAAGACTCGTATCGCTAACAACGCTATCCGGCAAGCCGACGGTTTTGTTAGCACAGAACAGCCTGAACAGCCTGCCGGATTTCCTTTCGCCTCACCACATGGCTCTGGCCGACTTCATGTGAGCTCTTGACAAAAGCCGTATGGTGTGATATAATGATATAATGGTGTCACGGCGGTATCGACCGATGCCGACGAAACCAAGCCGCACCATACGGAACCTGAAAGTATCACCATGACCAGCAAGCTGAAAATCGAAAACGTAAACATTGTCGCTGCACGTCCTGACGCTGTTATGTCTTTGGTTCGCAATATCGAGAATCTTGATCCACAGTTTGTGCGTCTCATTTATTGCGCACAAAGAGCAAATACAGACTATCTGCGTGGTAAATAACTCACTCAACTAACCAGTAACCGCCGACTGCTCTACCGCATCGGCGGTTACTGTCGTTTAATAATTTGCGTTTTTACGTGGAGATACTGTTATGGACGTGAAAGCAATCATTGAGAGTCTGAAAACCCTCAAGACCTATAAGGTAGCAGTGAAGCGAAATACCATCAGCCGAATGCTTACCGATCTTCAAACCCAGGCACAGCACGGAGCTACCGTGGCGAATGCTGACTTCCGCTACGCTCCGTACCGCCAAGCCTTCCGCATCCTTGGGACAACTTGCCGTTCTATCATCGCAGAAATGGCAGCGCAGACGATGGAGCAAAGCAACTACATGCAGCTCCTGACAAACGCCATCACGCGCTTCGAGGATGCAGCAGAAGCAGTCGGCGCAGCTCCTCGTTCGGAAATGTCTGGTGAGGTAGCGGATGACGTTGTACGTGGCCGCATTGAGGACATCCGCAAGTCGTTCACGTTGCCTACCAGTGTGAAGAAAGCCTACACGCTGCTGAAAGCACCTGTCGTTCCCGTTCTGGCCAACTCTGAGTTCTCGTTCGACAAAGAGTTTGCTGCCGTAGGGATGAAGACGGTGCGCGTTGCTCAATACAACATCATTCAGGATCAGTTGATTATCGCATTCGACCGCAAGTTTGCTCTCGAGCATAGCGAGGAGCGCCTGCAGCGTGTCAAAGTGCCAGCATCGTTGCTTGAGAAACTCGATGAAAACTTCGGGTATCTTGAGGGGTGGAAGGCAGTGCTTCTTTCCCGCGTCAAGCTCTCGCCACTGGACTCTCTGCGGACGACCCTGAAGGTGGCGAGCACTGTGAAGAAGTTTACCCCTCAGCAGGTTGAAGTTCTCGCTAAAGTGAAAGCCACTATCGACGCCGGGCAGAAGAAGCTCGACGCTTTTGACGCTACCGACCTTTTCGTGACCTACGCCAACGAGGTGCTCGACTCTATTCAGCGCAGCTCCGGCAGACGCTTGGCTTTCGTCGTTGAGCAGCCGGTTACACATAAGTCAAACCCGAACATCCTTTATTTTTGGGCAGCCAGTAGCCAAGCCGTGACGCGCATCTTGTCACGAAAAGGTATGCGCCCTCAGATGTGGAGATTCCCGTAACATGCCAGCGATTACTTGCAACGCCCCGTGTTTTGTTTGCCAGAACAACTTCCCCGTTATGCACTCCCACCATACGGTGCCTCAGTGTTGTGGCGGCAAGAACAGCAAGCAAGTAATCCTGTGCGCCTCCTGTCATAACAGTGTTCACGCCCATGCCCTGCACGTTTACAAAAGTGTAAAAAGCAATAAGTCGCCGGTAAAACAGTTTTGGAAAACCGGCGACGAGGAGAAACGAGCCAAACTGCTGGTTCAGCTAATCGTCGATGCTTTTGTGAGACGTAATATAGACGGCATGAGCGGCGATCAAATGGTAGCCGCTCATTTCAATCTATCAGCGAGGAACTATGGGAAGCTCAAGCAACTCCAGCAAGACGCTGGCTTATCAAGCCTAGACAAAACGCTCGCCGCGCTCATTGAGCAGGCTTACACGCTTAAAGGATTCGATCATGTCGAAAACAAATGGTATCGCACCTAAGTTGTCTACCGCGACCACGAAAAACCGTGGCCGTTGTCGTGATTGCACTTTCTTGACCACACGCCCTTTGCCGGGCAATAAGTCGCCTTGTTCCGAGCAGGGCGTGTCTCGCAATAGCAAACCTTGCGGGTCGATGCAGGTAAACATTGATCCGTTGCTTCGGCCTGGCAGTGCTAAACGCCAGCGTGAAAATGTCAACATGATGGAACAGCTTGGCACTATCACGAAAGGCCGCACAGAAGCAGAGCTTCGTGCTCTAGGTTTGCTGCTTCTCGGATCTGCGCGCGTTGCAAAAGCTGGTTTCAGCTTCATGCAGCGCGTTTTCGTCCATTATCGCGGCACTACCGCGGACGACTACGTAAGCAACTGGTGTTCTGCTTACATCGTCGATGTTGACCGTGATGTTGTGCGCCTCGTTGGTCGCCGCAAAGACCATGACTTCGTGCTCTCGCTCCCGCGGGATGCACGTATTCTCACTGTTGCTGAGTATCGGGAGTATCGCCACTCCATGCAGGACGTCGGGAAGTTGATTGATCCGGCCATTCGTAAGTTCAAGGACTTGTTTGACCGGAAACGTCTGTCTGCTGATAGTGGAGCTCTTGACGTGGACGACTTGATTGCGTCCATGAGTATCGACGACCTCAATACGAAGTTTGTTGATGCTGACGAACTCCAGGAGAAACGCCGCACACGCAAGCGCGTTGGCGGACTCGACCGTATTGCAAAAGAGGTCGAGTCTGGCGCATTGCTGGACGGAAATTTCATCATCGACGGTCACGAACGCGCCTGACGGACACCGAAATGCTCATCAAGTACATCAAGAAGAACACCTCCTTTACACCTGACGACCTCGGCATGGGCGTCACTATCATCGCACTGTTGCGCTACTCTTTGCGCTTGGACAACTCATCGCAGTGCCAACGTCGAATGAACGCTGTGTTCCCGCGTCGCTCTACCGGCGGCGGTTTGGACTCAGCGCAGGACGTGCGCCTTACGTATGAGCGTAGCTTCTACACATGCATTCAGATGCGCGGGTTTGCCTGCGCTGTCTTGCTGGACGGCACGTTCAATCAGCGTGTCGTTCTGGCGCAAGCCAAGCGTTACGGCATCACGCGTCTTGACGCTATTTGGGTTGCCGCTTGGCTCAGTCAGTGTGACTCATTGAAGGAACTCACGTCTGCTGCAAAGGCCAACAAGCAGTTTCTCGATGTTCGTGCTGTCGGGCGTCAGACGATGAACGTCTTTGAGCGTCTGCAGAAAGCTGTTCGCTACCGTGTTCGCAAGTCGCTGGCCTTCCTCACCGCACGCTACAACGTCGAGGCCGAGGATCTTGAACTGGAAGTGCTTGACCAGATCATCCCGAAGTTTCTACGAGCCGCGCCATTTGACTCCGATCATCATGCGCTCAACTTTTTGAAGCAGTATGCATCGCGCCGTGTCAACAACGTGCGCGACTACTACCTTGCCCAGAAGCGTAAACGTTTCAATGATTACGTGGACAGCAACGGCGAGTGGGCAGCTACGCAGGTGTATAGCAGTGAGAACCAGTTGCGCGTTGACAGTGACGGCAACTCTGTCACTGTCGAGGACGTGGGTTACGACTCGGGCATTGAGCTTTCGCTTTCGCTGAAACAAGCTGTGTCCTGCATCGGTGAAAAGGAGCAGAAGTTCGTCGCCGCTATCATGGGCGTCGAGATCCCTCAGTTCACGCGCTGGCTGCGCCGTCGCAAGTTGCTGAAAGGCGGTGCGACAAACTCTGATTTGACACAGGAGCACGTTCTCAAGTTTGCAAGTCGCTGGCTGCGCATGAAAGCGGAGGCTGTCGCTTCGCTGTTCGCCCAGTTGCGTGAAAACTTGGGCGACTCCTGTGAAACCCCTTATGCGTATGAGGTGGCATAATGACTCACGTTGATACTTTTGCAGCAGCTCTCATCAGCGGTAGCGATCCCCGACACGCAGATGCTTTGTTGTGGGTTGTTTACTGCACGTTGCAAGAGCACCCTAATGGCCTCACCCTCGGACAACTCACGCGCTTGATTTGCACGTATCAGATGCTGTCTGAGGATGAGCTACGCCGTGTGCTGTTTACGATGACTTCCACGGGCATGTATGGTTGCGTCATTCGCCATACTATCGACAACCCTGACCATCGCGTTGTCGTGCTCAAACTCGGACGCCGCATGTCGCCAGCTTGGACAAAATTCCTGGAGCGTGTGAAGGAGTCGGCCTACGAGGACTTTCACAAGTATGTCCCCGTCCAGTTGCCGGAGCGCAGCAAGGAGTAACACATGAAGCTGTATAGCCAGGCACTTGAGCTATTAGCGTTGCGCTCGATTGCGGTAAGCGGCTCTGTGAACAAGACTCCCGAAGCCGCTGCCTATTTGCTCGGCTCGATGAGCGACGATTTCTTCTACTACGAACCTGCTTCGGCTGCACTCAAACGTATACGTGCTCTTGCACGTAAGCACGGAGAGGTGCCGAACTATTCAGAACTTTGCGAAGATCCTGCTCTTGACGAGGACTTTCGTGACGTACTGCGTGAGTATGAAGGCGTACCCATCAAGTCCGTTAGGAAAGCCAAGCGGCTGTTTACGAAGCTGGACGAATACCGTAAGACGCGAACGCTCTATACGATGTGCAAGTCAGTAATCGAGGACTTGACCAAACCTGCCGTTGACGTAGATGCGCTTATCGAAAGTGTGTCCACTACTGTAACGCAGGCACGTTCGTCTAACCAGACGGACTTGCAGGTCTCGTTCATCGGTCCCAACGCCAACTCTTGCTCTAGCATGAGGGATAGCCTTACGGCGGAGATTGAGACACTCCTCAAGACCGGCTTCCACGAGCTTGATGAGCGTAACGGAGGTATGGTAGCTGAGGGCGTTCACGTCATCGCTGCTACCACGTCGGGCGGTAAATCAGTTGTTTTGCAAAACTTGCTCTACAACCTGTTCAAACTCAACAAAGTCAGTGTCCTCAATGTTTCACTTGAAATGACCAAGCCGAAGCTGATGCGACGCATCGCCAGTATGCTGACAGGCATTGAGTTCTCCAAGTTTGTGAAGCGCACCGCTACAGATGAAGAGATTGATGCTGCGGACGAGGCGTGGGCCAAGCTGCACCGCTTTGGTGAGAAACACGGATGCCGATTTGGTTTGATGTGCCCTGTAGGTAGCGTGACGATGGAGGGCGTACTTGCGACAGCCAAGCCTTATGGGTTTAACGTCATTGGTATCGACTACGCTGGCTTGCTTGAGGGCATGGCTGGTGACGATCAGTGGAGGGCACTGTCAGAGTGTGTGCGCCAAGCCAAGATTTATTCGTCTGCGACTGGCAGCTTGGTCATCATTCTTGCGCAGCTTGATGATGCGACCAACAAGATCCGCTACTCAAAAGGTATGCTGGAACACGCTGATAGTTGCTGGACGTGGAACTACGCTTCTCCAGAAGTGCGCGATCTCAAAGTGATCCCCGTCAATCAAATCAAGGGCCGTGATGCAGAGCTCTTCCCGTTCGACTTGAACGAGGAGTTTCACATCATGCGCGTCACAAACCCCACGACCTCTGACGCTGTTATGGACGGTGACACGCGCCGAGAGAAATCACGCGAACGTGATCGTGATCGTCATCGTGAGTACGATGACGATGACGAGCGCAAGTCTCGCCGTAGCGAAAGCGCGAAACGGCGACGGGATGGAGAGAGTGATTCACGAAAAGATCGTCGCGGTAAGTCGAAGGCTCTGGTAGATGACGACCTGAGTTTTGACGACGGCAGCGGCGTTTGACTAAGGCGAGTTCCAGCATGAGTAGAAAGCCAGTAACGGAAGCTCTGACTAAAGCTGCGCAGAGCTACCTTTTGCACAAAGGATTTAGCTGCTATGCGGAACTCGCCGTCGATGCTTCTACGCGACGACGTGCCGACGTAGTAGCCGTAAATCTCAAACGTCACATCTTCATATGTGAGGTAAAAAGCTGCGAAGCCGACTACCTCACAGACTCAAAGTGGCACACCTACCTCGACTATTGCGATCAGTTCGTATTCGTGTTTACGCACTCAACGTATGAGTCGCTGGCCGCTAAGTTGCGCCAAGATCTCAAAGGCACCAAAGCCGGTATACTGGTACTGTCCCCTACAACTGGCTATTTGGTGTCTAAGCGCCCTTCAAGGATTGAGCCATGTCACAATCGTATTCGGAGAAAACTCATTACACGTATGGCTTGGCGTGGTGGATTCTCTGCAAGGGGTCATCGAAGGACTCGCGTGTTCCTCCTGCAGAGTCATCCGAGCTAATAAATGACTTCTATGGAGTGCTTCCGCCGTATGGTAATTTGCAGCGCCCTCGTGATAATCAGCCTGACGGCATTGAGCTTGTTGAACGTTTCAAGCCAGATAACGCCGTCATCGTTGACGAGCACGTTCTAGAGCGGGCGCGAAAGAGAACCAAAGCAAGAGCAGAACGTATAAGCAGGAGACTGATACGTGGCGTTAGCGATGTCTTGGCACTTGATAAGGCTTTTGATATTGCGCAGCATGCAGCAGCCGACGGATTGCGCGTAAACGTAAACGTCGCTCGCGGTAGTGCTGCAATCGTCGGAGACTTGTTAGTCTTGGACGTAATACGCCAGCAACTCTCCTCTATGGATTTCCCGCCTTGGCTTGAACGCCACTACCTGCGTACAATGGTCGATACGATCATCCCGCAGTCGGTAGAGTCCATGCGACGTATGGACAAAGAGGTGGTAGACCCGAGCAATACGGCTTTTCTCATTCGCGCCACGCCAAACCAAGAGGATCGCAAAGAGAGCGTCCTCGGCGTAAGGAAGCGAAGGAAATGACCCCGAAAAACTGCCTTAGCTGCGAAAGCTACATGCGATGCAGCGACCCTGCGAAGTCGTTTATCTTTTGGTGCAAATCATACCGCAGTAGTGCCCAAGCTACTGCGCGTCACAACGACATTATGCAACAGGTGTCCGACCAGTTGCCTGATATGCGTAATGTCATCCTCACTCCAGATGTTGTTGAGCGTAGCGCGAGCATTGAGGCTCGTGTTCGCGCTGCTCTCAGCAGCTCTCGCGTCCTCCCCCAAGACCTTACGGCTGACGACTCTCACTTCGAGGAAGCGAAAAACGTCATCCATTGGTGCATGGATCCTACGATGCTTGCCATGCGGCCTTTCGTTCGGCAAGCCCTCATTCTAGCTGAAATCTTCTCTGAATATTGCCCGCGCTGTAGCGATTCTGAATGGATGGCTACTGCTCCCGTTGACGCTTCTCTTGAGACAATGCTGTCTAAAGTGTCCATGTTCGAGTGGGGCGTTTGCCCTAACTGCGGCACTGGCAGAAGCGACTGCATGCGCGACGGACGCCTTACAGTGCGCACCGAAGGCGCAGTTTGCGCTGGTCAGCGCGGTGGCAAGTCTGCGCTCACTGTTCAAGCTCACTCCTACATCATTCACCGTGCGCTCAAAATGGGCCGCCCTGCTCAGGTGTACAACGTCTTGCGTGGTCAAACATTGCAAGGCACGTTCACGGCCCTGACGTATGCTCAAGCCAAGGACACCTTGTGGGATACGCTCTACAACTTCTTGATTGAAGCTCCGTGGTTTCAGGAGTACCACAAGTGGCTGGGCGAAGAAGGCGCACGGACAGGCAAGGAGCTGTTAAAGCTCAACGACACCTTTGTTTCGTACAAACACCGCCTCATCGACTACTACCCTGCCGGTCCTGACAAGCGTGTGCTTCGCGGTAGAACACGTATCGCTGCCTCTATTGACGAGTTGGGATGGTTTCCTAACGACGTTTCTTCGTTGAAAAACGTGAAGATGAACGCTCAGGAAATCTACAAGGCTCTTGCCAACAGTCTCGTTACTGTGCGCTCGGCAGCACGTCGGCACTTGGCGCGTGGCGTTGACAACACTTTGCAGGGCTTGTTCATCAACGTGTCTAGCCCGTCGCATGCGCGTGATATGATTATGGAGAAGGTGCGTCAGTCTGCTATCGACCGCCGTATCTACGGCATATGCATCCCTACTTGGGAGCTCAACCCTACCGTCACCAAAGATGACTTGAGCCAGGAGTTTCTTGAAGACCCGGTTAAAGCTCTGCGCGACTTTGGCGCTCAACCGCCTATATCATCAAATCCGTTCTTCACCAAAGACGAGCCAGTTGAGAATTGCATGGTGTTGAAGCCTCAAACTGTCCGTATGACCTACAAGACGCATAAGCTGCGTAACGGAGACCGCGAGCGGTACGCGGTTCTAGAAGGTTTGAAAGGCAACAACTACCCTGCTGTTCTTGCAGTGGACGCCGGTTTTGCGCATAACAGTTTCGGTGTGTCAGTCGTTCAAAACCTACCGAAATACGGACTGTCTGTCCCTCTTATGCTGGAGTTGCAGCCTAAGCCGGGGTGCCCTCTCAACTACTCCTTGTGCTACAAGCACATTCTCACGCCTGTCATGGAGGCGTTCAACATTTGCGCTATGGCTGCGGATAGGTGGCAGAGTTTGAAGCTGTTGTCTGACGCTGAGATAGAATTTGATCTCCAGAAAATTACGTACTCGTTGAAGTACGCAGACATGTGTGACGTGCGCCAGTACATCTACGATGAGGAGATAGCTTTACGCAAGCCCGTCATGCCTATTGCCGACATTAAGGAGTTCAACCCGTCTGACTATCCTCGGCAGTTTGAAAATGATCCGTATGCACACTTTTATCTCCAGTGCTGTACTGTCCAAGATGCCTCTACTCAAGTGCTGAAAGGTGAGAACTTGACTGACGATCTGTGGCGAGCAACAGCACTTGGCGTGACGGTGTTCCTCAATCCCAAGTATGCCGAACTATTCACTGCCGTCGAACCTGAGGAGAAGAAGCCTCAGGGAAACATCGAAAGCCGCGTGTTCATGGCTAAAATGTCGGGTGTTGCGCCTGGCAGTGGTGCCCATATGCCGGGTGGAGGCCAAAGCTCTCGTGTGTTCATTGCTCCTAGAAGATAAAAACTGTAAATAAGAAAGCGTGGGCACTCCCCACGCTTTTCCCTTTTAGCATGTATGGGAGCACAAATTGAACATACAACATTTTCGCTTCAAGCATAGATTCCGTGGACGCTTCGAGGAAGTGGACGACTACGGCTATGTGAAGCTCGCCGAAGGAGGCGCTGGAGGCTTGAAGGTCCTCTTCGTCTTGGACTTCATGCCGTCAGAAGATTTGAAGTCCGGCAAGATGTTGAGCGGTGACACTGGGTTGTTGTTGGAGGCCTTGGACTTGCGGGCTCGTGCGCGAAGTGGTGTGCGACGTGTTGCTTGGACGGCTATCACTTTCAATGCTTTTCGCACCATCGGTAAGCCTACAGACTACGTGACTGAGGCGCGTGACGCTTTTACCGCACGGATCAACCACGCCATCATCGAGACTCAGCCAGATGTTGTGCTTACGTTTGGGCCTTCGTTGATCTCCGCTTTGCAGCCCGAGCGTTATCGTCTGGACACCAAGCGCCCGGGTTTGTGGCTTGGTGTTCCTGGAGAGCAGACGTTTACGTACCGAGGCTCCAAGCACACCTGCACGGTCTGCGCTACTCTCAGCTTGTCTAATGTGGTTGACGGTATGCGCGGCGCTCCGGATGCTCTCGGTTACATGATCGAGAACATTGCGAACGCTTATGCTCGCAGTATTCGATTCAAAGTTGATGAGCAGCGTTTGTTGGACAGTAAGCCTGTTTTGATTGACACCCTTCCGCGCTACAAAAAAGTGATGGACATGCTGCGTCAGCAGAAAGAGGTGGCAGTCGATACGGAAGCTACGTCGCTCTACAAGTTTGCTACGCGCCTACTCACTGTGCAGTTTGCCAAGTGTCAGGACTACGGTTACGTCATACCGATCTACCACAAAGACAGCCCGTTCTCCGCCAAGGAAATGCGCTACATCATTCGCGATCTTCGAGAGTTCTTCGAGGGCGACAATGACAACGATGTGCATCTGTATGCCAACGCTCAGTTCGACCTCAGCTTGATGCGAACTATGCTCGGAGTGCGTTGGTTTGAGAACGATCTATGGGATGTTTTCGCTGGCGCTTTTGCGCTTGATGAGAACAAAAAAGTGCTGTCTACGCTGGCAGGCACCTACTACTACTCGTTGCTCAACATGTGTGTGCAGCATGGCTTCAACGGCTACCTCACGTCGTCTTTCAACAAATCTCACCGCACCACCATCGCCAGTGTAGACCTCGCAGGCGATGCTTTGCGTTATATGGCGTGGGACTGCACTACGCTGCATGCTATCAAAGAGCAGCAAATTGCCTGCGCGAAAAGTATCGGCCACCGGATGTATGAAGGTGTTGTCCGCTGGCAGCTCTCGGATACGCTGCATGGCTACTCCCTTATGGAGCATACCGGAGCGCCGCTCGACATTGAGTATCTCTATAAACTGCGTCTGCCTGACTCTCCTATCGAGAAGATCTTGCGTGACAAAGAGACAGAGCTCCTCAATACTCCGGCAGCACGTAAAGCAAACGCAATACTGGCAAAGCAAAACGGTGCACCTGCTGGAAGCATTTTTGGCGGTAAGACGCCGAACATGCTCAAGCTGTCACGCCCTGAGCACAAAGACTTGCTGTTCTTCGAAGTCCTCAAACTGACGCCAGTGGACAAGCGCGGTCGAGACATCGATCTTGATGAAGATGCGCTACGAGGTAAACGCGGTAACATCGACAAAGCGTTTCAAACTCGTCATGCTGGCGTTAAAGAAGTGCAGCTTTACAGCGAAATGGGCAAAGCGAAAAAACTGCGCGATGCTTACGTCAAGAGCTTCATCCGCAAGCTGGGCGAAGACGAAGACCTGCAAAAGACGAAACGCATCCGTTCACGCTACAGCTTTCTGCGTGTCGTTACGTATCGCACGGCCTCCGAAGATCCAAACTTGCAGAACATCCCGTCGCGTGGTGAGCTTGGTAAGCACATAAAGCGGTGTTTTATCGCGCCGCCCGGCCATCTCGTCATCAAGGTGGACTATCGTGTTCACGAGGTTCGCGGCTGGGGTTTGATTTCGTTCGACAAGGGTGTTGCAGATCTTTTCATTCAAGCGAAAAAACTGCGTGATGCTTATAGAGCACACCCTTCGGCGGAGCTTGCCCTTCGCGTAAAAACCGAAGCCGACATTCACGTTATGAATGCCGCGTATTTCTTCCGCATGAATGCCGCTGACGTGGCGAAGCAAAAGGAAGTACGTAACCGCGTCAAGGGGGTTATTTTCGGTCTCATCTATCAAATGTCCATCAAGTCGCTGGCTGCATCCATTCAAATGGAGCTGGAGGACACCAAGAAGCTGGTAAGAAACTTCACCAAACGTTTCCCGAAAGGCATGAAGTGGATTGAGGACGTGAAGATTTTTGCACGTAAGCATCATTACGTGCAAGCTCCGATTGGCATTCGGAGAAATCTGTGCGGCTACATAATGCCTGAGGCTATGGAGCACGCTGATCGCGTGTATGCCGACATGGATCGCAGGGCCGTGAATAGCCCTATTCAAGGTATGTCGGCGCAGTTCATGGCTATCGGCAACCGCGAGATTGACCGCCAGGTGTGGGAACACAAGAAAGCAGGCCGCGACTTCTCCCTTAAGCCCAGCAACAGTGTGCATGACTCGCTGGAAAATCTTGTGTGCTATTGCGACTTCTTGCGTTCGCTCGACATTATCGAAACCGGGATGACGACGAACGTGCGCGAGGTGTGCGTCAAGCGTTACAACTACGATTTCGTTGTAGACCTCGAGATCGACTTTGAAATCGGCGCAGCTATTTCTCACGTTGACGGCTGGGACTTCTCCGCTCATCAACTCGACGTGCTGGTGTTCGAGTCGCTGCTGTTCCAACGCCGAGAGCTCGGCTACGATATGGATGTGGCAGCTTGCTATGCCGAAGTGTTCGATCAAATGCATGAAGCCCCGCGTTGGTTGCGTAAGCAAGTGAAGAATACTGGCTATCAGTTCAAAATGACGGAGAGCTCTTACCTGCGCGGCAAAGCGCGTAGTTTGCAGGAGCTCAGGAGTGCGCATGAAAATCTACTGTCTGTAAAAGATACAGAGGCAAAAGCTATCGAAGCGTCAGAAGCAGCTATCAACAAAGCTGCCAAGACGCTTTCGATGCTGTATGAAGATTATCTCAAACATGACGGTAAACCGCTTAAAGGAGTAACCGGTGTCCTCTAAAGTCCGTATCGCAGAAGTGTTTCTGTCCATGGAAGGCGAAGGCCCTCTCATCGGCCGTCCGATGATTTTCGTGCGTGTGTTTGGCTGCAATCTCACATGCCCAGGATTCGGCGCAAGTGGTGACACAGAGGCAGCTTACGTTGAATTCACCGAGAAGCGCGATATTCGCGGCATTGGATGCGACTCTGCTTATGCTTGGCATTCGGCGTTTAAGTCGCAGGCCGTATTCATGGAGCCGAAGGAGCTTGCCGATGCTATTTGTGCTTTGTTGAAGCATAGATGCTACGTATGCTTCACCGGAGGCGAGCCGATGCTGTATCAAGACGCGCTGGCCGAGACTGCGCGACTGGTTCTCTCCAGGCAAACGCGAGGTGAGTGCGCAGAAGTGCTCGGCTTCTTGGTCGAAACGAACGGGACTATCAGCCCTTCGCTGTCGATGAAGTCTCTCGGCATGGACGCTTCGGTGACTTACTCCGTTTCGCCCAAGTTGAGTAATAGCGGTGAGCCTCTTGAGCGTCGCTATTCTGCTACCGCTCTCGTCGCGTTCACGGCAATGCCGAGTTGGTATTTCAAATTCGTGGTGTCCAATACGGAGGACATTGCCGAAGCTGTCTCTCTGCTCCACATCGTGAAGAATAAAACAGGGTCGCTTCACAACGCTCGACCGATCGAGCCATCTGATGTGTGGCTTATGCCTGCGGGTATCACGTCTACCGATCAAGAGCGCATTCAAGAGAGCATCGCTACCTACGCTTTCCGTAATGGTTTCAATTTTTCTCCTCGCGTTCACTGCTGGGTGTTCAACAACAAGCCTGGGACTTGACCTATGAAATTTCACATCAACTCTGCTGATCTGATCTCCGCCATCAATCTTGCGATGGCTGCTGCAACCACTGTGTCAAAGCCCGACCTGTGTACCTGCGCGTTTGCTTTGCGTAAAGGTCGCGCCTACCTGCAAGTGTGCAGCCCTGACAGCTATGTGCAGCTTCGTCTCAATACGACTGAGATCGAAGGCTCGGGCACTGCTTTTTTCTCGGCAGACATTGTGGGCTTGCTCACAAATCGTGGCGAAGTAATCCTTTCGTTTGCTGAAATGCTCAATATCAGTGTTGTCAAGGGCCGCTACTCTGCTGCACTCGACCTGCAGCCGAAGCCCACCGACTACGATACCTGGGTGTCCACTTACACGAAAACTGAGGCGGCCGACGTTCAACTCGGTGAGGAAGTGCTCGCTGCGCTGCGTCGCGGTGTCAACAGCACGGCCCTCAAAGCCGTGTTTGAAGAACGCGCTATGCTCGCCTACATCGACATCTCGAAGCGCGGCGTTACCGTATCGTCCTGGGACAATCACCACGTAGGTGTTTTCCGCAATAAGGTGAAAACAGGTGCTGCTTTCCGCGTGGCTTTGCTTGCCACGTATATGTCTTTGATCGACCGCTTCTCCAAAGACGCAGTGTCCATCACTGCGACTGAATCGCGTATCGTTGCTCGTGGCGAAGGCTTCCTTGTATCGCTTCCTGGCACTCAAGCTGACGCGGATCACTTTGATACTGCCGTATCTTTCTGCGATGGTTTGTCTGATCCTGCTTTCTCGTGCGAAGTGGATCTTGGAGCGTTGCGCCAAACGCTGTCAAACTTGATCACCTTGCACAAGTCGAACACCTACTTGGCTTTTTCTTCCTCCAAGAAAGGTCTGGCCGTCAAGTTTGCTGGCCCTAGCGGTAGTGCTTCCGACGTTGTTGCAGCAACGGACATGCAAGGGTCGCTCAAAGCGGAAGTGGAGCCGCGTTTGTTGAATGACATTCTCGATCGTGTGTCTGCCTACAAAACGGCACGTATGGAGGCTTACGACACGTCGTTGGTCATTCGCGTGGGTGACGACGACGGATGCAGCACTGTTCTGGCCTGCATGATGCGTCAAGCGAGCGAGTAATCATGAAGCCGTTTGAATTGAATGCCTCTATTGGGCAGTTCACGTCATGCGGCTCGCCAAAGGACAAACGCGGTGTCACGCATACCGCGTTTATGGCGAAACCAGGAACGGGTGCTAAAGTAGTAGCGGCTGATCCGTATGAAGCCAGCGGAGTCTGCACTGTCTATACGCTGTACGACAGCGGGGTGGCCGTCGGCATACTCATGGAGTCTCCGAGTGCTATAACCGTTGTCCGTGCGCATGTCGTGACAGTGGAAGTTCCTCAGCATTCGTCGTTCACGCCCCTCTACAAGTATGACCGCTTGAACATCGTAATGTTTATCGGAGATAACGGCAGTGTAGTTGCGGTGCCTCAGTCTGCGCAAGCTACATTGCTGATCCCTGTTACGGAGAGCGATGATGAATAACGCACGTAAGAGTCTCATTCTTACCATGCGTAGGGATGAACGCTACAAACGCCTTACCGATGCGCTGGCCGAGTTGGATATCTACCGCTTGGACTTTGAACGTCTTGAAACCGAGGTGTTCAATCTCCACGGCGCTCGCTCTGTTCGGTCACTGCAGGCAGATGACGTTGCTTTCGTGGACAAGTTGACCGTCGCAGAGACTCGTGAGATTTCATCGCGCTCGCGTGTGGCTGAAATCAAAATGCAAGCTCTGCGCGTTCGGCTCAATATGGAACGCGCCACCAAGGCTTTGCGCGATCACTTCTTGGTGAAATACGCTGAGTCCTTTCGCGCTTTCCGGACGAAGGAAGAGCGCCTCATGGTAATCGAGGCTGCTTTGCGACCTGCTTACAATCTGCTTGATAGGGCTTCTACGTTGCTTGAGATATGCGACGTGTGTTTGTCTGACATTGATCGTGCGTATTGGCCTGCACGTTTGATTGTCGATGCTTACAACGTCAACAGGCGGCCGGAGCGAAACTTGTAAAATAACGGGGAGTGATCCCCGTTTTTCATTTGGCGGTTAAGCATGAGCAAACTAAAAGTCATTGTGCGGGAACGTATCTTCGTGCCTGCCGATCAAGTAGACGTACAAGCAATTCGCAAACATTACACACGCATCGTTTACGACGAGCCTGCTTGCGCTAAATGCGATAACAAACCAGCGCGTTGCCGAACAAAGCCGATTGCAGACTGCCGTCAGTGTCCCGGCCTCAAAGGCATCTACAAGATGTTTATTGAGCGCAACGGTTACATCGGTTTGCCTGTAGGGGATAAGCGCAACTTCGAGAAAGTAACGGGCTGGGCATTCTCGGACTGCCGCGTTATTGACAAGCGCGTTGTCGGAGAGCACGACTACCGGCTCAAAGCTCTGGTGCCTTTGTATCCGTACCAAGAGCCCCTCGTAGACAAGATGGTGAAAGCCGGTTACGGCATCATGGATGCGCCACCGCGTAGTGGTAAAACCGCCATGATGACCCACGTTGCGGTACGCATGAAGCGCGTCACCTTGATGGTGGCTGACCAGCACGAGTTCCTTACGCAGTTTCTCGATCATATCTACGGACGTGGTGAGGAAGGTGATCCGAACCATGTACCGGCTTTCACGAACATGAAAGAGCTGGAGAAAAAGCACGGACGCAAACTTGCTGGCATACCGAAAACAAAGGACGACTTCGACAACTACATCATCATGGCGATGACGTATCAAACGTTTTTGTCGGAGAAAGGGCAACGTTTGTTGCGCCGCCTAGCCAAGCGCGTGGGCTTGATTTTGGTTGATGAAGTGCATTCAGCCGCAGCGGACTGTTTCTCTCGTGTTGTGTCCGCGTTTTATGCTCGCTCTATGATGGGTTTCACCGGAACGGTTGAGCGCAAGGACGGCAAACACATCATCATTTTGCGGCACATCGGCCCCACAATGGCGAAATCAGAAGTAGAGATGCTGCCGGTCAAAGTCTCCGTGCATGATACGAA
>RRZU013426496.1_pt1 | contig 16051 bp, 10 predicted proteins | sample 2165561 | NCBI WGS metagenome assembly RRZU01 (sample SAMN10456909, study PRJNA506462) | wastewater metagenome | isolation source: wastewater sludge | place: USA: Moscow, Idaho
GCAGATTATGGTATTGAATTCGATAAAAATGAAAATGGTCAGATAGCTCAAAGAAGTTTTGGTGGTGGAAGTAGCAAACGAACTTGTTATGTTGGGGATAAAACAGGAAGTGCTATAACAGCAGGACTTATAAAAAAAGCAAAAAATGTTGGTGTTGAGTTTTTAGTAAACAATTTTGTAATGAATATCACAACACTCAACAAAAATGTAAGTGGGGTTGTGAGTATCCGAAGAATCGATACCTCTATCGTTGTGTATCCAGCAAAAGCAGTTATCCTTGCTGGTGGTGGATACGCTGGAATTTATAGAGGATTTTCTACCAATGCGAGTGATTATACTGGGGATGTTTTAGCGGTTGCTCTTCGTGCTGGAGTTAATCTTAAAGATATGGAGTTTGTACAGTTTCATCCAACAGGTATGCCAAAAACAAGCTACTTAGTAAGCGAGGCAGCACGAGGTGAGGGTGGATACCTAGTCAATAGTGATGGGGAAAGATTTGTCAATGAACTTGATACGAGAGATGTAGTAAGTCGTGCGATTACTGAGCAAATAAGTGCTGGGAAGAAAGTATATATTGATTTAAGACATCTTAGCCGTGAACATATTGAGACAAAACTTCCATCGTTGTACAAAAGTGCTTATGCACAAGCTGGAATAGATGTGTGTGAAGAACTTTTAGAGGTAAAACCTGTTGCTCACTATACAATGGGTGGAATTGAATCAAATATGACAACAACTTCAATCGAAGGGCTTTTTGTTTGTGGGGAATGTGCAAATGTTGGGGTACATGGTGCAAATCGACTGGGTGGAAATTCACTTTTAGAGGGTGCAGTTTTTGGAGAGTTAGCTGGGAAAAAGGCTTTGGAATTTTCTAAAAATAAAAAGTTTTTACCGATTGACTATGAAATAGTTGCAAATGATATAAGAATAGTGGATAATATTTTCCTTGGAGATACAACTAAAAACTTCAATGCTATGAGGATAAGTTTAGGTAAAACAATATTTGAACTTTGTGGAATTCATAGAAATCAAGAAAAACTTAATCAAGCATTTAATTATTTACAGTATTTACGAAAGCAAGCAGGTTCACTTCATTGTATAGATAAAAGTAAAAGTAATAATGTTGAACTTATCGCTATCTTAGAACTAAAAAATGCTCTAGAAATCGCAGAAGCTGTGGTGCTTAGTGCGAGTAAAAGGAAAGAAAGTAGGGGTGCTCATAGTAGAGATGATTATCCGCAAATAGACAATAAGATGGCTAAATCAATCTTGGTACACGAATTTCAAAAAGGGTATTTTAAACTTTGGTTTGAGGGAAATAACATTTGGAGTAAAATTAGAAGAAAATTACTAAGCTAAATCTTCTAATTTTATTGTAAATAAAGCTCCTGTATAACTTTTACCGTTGTATTGAAACTCTTTATTTGATGCTTTGATTGTCCCATTCATTCCATTTACGATTAGATTGTAAGTCATATGAAGTCCCAATCCTGTTCCTTGGGATTTGTGCTTTGTTGTAAAGTATGGCTCAAAAATTTTATCAATTATCTCCTCATTTATCCCACCAGCATTATCTAGCATAGTTATTGTTACACTATTTTTTACCATAGAAGAGGAAATAAAAATATATTTTTCCTCTTGTACACTTGTAAGGGCATCTTTTGCATTGTGAAAAATATTCATAAAGCATTGAATTAATTCATTTGGATAACCATGAATAGAGATATCCTCTTGGGTATCATGTACAAGGGTAATATTGTGATTTTTTAGTGAGCCTTGAATTAGATTTAAAAAGCTCTCTACAGTATCTTTCATATTAAAAAGTATTTTTCGTCTATCCCCTTTTATAAAGTTTCTAAAGTCATCAATTGTTTTTGAAAGATATTGTGCGTTGTTATTGATAGCGTCACAATGAGCATTTAACTTTTCATCTGTTAATAATTGAAATTCATTTTGCATTTTTAATCCAGTAGCACTCGTTGTAATGACAGAGAGTGGTTGTCTCCATTGGTGTGCAATATTTCCTATCATTTCACCTAATGAAGCTAGTTTTGCTTGTTCTAAATAGACTTTTTCATTTTGTTTAATCTCTGTCAAATCTACGACCGAAACAACCCTTATTTGATTCTCTTTTAATTTTAGATTTGTCCCTTTTACCATCCCTACAAAAAGAGTATTATCTGATTTTTTTAGAGTGAATTCAGATGGTTCTGATTTGTCTTGTAAAAGATTTTTTTTGGCAAGTGCTAATGAATTATCATCTATAAAATCAAAAATTTTTCTCCCTAAAGCATCCTCTTTTGTTGGTATTTTAAAAAGGTCTAATGCTGATTGATTAACATCAATACAACGATTATCTTTAATGATGATAATCCCCTCAACCGTTGCATCTAAAATACCCTCTATTGTTGTATATGATTCTGCTAATTCCTTATTGTATTTTTTGAGTATTTTTTGTCTATATGTAAAAAAAGAGATAAGTATAACAATAATAATAAGGGCAATATACAAATATATATAGTTGGTTGTCTCTTTCATAATCGTTGTTTGTAGCCATTTTGAGTAGATATTTTGTTTCTCTTGAGGTGTTATAGAGTCAAATGTTTTATTGATAATAGATAAAAGTAAAGGATTTTCTCTTTGGATTAGATAGTGGTGTTCAAAATTGAAATCTGTTGTACCAGCCACTTTTAAATCATTCAAATAAAGTTTTGAGATATAAAAAAGTGAAGTTGCAATATGCCCAACAAAAGCATCTGCTTCACCGTTTTTTACTTTTAAAAGAGCTTCTGGTATATCAGTAGTTGCTAATATCTTTATATCAGGATAGTTTTGTTTTATAAAGTTATAACTTGTATAGTATTTTGGAACGGCTATAGTTTTATTTTTTAAAGCTGATAAATTTTCTATATATGTATATTTTTGATTTGTAACTATCACCATAGGATATGTTGCATATTCTTTACTGATTAAACCTAGACTTTTTTCCTCTTCACTAGAACCAACACCTGGAACTAAATCTATTTTTTTCTCTTTAAATTTTTCTAAAACATCTGGCCAAGATTTTGATGGAACAAATTGAAATACAATACCAGTTCTATTTGCAACTAACGATAGATAATCCCCCATAATCCCTTGCATTGTATTGTTCTCAATAATAGACAAAGGGTGCCAATTAATTTCACTGTAGGTTATTACTGGCATACTTTTGAGATAATCTTCTTCCTCTTTTGTGAACTTAATATTTGTTTTTGAAAAAGTATCTTGTGCATTTATCATCCATTTATTTGAAAGATTTATAAGTTCACTTGAAGGGATTGAATTGAGTGTTTTTGAGATGATTGAAAGTAGCATTGGCTTACTTTTGTGGATAGCAAATCGTAAATCCTCTTTTGCAAGTTTTGAGTATTCATCAAGTGCGATTAAATTAAAACTATTCTCATCTATAGTTGATTTTCCACTTATATATGCATCAAGAAAATAGTCAGCTTCCCCTTTTCTAACAGCTTTAGCTTTCTCATAGCTTGATTGATACTCTATGATATTGAGTCCTAAATCTTGTAAAGTCTTTTTATAAAACACATCTTTTGTGATGGCTATTTTTTTATTTTCTAATGAATTGTTATTTTTATAGTTGTTATTCTTTGAACCAAAAATAAAAACGGGTATCTCATAGTAAGGTTTTGTGAAAAGTGAAAATTTTTTCCTCTCATCATTCAAAGATATTTCACTTATCATATCAGCTTTCCCTTGTGAAAAGTTTTTGAGTGCAATATCCCAATTTGAAGTTTTGATATCAAATTTAAGCCCACTAATTTGGGAAATCCGAGTGAGTAAATCGACACTAAAACCTTTATGCTCATTCTCCTCTATATAAGAAAATGGTTTGTAATCATTGAGCATATTTATAGTGATAGTTGGATTTTTAGCAATCCATTGAAGTTCTTGCGGAGTAAAAATATTTTCCTCTTGAGCATAAACAATTGAAGCTATAAAAAGTAAACAATAAATAAGAATTTTTTTAAAATTGATAAACATAATCTGTCCCATATTTTTTTGAAAGGATGTTACCATTTATCCTTTAAGATAATGCTTTACAAGAGGGGAACACATCTTGCAGTGTAATCATATTACAACAATAAATGAATGTGAAATAATAGTATGGTAATAAAAGCTATCACGATTAAAAATGAAGTTGAAGTAAGAGAAACTCGTTTCTCTCTTTAGGATTTGCTACTTTAGGATTGATTTACTCAATCCGTTAAAAGTAGACAAAGAACAACGGGAGTATATTATGGCAATCTTTGCTTTAGCAAATAAAGCCATTTCAATTTAAAACAAAGGAGAAAAAATGGCAAAAGTTATGTTAAGTGAAAAGAATGGGGAAATTATATTTTATATCGCAAAAAAAGATATGGAAGAAACAATTGAAAAAATCGAATTTGATACACCTGAAAAATGGGGTGGAGAGGTTGAACTGAGCAATGGTGAAGTTTGGTGGATTGAACCAAATGTGAAAAAACTTCCTAAAGAAGAGAATTGTAAAAAAATAAGTGATTGATTAAAAAATATACAATATATTTGTATAATTTATCTATACAATAAGTTATAATTATTGAAAATATAAAAGGGAAATCTTATGATGGAAAACCAATGTGATGTATGTTTGACACAAAAAGAGTTAACAGTTTTATACGATATTGCAACTTTGATTGCTGATTCAAGAGATGTAGAAAACTCTTTAGAAAAATCACTTCAAGCACTTAAAAATACACTCAATCTTCAAAATTGTGTTATTTATAAATTAGAAGATGAAATCTTAAATATATATGCATCTATCAATTTTAATAAACATCAAAAGGTTATCTCAGAATACCGTCTTGGAGAGGGTGCAACTGGGTTAGCTGCTAAAAGTGGTGAGCCAGTAGTGATAGAAAATGTTCACAATGATATTTTATTTTTGAATAAATCTGGAAATAGAAATAGTGATACCATCTCTTATATAGCAGTGCCAATGTTCGTGGACAATAAAGTATTTGGTGTTTTGGCTGCAAATTTAACAAAATCAACTCAAATTGGATTTGAAGAAACTGTTAGGATTTTATCTATTACAAGTGCTTTATTTGCTCAATTTATCCATTCACATATTGTAGTTCAGCAAGATAAAGAGAGACTAAAAGAATTGAAACTTTACTACAAAATGGAGTGGGATTCAAAAGTACATAATTTTGGGGATATTATAGGTAAAAGTCCAAAGATGGAAGATGTCTATAAAGTGATAGATAGAATCGCACAGAGTAATGTAACAATACTTGTTCGAGGTGAAACAGGGACTGGTAAAGAGCTTGTTGCGGCAGCGATACATAAAAGAAGTAAAAGGAAAGATGAACCATTTATTAAACTCAACTGTGCAGCGATTACGGATACTTTGCTTGAAAGTGAACTTTTTGGGCATGAAAAAGGGGCATTTACAGATGCAAAAGATACAAGAAAAGGGCGATTTGAACTAGCTGATGGCGGGACACTTTTTCTTGATGAGATAGGAGATATTTCAGCTTCTGCTCAAGTTAAACTTTTAAGAGTGCTTCAAGAGAGGGAATTTGAGAGAGTTGGTGGAAGTAAAACAATCAAAGTAAATGTTCGTCTAGTAGCAGCAACCAATAGAAACCTTGAACAAATGGTAAAAGATGGCACTTTTAGGGAAGATTTATATTATAGATTGAATGTTATTCCTATTGATTTACCACCTTTACGAGAGAGAGGGGAAGATATCAAACTTCTTGTAAACTTTTTTCTTGAAAGAAGTATGAAAAATCATAAAAAAAGGGTTGTAATAACTGATGAAGCGATGGCTAAATTGATGCAATATCCTTGGCCTGGAAATGTAAGAGAATTAGAAAATACGATTGAAAGAATCGTTTTGATGGGTGATGAAGATGGAATAAGTGCGAATGATATGCTATTACTTCTTCCTGCCCTTAATAACAAGACTTTGATTGATGAATACAAAACGATCCCTATGGAAAATAAAACTTTAGAGGATATCGAAAAAGAAGCGATAGAAAAGGCTCTGCGAGATTGTAATAACAACCAAACAGAAGCTGCAAAACAGTTAGGGATAACCCTTAGACAAATAGGCTATAAAATAAAAATGTATGGATTAAAATAAGCGAGGTCATTATGATATATAAAGGTGAAGAATTTGAACTTTGCGATGATTTCATCGATGTCGGGTATATGGCTGAAAATGTTGTAGTTCAAGATTTTTATGGACATACAATCACTCTACAAAGAAGTCATAGCGATAAGGCTATGAGTTTATTTGTTGCAGTTCCATATTTTGGAAATGGCTTTATTGATGAAATGATAAAGCTTGATAAATTGATGCAAACGATACAAGTACCAATCTATTGCTATTTTATCTTTAATGAAACGATGTCAGATAAAACTGCTTTGAAAAATAGATTGGAAAAATTTGAGATAGTTTTTGATAATCAAGATGAATTTGGAAATATGTATGGGATGAAAATTGTTGATGGAAGTTTAAAAGATAAACTCACAAAAGGGTTGTTCTTGATTAATAAGGATGGCTCTATTTTTTATGTTGATGTACCTGATGATTTAGACAAACCACTCGATATTGATAGGCTTATAATAGAACTTAATAAAGCGTATACAACATATACTGGAGTAGGTTGTCATGGGTAGGCTGGATATATATAGTGTTGGAGATAAAGTTTTGATAGAATTTTATTTTATCTGCTCCATCTATATATAATCATTTTACAACTTTATCACATTCAAAAACATAACTCGCATCTAACTGAATTTTTTTTTCATTTTCAAGTGGTAGTGAAACCTCTGAATTTGGCATTGAAATATCTACATTAGCGGTTCTCATAAGAGTAAGTGGCGTAGGTGAGAAATTATTGGAAGAAAAAGTGATATTTTTTATTTTGCAATTACCATCTCCAAACCACTTTGAAAGCTTACTTGTATAAGCTTTTCCATACTCAATAGCTTCTAACTCTAAATTTTCAGTAGCTAGTGTCATTGTTTCATCTGAAATGGATAACCCAATAGGAGATTGCGTTAGTTCTATCTTCTCTATGGATTTTATTTGATTTAATATATCCTCATACTCTTTTTTGTTAGAAAAATTAAATTCATATGAGATATTTGCAACATATCTGTAAAAAGAATTTTTTCCATTTTTCCATTGGTGTTCTGGAACAATAGAATATTGTCCACCTTTACTTATTTTACTTTTTTGGAGAATTTTATTTATTTTACCAATGGTATTCTCAACAACATCACTATTTTTATCAAAAACCAAAATATGCAAAGATGTACTCATAGCATTTGTAGTAACAATTGATGAAAAGCTTTTATTTTTCGAGATTGTTCCAGCACTTAGATGTGTAGCTATAAGGCAACTTGAAAAAATGAAAAGAGAGAAGAGTTTTTTTATTTTCATTACGGTTCCTAATAAAGTATTATTTTTAACAAGGATTGTATCAAATTTTATGATAAAAATAAAAAGAAAATGACAAAAAAATTACAAAACTTTAATATTATCTTTAACTATTACATTAATTAAATTTTGGTTACAATACGGTTTCTAAAAAAAAAGGGGATTATTATGGTAGTTAGTGTAAAGCAAAAGATTTTTATGGCTCCGTTATTTGTTGCATTTTTCGCGAGTATTATTTTTGGATTTTTTATCTATTTTAGTCTCAAAGAAACTTTTTTTGAAACGGTTCAATATAGACTTCATAGTGGAATTAATGGAACACATTTGTATTTGGGTGATGACTTTATTGATAAATACACAAAAGAAACTCCAATTGATTCTTTAGAATATGATGTCTCAATGAAAAAATTAAGTGATTTTGCTCAAAATAATGGATTAGAATATGTCTATTTGATGGTTAAAAAAGATAATAAAATTTATACTGTCATCTCAAGTGCGACACAAGAAGAGATAGAAAAAAAAGAGTACGATACCTTTATGACAGAATATGAAGCAAGTGAAGGGATCATTAATGGTTTTACCCCTAATAATCAATTTTTAGAGGAAACAATAGATAAATATGGTCATTTTTATTCGTTAATTGTTTCAAAAAAATCAAAAAATGGTCAGATTTACCTTTTAGGAGCTGATATTGAAGCAAGTTATATCAACTCCGCACTCAATGATATATTACTCAAAACTATTATTATCACAATAATTATTTTAGTTATTGCTATTTTATTCGCTTCTTTTGTAAGCAATAGTATTGGGAAAAAGATACATAGCACACAAAAAGGTATCCTAAACTTTTTTAATTTTTTATCAAGAAAAACAACCATTGTAGAGCATCTTGACATTAAAGAGATGGATGAGTTTGGTGCTATGGCACAGGTGATTAATGAAAATATAGACACTATTCAAAGAGGACTTTTAGCAGATAGCAATGCAGTATCGCAAGTAGTTGCTATAGCAAATCAAATCAAATCTGGAAAACTTGATGGGATACTTGATGTAAATCCGAATAATCCACAACTTATAGAGTTGAGTAATGTTTTAAATGATATGTTAAAAGCTTTAAATCTCAATATAAATTCTGTTCTTGATACTCTTCAGAGCTATTCTACTTATGATTTTACAAAAACTACAAATAAAAATAATTTAGAAGGTTCTCTTGGTAGCTTGATTGAAAATGTCAATAAACTTGGACAAGAGATTACTAATATGCTTCTACAAAATTTGAAAAATGGTACAACTTTGGGGGATAGTTCAAAACAACTTTTAGTAAATGTGACTAATTTGAATAATGCTTCCAATCAAGCAGCTGCAAGTCTTGAAGAAACAGCAGCAGCCCTAGAACAAATTACAAGTAATATCAGAAATAATAGAGAAAATATTACAAAAATGGCTACTCTATCTAATAATGTAACAAATTCAGCACAAAAAGGGGAAGCTTTAGCAACACAAACAACTCTTGCTATGGATGAAATTAATACTCAAGTAAGTGCAATTAGTGATGCTATTGCTGTGATTGACCAAATTGCTTTTCAAACAAATATTTTATCACTCAATGCAGCAGTTGAAGCAGCAACAGCTGGTGAAGCAGGGAAAGGATTTGCCGTTGTAGCTGGGGAGGTTAGAAACTTAGCTAATAGAAGTGCAGATGCTGCAAATGAGATTAAAGCTCTTGTTGAAAGTGCAAAATCAAAAACGAATCAAGGGAAAGATATAGCTAATGACATGATAAAAGGATATGGAGATTTAAGTCAAAATATTTCACAAACTTCTATGATTATATCTCAAGTAGAACTTTCTAGTAAAGAACAGTTGACTGGAATTGAGCAAATCAACGATGCCGTAAGTACACTTGATAGACAAATACAGGCAAATGCGAGTGTAGCATCACATACAACCGAGATAGCACACCTTACAGATGAGCTTGCTAAGGTTATTGTTAATGATGTCAATAGAAAAAAATTTAATGGTGCTATATAATATTAAAGTAATTTTGTTGAACTAGAGTCAAGGTACAGTTAATTAGAAAAATAAATTATTGTTTATTGTAACAATTTGTTTATCAATTCTCTTTCAAAAGATTCTAGCTCAAAACTTACAATAGCCAAATCCTCTTCCATATGTTTTTTGGATGTGGTGCCGTTTAGTGGAGTGATATTTATCTCTGTCAGAAATCTATAAAAAATCTGTTCGGGTGTTTTGTGGTATTTTAGAGCAATATTATAGAGTATCTTTGAATGGAGTATTTGGGGATTGGCACTGAGTGACCAAAAACTTTGATAAGATATACCGTAGGTATCGCAAAATTCCCGAAGTTCTTTATCATATCCACTCTCTTTATAAAATCTATTTTGGAGTACTTGTGGTTTTATCTTACTATTTTTATACAGATACTCAAAAATCTCTAAGTTATAGCAGTTGCTGATACCGATTTGTTTAACTAAACCATCTTCCACAAAACTTTCAAATAGACTCCAAGCTTTCATTGTCTCTTCCAAAGGGAAAATAGGTGAATGGAGAATTAAAGAGTCTATATAGCTAGTTTGTAAATTGGGAAGGGAAACTTCAAGTGAATCACATATTTGCTTTTGGAGTGGGTCATTTGGATTGTATGGGATATTATTTAAATCTTGCCCATTTACTGGGGTAAACTTTGTTTGAATAAAGAGTTCTCCCCTCGTAAGTCCTAACTCCTCTAAAGATTCTATAATACCATCACCCACTTGTTTTTCGTTGTAGTGTTTTGGTTGACATGCTGTATCAATTGCTCTAAATCCACTTTCAAGTGCAAGTTTTACTAATCTTGCCGTATCATCTTTTTTCCATGCTGTACCGTATATCATCTGTTTCTCTTTGTTTTTAAGTTGACTATATTTTGCCTAATAATAGATACAAAAATTATAGCATAAAAGGAAAAAGCTCTATTTTGACATTTAAAACAAATTTTATTTAGCCACTTTGAAGTACTCTACATTGTCAAAAAGATTGATTATGTTCGTGTATTGAATAATAATTTATACCAGAATAATGTTATAATGACCGTCTTGTAAACACATATAGTAATTAATAGTTAGGATTTTATGAATAATATAAAAAAACCACAATTTTTTAAAAAACTTCAGGTATTTATTTTTTTATTTATTCTTATTTTCATAGTAATAGTATTTTCTATTAATTTTTATAGACAATATACACATTTACAACATAATGCGAAGATTGTTGAAAAAACCGTACTAGATAATAAAAAACAAGAGTTAAAACAAGAAGTTGAAAGATTGAAAAGGATGATTCAATCAAAGCAAGAGAAGATTGAAAATCGACTCAAAACCAATATTAAAATCCGCGTAGATCAAGCATATGAAATTGCTTTAAATACCTATATTTATCAAAATCAGAAAAACCTGTTATAGATACGTTACGTGCGTTAAGAACGCAAGAAGATAATGGATACTTCTTTATGACGAGGCTTGATGGGGTACAATTATTACATACAGATAAGCCTGAGATGGAGAGAAAAAATTTATTAAATTTCAAAAATCAAGATGGTGTGTATGTTGTCGCAGATATGATTAATATTATTAAAAATCATAAAGAAGGATTTTATACATATAATTGGACAAAACCAAATTCAAGTGGAAGTTGGTTTAAAAAAATAGCATATATTAAATATTTTGAGCCTTTGAATTGTTTTATAGGGACAGGTATGTATGTAGATGATGTTGTTAAAATTGTTCAAGAGGATGTTCTATCTACGTTAGAATTACTACAAGTTGGTAAAAATAAAAATTATATATTTGTTGGTAATCTTAATGGTGTAAGCCTTATTGGTCCTGCAAAAGGGAAAAATATGTTGGAGGTAACTGATGCAAATGGAGTTAAAATTGTCCAACGCTTAATCGCTGTTGCGAAAGAGGGTGGTGGATTTGTCCAATATGTAATGCCAAATTTAGAGGGAAATCGAGAAAGTTTAAAGATAAGTTATTCTACATTAATCCCAGATTGGAACTGGTATATTGGAACAGGCGAATATATTGATTATATTAATCTTGAAGCACAAAATGAACAAAAAAAATTGATTGAAAATTTTAAAGAACAGATATCCGTTGGAGTGATTGTTATTTTATTTGCTTCAATATTTGCATGGTTATTTCTCAAATATATAGAAAATTATTTTAAAAGTGATTTGGATGAATTTAAAATATTTTTTGAAAAGTTTTCTAGTGATGACAAATTGATATTAAATAGGGAAAACATAAGGTTTGAAGAATTTGATTTAGTTGCTTTATTTGCAAATGATATGTTACAAAAACATAGTGAGATGATGAAAGATATCCAAAAAAAAGATGATCTTCTAAATCGTCAAAGCAAGTTAGCTTCAATGGGTGAAATGATAGGGAATATTGCCCATCAATGGCGACAACCATTGAGTTTAATAACTATAGTTGCCACAGGGTTAAAGTTTAAGTTAGAGATAGGAACATTTAATGCAAAAGAAGGGATTGAGAATTTAGGCAAATTAAATGAATCAGCACAATATTTATCTCAAACGATAGATGATTTTAGAAACTTTTTTAAACCAGAGAAAGAAAAACAAAAGTTTTTTCTATCATCTTCAATTGAGACAACTATTTCATTGAATAGTGCAAAATTAAAAAATAACTTTATTACATTAGAGATTATAAATCATTGTGAAGATATTGAACTTTTTGGATTTAAAAATGAGCTTATACAGGTTTTGATTAATATTATAAATAATGCTGTTGATGCATTGAATGATAATAATATTGAAACAAAAATTATTATCATAGAAATTTTTACACAAAATTCTAAAACTTGTATTAATATTCAAGATAATGCGGGAGGTATTCCAAAGGATATTATAGGGCATATATTTGAACCTTATTTTACTACAAAACATCAATCTGTTGGGACAGGTCTAGGATTATTTATGGCTTATGAAATTATTGTTCAACATTTTGGTGGTATGCTTGATGTCGAAAATATGAGCTTTGAATATAAGAATCATAACTACTTTGGAGCATGCTTTAAAATTGCTATTTAATAAGGTGGTTATTAAAAATTTTATTTAATAGTCGGTTTTCCTTTAAATACCCATCCATTTGTAATCCCACCTTCAAGGTCTTGAACATTTTTATATTGTAGCTGTTCACTTAACATCTGACCAACTACTTTTGTTCTATTTGCTCTAGCACATACAAGTACAAAAGGTTGATTTTTATCCTTAACAATTTTTGTAAACTTATTCAACCATTGTACGACATTGTAATTACCATTTTCATCAAAAAAAGTGAGTTTATGGCTTCCTTTTATTATTCCTAGTTGTTTAAATTCATCTTCTCTTCGAATATCAATAACTGGTACACCATTTTGAATAGCTATTTCAAGTTTTTCTGTACTTATTGATTTAACGTCAGCGATAGCTATTGATGCTAGCATACAGCAATAAAAAAGTATTTTTTTCATTTCATTTGTTCCTATTTTTTAAGAAGTTGCATAATTTTTATGATTTTTTAGAATAACTACACATTATTGTCGTAGTGCTTATCTATTGCTTAGTATAAATGCACAGGGATTATAACAAATATGCAATAAAAATAAAAAAATAATCTATTAGCTTAGTAGATATAGCAAAGAATTTTAAATATAGTTCAAAATCCCTCAAATTTAACTTTCAAGTGCTTTTAGCATAAGATGGTATGATTGTATTTATGTTTAATAATCATTCAATAATTCATCGTGTATCAATAGTGATAATGGGAGCATTTGTTCTTCTTTTAGGGTATATCTCATTTGAGGGTTTTATCTTCACAAAAGAACACAAAATTGGTATCAATGGGGAGATATACACCAATAGAGTTTCCACAAAACCCTATATCAAAGAGCTATCAAATCAACTTATAGAGGAGTGTCAAAGTGATCTTTGTCGAGTTCAGAAGATACTTGATTATGTTACAAATATTGAATATAAAATAAACCCAACAATCGCAAAATCCCCAAAAGATACTATTGAACTTGGATATGGTGATTGTGATGATAAAACAAATCTATTGGCATCTTTATTAAAAGTGCAAGGGTATGAGGTGTTGTTTGTAACAGTTCCTAAACATATTTTTACACTGATTTCTTTAGACGATAGGAAACTATCTCATCTAAAAGGGCTCTATTTGGATGGTAAAAAGTATTATATATTAGAATCAACAGCTAAAAATTCTCAGATTGGATTTCCATTGCAATACAAAATTGAAGATATTGAAGCTATCATTGAGCCTTTTTTGAATCAAAAGCTTAGATTTGAAGAGATTGAATATAAAAGATGAGAAGGCTTTGGAACAAGTTGAAAAAGCTGATGATGAATTTACAGAAATATTTGATGTTATCAATAAGTTATAGTTAATAGGTAAAATTGCTTTGTTAAAATGCTTAATAAATAGCAGACTTAAGATTTACAAATAGGATTTTTAGGTACACTTGATGGACGTGGAATACTTTTTGTAAAATGTTAGAGAAGAAATTGAGATTACTGAATAACAATAAGAAATTGAAAAATTTATATATAAAAGTTCTCTAATAGGGATGTAATAATGAAGTGCTACAAAATAAAAAAATATAAGAGTAATAGATGATTTTTCCAAAAATGTGTGAAATAGCTACTAGAAATGTAGTAAAAGTTGATTCTAAAGTATCTTTACAAGATACGATAGAGGTATTAAAAAACTCTCATCATAGGAGTATAATAGTAACTAAAGGGAAAGATTATTACCTTTTTTCTGCTAATAATCTTATACAAATGAAGTTAAATGAAAATAATCTTAATATAAAACTAGAAGATATTCCATTAACTATGCTTCCCCAAATACATAAAGATTCAACTGTTATTGATGCTATGGAGTTAGTTAATTCTGGAATAAGATTAATATGCATTGTTGAAGATGATAGATCACTTTTTGGGATAGTGACAAACTCTGATATTATCTCTAGTATCGATCCTGAAACATTAATGGATAATGTAAAGATAAAAGATTATTTCAAAAAGCATCCAATTATATTTATAGACAAAAATCAAACACTTTTTGAAGCAATAAGTCGTATGAACAATCATGGAACAGATTGTATTTTAGTGACAGATAATGGGATTCCAAAGGGTATCTTGACCTCTAAAGACACTATCTCAATAATATCTAACAATGTTAATATAAATGAGATAGTAGATTTGTATTGTTCGTATCCATTGCAAACTATTCCAGAAAACTTTACCATCAAAGAGGCAGTTGATTATGTAAATAAAAAGCAATTCAAAAGAATAGTTGCAGTAGATCACCAAGGTAATATTACAGGAATCATCAGCCAGCAAGATTTGATATCTTATTCTTATAGTCATTGGGCAGCAATGATGAAAGATTATCATGATGAATTGTTGAATCTCAACAAACAATTAAGAGAGAAAAGTGATGAACTGCAACAAATGGTTATTGCAGATAAGAAAAAAGAGCTACAATTAATTGAGCAGCAAAAAGAACTTGAAACGATTTTTAATACTACAAAAGATGGTATCGCTGTATTAGATATGGATACAAGATTTACAAAAGTAAATAAAGCTTATTGTGAGATGACTGGTTTGAGTGAAGATGAACTTTTCAATACTTCATTTTTTGCACTTGCTCATAAAGAAGATATTTTAAATGCAAAAGAGAAGTTAAGAGTTTTATTTGAAAAAGGTTTTATTGATAGTTATGAAAAAAGGTGTGTAGTGAATGGAAGGATTCTTACAATTCATATTTCGCTCAATTTATTACCTGATGGGAAACATATTCTTTTAAATATGAAAGATATTTCAAAATTTAAAACTTTTGAAGCACAAACAAAACTAGCTTCAATGGGTGAGATAATAGGAAATATTGCTCATCAATGGAGACAGCCACTTACTGTAATATTAACAACGGCAACTGGAATAGGAGTAAGAGAGGAGATGGGAATGCTCAATAAAGATTTACTTCTTGAAGGAATGAACAGTATCTCAGAGCAAGTGACTTACCTTTCAAAAACTATAGATGATTTTAGAAATTTTATTAAAGATAGTAATAATCAAGAGAAGTTGAGCATTAAAAATACAATTGAAAAAACAATTTCAATAGTTTCTCCAGCTATGAAAAATCATAATATTCAACTAATAGTTGATATGGTTGATGACATGGAGATTATAGGATATGAAAATGAACTTATACAGGCTTTTATAAATATTATCAATAATGGAAGAGATGCTATAGATGAACATATGAAAGATGAAGATGATAAATATATTTTTATCACTACTAGAAAAACAAGTAATGCTATTATTGTAACTATTAAAGATAGTGGTGGTGGGATTCCTGATAGTATAATGCCTAAAATATTTGAGCCATATTTTACAACTAAGCATCAAAGTATTGGAACAGGAATAGGGCTTTCTATGACTCATAAAATAATTACAGAGCATCATAAAGGAAGAATTGAAGTTCACAATGAAGA
>RRZU011745920.1_pt1 | contig 16050 bp, 12 predicted proteins | sample 2165561 | NCBI WGS metagenome assembly RRZU01 (sample SAMN10456909, study PRJNA506462) | wastewater metagenome | isolation source: wastewater sludge | place: USA: Moscow, Idaho
CCGTCAATGCAAAGATTGCGGAGACTGCTGACGAGTTGGTCAGGGCGATGTTCTCGTCCCTCGACAATCAGGGCACGATTCCATTAGGTTCCCTATGCGCCAGTATCCGGGACCAGGTGACGCCGATGCGGGGGGTCCCTTATGTTGGGCTTGAGCACGTCCCACGTCGTCATATGTGGTTGAGTGGCTACGGTGATGCCGGCTCGGTCGCGAGCGCTAAGGTTCAATTTAATCCGGGCGATGTTCTGTTCGGAAAGCTGCGGCCATATTTCCATAAAGTTGTCTCAGCTCCCGTCTCGGGAGTCGCGTCCACCGACATTCTCGTTTTGCGCGCACTGGATTCTTCGTTGGCGGGCTTCCTTCTGGCTGCAGCGAGTTCAGATGCGGTGGTAGCCGCCTGCTCTGCCGCCAGCGCCGGAACCCGGATGCCGCGCACCAAGTGGGCCGACGTGAGTTCCTGTGAGATTGCTTGGCCTGGTGCAGCGGCGGCGTCGGAGATGTCAAGGAGCGTGGATGCCCTGAAAGAGGTCGTCAATGCCCTCATAAGGGAATCACGGACGCTCGCTGAGCTCCGGGACACCCTGTTGCCTGCCCTGATGGACGGGACGATTCGCGTCAAGGATGCCGTCACGGCGGCGGAGGAGGTGCTGTAGATGATCGCTGAAGCGCAGTGGGAGAGCGACCTGCTCGATTGGCTGGGGGAGGTCGGCTGGACGCACAACACGGGCAGTGAGGTGGAGTCTCAGCGGGCGTCGCTGGGTGATCTGGTGCTGCGCGAGGACTTCCTCGCCGCGCTGCGCCGTCTCAACCCGGGCGTGCCGGACCAGTTCTTGCAGCAGGCGGCGTCGGATCTGTTGCAGCCCAAGTCGCAGGATCAGATCAGCGAGAACAAGGCGTTTCACGATCTGCTCGCCCACGGCTACCGGGGGGTGACGTACACCGACCCGGCCGGGCTGGAGCAGACACCGACCCTGCGCCTGCTGGGTGAAGAGGTGCTGCAGAACCAGTGGCGGGCGGTGCAGCAGGTCCGGATCCAGGAGAAGGGGTTCAGCCGACGCTTCGACGTCGTGCTGTACGTCAACGGGCTGCCGCTGGCCGTCGTGGAACTCAAACAGGCCGGGCATAAGGGCGCCACCATCGCCAAAGCTCACAGCCAACTCGGCACCTACCTGCACGAGTTCGGGATGGCGTTCCGCACCGTCGTCGCGACCGTCATCAGCGACGGCCTGTCGGCGCAGTACGGCACCCCCTTCACCCCGCTCAACCACTACTCCCCGTGGACGGTCGACGAACAGGGCGTCCCCGTCGAGACGGGTCCGGACGCCACCGAACTTGACATCCTCGCTCACGGGCTCTTCGAACCGGCGCGGTTCCTCGATGTGGTCGTCCACTTCACGGCCTTCGACGAAACCGACACCGGCCTCATCAAACGGATCGCGAAACCCCACCAGTACTTCGCCGTTCGCAAAGCCGTCGACAGCACCGTGCGCGCCGTCGACTCCCACGGCAAGGCGGGCGTGGTCTGGCATACCCAAGGTTCCGGCAAGTCCATGGAGATGGAGCTGTACGCCAACCTCGTCATGACGCACCCTCGGCTGCTCAACCCCACCCTGGTCGTCATCACCGACCGCACCGAACTCGACGGCCAGCTCTACGAGACCTTCGCGCGCTCCACACTGCTCGCCGAATCGCCGCTCCAGGTGCGCCGCCGCAGCGAACTGCGCGATCAGCTCAGCAACCGCGCCAGCGGGGGCATCCTGTTCACCACGCTGCAGAAGTTCGGGCGCACCAGCGACGAACGCGACGCCGGGGACGAACACCCGCTGCTGTCGGACCGCCGCAACATCATCGTCATCGTCGACGAAGCACACCGCAGCCACTACGACGACCTCGACGGCTACGCCCGGCACCTCAAAGACGCGCTGCCGAACGCCACCCTCATCGCCTTCACCGGAACCCCGATCAGCGCGGCCGACCACAACACCCGCGCCGTGTTCGGCGACTACATCGACATCTACGACCTCACACGCGCCGTCGAGGACGGGGCGACGGTGCCCGTCGTCTTCGAGCAGCGACTCATCCAGATCAGCCTCGCCGACGGCTTCACCCCCGCCGACCTCGACCGCATCGCCGACGAACAATCCCGCGACCTTGACCTGGCCGAGCGGCAGCGCATCGAACAATCCGTCGCGGTCATCAACGCCATCTACGGCGCCCCCGAACGCCTCGCCGCCCTCGCCGGAGACATCGTCGAGCATTGGGAGGACCGCCGGGAACGCATGGACGAATCCCTCCAGCCGACCGACAGTGAGGCGACGCCGCACGGCAAAGCGTTGATCGTGTGCGCCACCCGCGAGATCTGCGCTCGTCTCTACGACCAGATCGTCGCGTTGCGCCCCGACTGGCACTCACCTGACCTCGACAAGGGAACCATCAAGGTCGTCTACTCGGGCAACGCGTCCGACGAACCCCCCATCCGCGACCATGTGCGCCGCGAATCGGAGAACCGGGTCATCAAGAACCGGCTCAAAGACATCGAAGATCCGCTCGAACTTGTGATCGTCAAAGACATGATGCTCACCGGATTTGACGCGCCCCCGCTGCACACCCTCTACCTCGACCGCCCGCTCAAGGGCGCTCTGCTCATGCAGACCCTCGCGCGGGTCAACCGCACCTTCCGCGGCAAGCGCGACGGGTTGCTGGTCGCCTACGCGCCCCTCGCCGACAACCTGCGCGACGCCCTGGCCGAATACACCGCCACCGACCAGGCGAAGAAACCCGTCGGGCAGACCACCGACGAGGTGGCCACCACTGGCGTCGACCTCGTCAAGGCGCTCCGTGCACTGCTGCGCGGCTTCGACTGGCGCAGGGTCATGGCCTCAACCGACCCGAAGCGAGCCCGCAAAGCCGTCGGGGGAGCCGTCGAATACCTGCGCTCTCCCCACACTCCCGGCAACCAGGTGGCCGAGGGTGCCCTCACGGTGGGGGATCGTTACCGGATGCTCTCGGCGCAACTGGGACGCGTCTGGGCGATGGCGTCCGGAGCCGAGGCCTTGGCCGCGCTCCGTGACGAGGTGCGCTTCTACGAAGAGGTACGCGTCTGGATGGCGAAGTACGACGCCAAGGAACGCGAAGCGAACGGTCAGCCGATCCCCGAGGAAATCCTGCGCGCGCTACGCGGCGTCGTGGCGGACGCCACCGCGGTCGGCGACATCACCGACATCTACGCTGCGGCGGGGATCCCGCGCCCCAGCATCCAGGCGCTCACCCCCGAGATGCTTGCCGGCTTCCAACGAGCCGAGCACCCCCACCTCGCGATCGAGGCGCTGCGTGACCTGCTGGTGGCGGAATCGCGCCAGGCCACGACCGGCAACGTGGTGCGTCAGAAGGCGTTCAGTGAACGCATCGCAGAACTGATGAACCGCTACACCAACCAACAACTCACCTCCGCTGAAGTCATCGCCGAACTGGCGCGTCTGGCCCAGGAAGTGGCCGATGAGGCTGACCGCGGGCAACGGTTCACCCCGCCGCTGGGGGCTCACGAACTAGCCTTCTACGACGCCGTCAGCCAAAACGACTCGGCCGTTCTGCTGCAAGGCGACGACATGCTCGCCCAGATTGCCCGCGAACTCGTGGGCGTGATGCAGCGCGATGTTCGCACCGACTGGACGCGACGCCCCGACGTCCAGGCCAAGCTCCGCTCCGAAGTGAAACGGCTGCTGCGCCGCTACAAGTACCCGCCCGACAAGCAGCCCGGTGCCGTCACGCTGGTGCTGGAACAGATGGAAGTGCTCGCCAACGCGATTTCACCGGAGGTGTAGCCCATGGCCTTTCTCGTTTTCGTCGACACCTGCGTCCTGTTTGGACAAACGGTCAACAACTTGATCCTTAGTCTTGCCGAGCACGGGTGTTTCGCACCCCGATGGTCCAAGGAGGTACTGGACGCCTTGGAGCGCAACGTTGGTGCGCAAGGCCGTGCGACGGCGAAGGCGATCCACCATCGTCGCGTGAGGATGGAGCGGGCGTTCCCTGAGGCCATGATTGATGGTTTTGACGCCCTCGTGGAGCGCATGACCAACCACCCTGGGGATCGGCACGTCTTGGCGGCTTGCGTGGTGAGCCAGGCCCGCACCCTCGTCACCTTCAACCTCAAAGACTTCCCCGAGGAAGCTCTGCAACCCTATGACATCGAGGCCATCGACCCGGATGCCTTCGTCCTGGACCAGTTGGATCTGCATCCCCTGTGGTCAAGGCTGGCTGTGGAGTCGATGCTGCGCGCGAACGAACATCCACCGCAGGACTTCGTCGCGCTCGCCCATGAGTTACGCAAGGCCGACATGCCGCAGTCGGCGGCTGCCATCGAAACCTGGAGCTAGCGGATGCCCTTCGCCGAGCCGCTCGTTGCTTCGTAAAGAATGCGCTCTTCCTCACTGTTGACCATCTCCGCCAATGCCTGGCGACGAATGGCGGCTCGCCGACGCTGATAGTCGAGCAGATCACCCAGGCGGACCTTGCGATGGCGGCCCACCTTGGTACAGGGGATCTCGCCTTGATCGATGAACTTGATCAGCGTGGGCCGTGAGATGCCCAGGAACTCGGCGGCCTCTTGGGTGGTGAGTTGCTTCTCGACGGGGGCGACGGTGACGGCTCGCCCCTCGGCGATGTTGGTCGCCGCGAACACGAGCACACGGTAAAGCTCGTCGGGCAGATCAATAGAGTGCTCGCCGTCACGCGAGACCAGACGTGCCTTCGACTCCGGCACGTCGAGCCCCCGGCTCCGCAGGGCCTCCACGAAGTCGATGACATCGGCCGCAGGCTGGTCTTCAGGGCTGAAGGTTGCGGCGTCCTGCACGGCGGTGTTCATACCCCGAGTGTTCCGCATAAACGAAATATTCGCAAGGTAGTTCCGTCGGGGTGGCTAGCTGTTGACGGCAACGCGATGCCCTACATCGATGCGAAGCGGTTCAAGGAGCCCCGAAGGCGGCGCGCCGAGGAGGTGTGTCGGCGCGTCGCCTTCGAAACTCTCAAGAGAGCATCACGCCTTGCGGGTGAGCGTGATGGTGTCGCTGGTGGTGCCCTTGACGGTCCCGTCGATCGGGTTGTCGACCTTGCTGGTCACCTGTCCGGTCGCCGTGTTGATCGTGACGATGCGCACCGGGTTGGCCGCATCGCCCAGATCGTTACCGAGGTAGGAGACCACGGTGTTGCCGTTGACGGTGTCCTTGCGGCTGGTGAAGGATCCGGTGTGGCCCGAAGCCACGATCTTCACGTTCGGGTACGCCGAAACGACCTGGTCGTAGAGGTACTTCGGGCTCGTCGCCCCGTAGCCGCCGTTGTAGGTCGCGATCGTGCCGTTGCCCTCCAGATAGTGGTGGGTCTGGATGATGACGTTGTGGTTCGGGTGCGAGGCCACGACCTGCTTGGCCCAATCAACAACGCCTTGACGCGGCCACAGTTCCAGCGTGAGAACCAGCCAGTCGGTGTCGTTGGCGGAGAAGGTCGTCCAGACGTTGTCGGGCTTGCCGCTCTCATAGGTGCCACCCACGTTCTTCAGTGACGAGACCGGGTAGGCCTTGCGGAACTCTTCGGTGTCGCGGACGAGCGTCCAGGAGTGGCATTGGTTGGCCCCGAGCCGGGTCGCGCACTCGGGGTTGTTGGGGTAGGCGGAACCCCCGTAGCCCGACGAGCCCTGTACGCCATCCCAGCCGACGGCCCGGGTGTCGTGGTTACCGATCGCACCTGTGAAGGGAATGCCAGCGTTCGTGAGGACGCTCGTCGCGGCCTTGGCGCGGGCGTACTGCTCGGGGACGAGCCAGCCCCAGTTGGACAGGTCGCCGGTCTGGAGGACGTAGCGCAGGTCCAAGGCGTCCTTGTTCTTGGCCAGCCATTGCGTCCGGTTGGTGAATCGCCGGTCGGAGTCGGTGAGGAGCTCGGTTTGCGTGTCGCCGATGATCGCGATGCTGAAGGTGGTGGGGTCGTCGGTGCCGGGCTGGCCGTCAGGTGACGTGCCGGGAGCCGTGGGGGTGGACGTCGGCTCGGCTGCGGTCGGCGTCGGCGTCGGCGTTGGTGTGGGGGTGGGTGTGGGTGTGGCGCTGGGTTGAGCGCCGGGAACCTTGAGGTAGAAGGCGACACCTCGATTCGTCCACCCGGTGGAGGTGAGGGTGGCGAGTTCGCTGTCGGACCAGGCGTTACGGGTGGCCTTGCCGCGGGTCACGCGGTAGACGGGGGTGGTGCAGGCGGTCGGGGTGGTGGCGGCCGCGAAACCGATGACGTCTTGCCGGGCATAGCCCGCTGACTGAGCTGCGCTGATGTCGGCGGGGTTGGCGAGCCAGACGAAGTCCGTGGTGGACGCGTTGTACATCCTGGTGACGGGGCTATAGCCGCTGCCGGACGCCCACGCCCCGTAACCCACGAGGCCGCGGTTCTCGGTGAACCCGTAGTTCTTCGCGCCGGCGACCTCGTTCGGCCACGGGCTGAGCAACTGTGCTCCCGAGGTCGGATTGAGGGCTTGATAGACGGGCATGCTGAGCTCGCTGCAGGTGGCCGCGTCGGCGTTCCCCGACGTCAGGCCGGTGAGCCCTGCGGTCGCGACCAATAGTGCTACGGCGGTCGCCGCGCCTCGTCTTTCCACTGTTTTCATTGATGATCCTCCACCACCGAACCGGGTCCATCGCCCGGAGTTGCTGGGAGATTATCAACGCATTCTCAGGAAACATGGTTATCCTGAGAACCCTGAATCAGTGGTTGAGAGATCTCAGGTTTGTGATCGCATTCAACTATGCCGTGGCGAGATCGAGTAGCCCATCGAGATCGGTGTGGGTCGCCAGCGTGTCCGCCAGTTCGTCGAGCATCTGTTCGCGGCGCTGCGCGAATCGGGGTGCGCCCGGTGTGGGACGCCAATCCGACCCGACGGCCTCGGCTACCTCGGTGAGCCAGGCCCGACGGAAGCCGTCGTTCTCGAAGGCGCCATGCCAGATAGTGCCGAACGTGTTGCCGACGCGGACCCCGTCCAGGAACGGCTCCGCCTCGCCCTCGACCGCGACGACCCCATGGTGAATCTCGTAACCCTGGACGGTCTCGCCGCGCCATGCCCCCACCGGGCGGCCCAGTGTCTTCTCGGCGTGGAAGTCGACGCGGGTGGGGAGCAGGGCAAGCCCTGTCGCAGACCCGGTGGTGGACTCGATCGGGTCCTCGATGAGGCGGGCCAGCATTTGATAGCCGCCGCAGATCCCCAGGATGGGGGCCCCTGTGCGGGCGCGTTCGGCGAGCGGCTCGGCCAGGCCGCGGGCCCGTAGCCATTCCAGGTCCGCCAAGGTCGAGCGACTGCCGGGCAACACGACCACGTCGGCGCGGGCCAGATCGTCGGGGCGGTCTGCGATGAACACGTCGACGCCCGGCTCTGCGGCCAGCGCGTCCAGATCGGTCGCGTTCGAGATGCGCGGGAACCGGATCGCCGCCACCCGCAGCACACCGCCCGCCCCCGGCGTCCGGGGCCAGCGTGCGAACGCGAGCGCGTCCTCAGAATCGAGCCAGACCTGATCCAACCAGGGAACGACGCCGAAGTTGCGCAGCCCCGTCCGGGCGCTCAGTTCGTCTAGGCCAGGGGCGAGCACGGAGGCGTCCCCGCGGAACTTGTTAATCAGGTAACCCGCCAACTGGGCCCGGTCGGCGTCGTCCAGGATCGCCCAGTGCCCGAAAATCGACGCCAGGACGCCGCCGCGGTCGATGTCGCCCACCAGCACCATCGGCATATCGAAACGCCTCGCCAAACCGAGGTTCACGTAATCCCCGGCACGCAGATTGATCTCGGCGGGGGAGCCCGCCCCCTCCGCGACGATCACGTCGAACTCCGACGCCAGTTCCTCGTACGCTGCGAACGCCGCCTGGGCCAGCGCGGCGCGCCCGGTGGCATACTCGCCCGCCTCCAGGGTGCCTCCCGGGCGTCCGTCGACCACGATGAAGGAGCGCCGGTCGGTGGCGGGCTTCAGCAGCACCGGGTTGAGCCGCGCCGACGGCTCGACGCCTGCGGCGATCGCCTGCAGGTACTGGGCACGCCCGATCTCGGAACCGTCCGGGCACACCATCGAGTTGTTCGACATGTTCTGCGCCTTGAACGGGGCCACCTTCACCCCTTGCCGGGCCCACGCCCGACACAACCCGGCCACGATCAACGACTTGCCAGCGTCCGACGACGTGCCTGCCACAAGGAGTCCTGCCACGCGTCGATCTTCCCACGCGGGCTCAGATGATCGAGGGTGCGAGCCGTGCAAGCCATATAGCTCTTGCTATAGTGGCTTTGTGTCTATCAGTCTCGCCGAGGTTGCCCGCCGCGCGGATGCCGCGGTCGCCTCGGCGCGCTTTGAACTCGTCAAGGCTGTGCGGCAGGCCGCGGCCAACGGCATGAGCCAGACTGAGATCGCGTCCGAGATCGGACGCAGCCAACCCGAGGTGTCCCGGCTGCTGCATTTCCATGGAGTGGGCCCGCTCGCGCGACGGCTCCGGAAACACGCCGCCGAGATCAGACAGATCGTCGCCGCCGCAGGAGGCAGCAACGTCCGCGTATTCGGATCAGTTGCGACCGGCCGGGATCGTGAAGACTCCGACATCGACCTGTTGTTCACTATGGGAACTCCGCTCAGCCTGATGGAGCTTGGTGCGCTCGAACAACGGCTCGCCGATCTGCTCGGCGCAGAGGTGGACCTGGTGCCCGACAGTGTCCTGCGGCCGGAGTTTCGTGACCGCGCTTTGGCCCAGGCGGTCGCCCTGTGAGTCGACAGTCCGCGGAGATCCTGCGGGATGCGCTCACACATTTCGAGACCATGCAGGTGTACGCAGAACTCGACCTCAACGACCAACTCGTGATCGATGCCATTTGCATGCGGTTGTCAGCTGGAATCGAGGCCCTGGCTACCCTCGACTCGGCTGTACGGGAGCAGATCTTCGGCCCCGACTGGCCTCTCATGTGGGGCATGCGCAACCGCATTGCCCATGGCTATCTACTCGTCGACACGGGAATCATCCAGCAAACGCTTGTGCAGGATATTCCGGGAATCATCGCTCGCATCTCGAACAGGCTTGGCGTGTAGTCCCCGGGGGGAAGGCGTGTCCTCTCAATAGGCACGCTAGCGTGCCCGGTATGCGCCCTTATCTCGGCATCGAGCAATCTAGGACGAAGGCGCTCACGTCGTGCTTCCCCATTTCTGCCGCATGCGTGGCTTGTTGCTGTAGGAAGGGCTCTAGTGCCTCGAGGCTATTCCTGTTGGTGTCCCTCAACCATGTACCTTTCTTGCTTCCATGCGCGGGATCGAACCAAGCGACCAGGTATAGGCCCGCCGCGTCTGGCCACTGCTGAAGGTAGCGGGCTACGAGCTGCTCTTGCAGTGCTGTGGGAACCTCTTCATTCCAGCATCCCTTAACCTCGATTACTACGCGAAGAACGCGATGACCTCCACCGGCGGACGGCACTTCCACCAGAATATCGCTCCGTCGGCCGATTCCGCTGGTATTCAGCCGCACAACTTGAACTTCGCGATTCACTACACTCTGCGGTATCGCAGGCTCCAGCCTGTTCCTAAGATAGTCAGACACCTCATCCTCCGTTTTCGGCAAGCATCCTTTGGTGGGCGTGGGATCGCATTCCGATCGATGATTCCAGAGCAGGGTGGCTTCTGGGGTTGCGCCGGTAAGCAAGCCCTGAATTCCTTTGAGCGCCCGGGATACTGCGTCCAGCAAGTCAGCATCGCTCCGCAAGACCCGGCGGCAATCGTTGAGGGTTTGGGTGAGTTCGTGCAGTTCGAGAGGCGACCAGTCTCCCATGCGGCGGGCGGCTTTCGCTTGCTCAACGTGATACCAAAGGCCCAGCTCAGGATGGCCTTGGGCAAGGGCCTGGAGAACGGCAACGGCCTCGTCTGTGCCAAACGCTGCGAGTGCCGGGATGATTCTGTCGCGCCAGATGGCGACTTGTTCGCGGGACTCAACCGAGTGAACGCCGCGCACTTCTGGGTCCTTGTCCCGCGGGTATTCGCGGAGAGTCAGCTCCCAGACCTCACCAAGCTGCTCTTCCGACAGAAGCGGCCATGCCTGACGACTGGCCAAGGCACTGATCGCATCCCTGGCCAAGCCAGCGTCATCGTGAAGCGTTGGCTTTACGAGCTCCCAAGCTTTCTCACCGATTATTATGAGGGCAGTGGCAATCAAGTCAGGGAGGTCAGGAAATGACTGCGGATTAGCGAGCAATTCCTCTAGTCGCTGTAGTCCAGTGGATTCATCAATCTCGGCGACACGCCTGAACGCTCCACCCCTTACATTGGCGCTAAGGCCAGAATTGTCAAGGAGGTGCAACATCCAATCCATGCTGGAGCCATCCAGGACCCCGAGGATCTCCTCGAGAGTGTCATACCTGCTACCCCCTAGGATATGCTGTTCTGTTGCCACCTGCAGCGACTCGGGGGCTCGGCGAGCGATTTCCTCAAGTGCAGCTTTCGTTGCTGGATCCTCGTGGCATGGCCAGACGACGAAAGCGGGGGCCCAGAATCCCCATCGAGACTCTTTCACTTCAAGCTCGAGGCTGGTTGCGAAAAGGAGAATGAATGCTCGTATCCCGGCTATCGCGTCCCAGCCGATACGGTCGGTGCCCAGATACCGCTTCAGGTCGGCTTCGTACTCATTGAGGTAGCGGCAGGCCGACTCGACCACTTGGTCGTGCTCCGCCGCTGAAAGCAGTTGCCATCCTGGGAGGGTGCGGACGTCTGTGGGGGTGTCGTCCTCTGGATAGAGCATGCCTCCGGCGAATCGGAGGCGCTCACACACCATGATGAAGGCGTTTGCTTCGGAGGAGTCCAGGCAATCAAGCAGGGCGGATCGAACGTCCTTGTCAGTCAGGGTCGCGTCAGCGTCCTCTTCCTCCTCGCCCCATCGACACTGGCGGTCCTCGGGGGGCTGAAGCACGGGCGCCAAGGCCTCGTTATATGCGGGGGTGCGGTCGAGCAACGCGCTTAGGACCGCCTTGTGGCGGGGATCGCTACGGTCGAAGGCGGCGTAGATCCACGTGGTCCACCGCTCCTGAGCCGTCCTGTCGGGGGCGACGGCCGCGCGGTCGGCTAACCATCCAAAGTCCTCGCCTGAGAGCAGTCCGGCGCGGGACAGTGCGACGATTTCGCCTGCTGACTCAAGTTGAGCGAATAGAGAATCCAAAAGAGCGCGCCGATCTTGCGTGCTGACCTTAGGCGGGGTTGACTTCTCGGGTCTCTCGTGCCAGACAGTGCGGCTGTTCCGGACTCGTTCTGCGACGAGGTTCGCAACCGCGACAGTGACACCGCCTTCCCCCAGTCGCTGGAGCGCCGCGTGGAGTACGACGTCCAGCAAACGACCCCGATCGAATCTGTCCAGCCCTGCCGAGCGGCGCGGCTTGCGCCGCTCTTCACCGGTAGCCCAGACAACCGCTCCGAGAATCTCTGTCAAGGGAAGTTCCGGCGCCTGGAGTGTTGCCGGCAAGTCGATTACGAGAAAGGACCGATAGTTGCCGAAGAAGTCCCCATTTCTCGTCGTGCGCAAAGAGGCGAGAATTGTGGTAGGTGACTGCTTCAGACGAAGCCTTGCTTTGAGGCCGAGGCCGAACAGCTCGTCGTTTGGATCGTCTGCCGGATCGCCCCCTTCCGCGAGCGTCGCGAGGAGTGTCATCCCCTCGGCTTGCTCGAACCTCAAGACCGCGTGGCCCGCAGCATTGCGAAGTGGTATCACCGCTGTTGCGTCCATTGCCAACCGGGTGAGGTCGTTGCCTGTCTCGTGAACTTGGTTCATTCGAGCGATCTGGACCGCCAAGTAGCGTGCTTCGAACGTTGCTGACTCATCGAGAAGGACTCCTCGCAAGTCCTCTCCGAGTTCGGGGTATGCGAGCCCCATGAGTGATTCCCGGGGGACGTCGAAGAGTTGGTTTTGCGCCGCTTGCCCCAGAAGGCCCGTCACTAAAATATTTCTAAACTGCTCATCGGCTATTTCCACACTGCTTAGAGCGAATGCTGTGGGATCCTCCGCTAGGAGGCACGAAAAGCGGGTTGGCTCCAGCTGCACTAGCCAAGCGGCGACCGCCTGAACCTGAGGGGCAAGCAATCCACCCCTCCCCCTCAGCAAGCCGTCTACCTGATCGAGGCTCATTTTGAGTGCCATCAAGTGAGTTGCTGCGAGATACTCCGCAAGAGTCTGGTGGCTGAACCTAACCGACATCTCACCCGCAGCGTCGAACAGGGCGCTCTGCAGGACGGTCATCACTGAGTCTCCCCAACCAGCTGGAGGATCACTTAACACATCATCGAGATCGCTTACGCGTAGTTCGTTGTCCGCCGCTTCACCGCGGAGTCGGAAGGTGCTTCGTCCTGTAAAGATCCCCAACACGGCCAACCGGCCAGCACAAAAGATGAGGGCTGACATGTTTGGCGGCTGCGACGGTGAGTACCTGTTCTCGTTAGGTTCTTCGAGAAGTCGGCGGACGGCCCTCTCGAACAGAGACGCTTGTGTCGCCGGAAGAGCTTCGCTGGGCGCAGCGAGGTAGGAGTCAAGCAGGAGCCGAAGGGTGTTGGGCTTCAGCGCCAAAGGGAGTGCTTTGGCGGCTTTCACCGCTTCCAGGAACCGTGCGCCATCGGTGCCGGCGGAGTCGGCGTAGCGCACAACATCTTCAGGAGTGAGTGATGCGAGGTCTAGCACAGTCAAATGCTCGCCAAACCGCTTAGACAGCGCACTCTGGACTCCCGGCAGCCATGCGGCAGTTCTGCAGGCAAGGACAAGGCGAATGCGTTCCGGTAGGTTGCCTGCGATCTCTTCTACGAAAGCAATCAGCTGAGTCGTCGTCAACGATGTCTCGTCAAGACTGTCAAGCGCCAGAACAGGATCTTCGCTTTCGGAGGACCCGACCGCGAGAAGCTCCCCGAGTGCGCCAGCTAATAGTTGGCGCAGGCGAACCTCGTCCCCGGTGCTCCCCAACGAGATCACTCGAACGCCTCCAGGGTTCGCCTCCTTCAGCGTCGACAGGGCTGTCGTCTTGCCGGATCCCGGCGGGCCCAGAAGGACGACGCAGGGGCCACGAGTAGCCGAGAACGTGTCCTTCAATGCAGGATCGCACCCGCCGAGAGTGTCACGCTCCGCCGAGTGGCGGCTCCGGAGTCGCCATAGGCGCGGCAGTATGGTTCGGTCGGTCACCGTCGCAGCGTAACCCTGAGCGTTTGCGGCATGGGAAACCCCGAGCGGAGCTCGAACTCCCCGGGAGGAGTCGCCACCGACCAGCCCCAACTTTCGCGTAGGCGAAACCCTGGCCGCATCAGGTCTCACGAATCGTGAAGTCCGTTGCTCAGTCCGGGGTAGCCAGTAAGCGCGGGGAGTGGCTATAAAGAGGTCGGGAAGCCACCCCCGAGCCCAGGAGACGCCGTGTTCAACCTCTTTGCGCTGTGGCGCGACGCCGACGACCGGCTCGATGTGGCGACGTTGAAGGTGGACTTCCAGACGCGGTTCGCGTTCGCGGGTGACTACACGATCGCGACCAGGGATCTGGTGTTTCCGCGCGTCACCGTCTTAGTGCTCACTCAGGGTGACTGGGAGGTTGAGGTGTGGCTGCGGAAGGGGGAGGACATGACGCTCGAGCCGACCGCCGTGGCGAAGGCGCTTCCCCCGGGGACGGCGCTGCCCGCGGACTTCGCCGACTATGACACCGAGATCGTCCTCGGCTTCGGCGACGATCCCGAGCGGCTCCACAGCGACGACATCATCCACCTGGGCGAGTTCGTCCGTGAGGCCTACCCCGGCGTGGTCATCTTCGATCAGTACAACGTTGACCTGTGGTGAGCGAGCGGCTTGCCCGCAAGGGCCGCAACGAGCACACTGGTACGTACCAGTAAGGACCACTGTGGAGGGGGTGTCGTGGTCGCAACGCTGACCGGGGCCACCCCGAAGCATCAGCAGCTCCGGGCGCTCATCCTGGGCATGGCGACGCCCGGCCAGGCGATCCCCTCCGAACGTCAACTGTCGGCTGACTACGGGGTTTCGCGGGCCACCGTGCGCGCCGCCGTGGGTGGTCTGGTCGCGGACGGGATGCTGGAACGCGTCCAAGGGCTCGGCACGTTTGCCGTGCGCCCTCGACTCGAATCCCACCTGCACCTGGCATCCTTCACCGACGACATGCGGCGCCGCGGCGCAACCCCGAGCACCCGCGTCCTCACGCTGGCAGCCCATGTTCCCCCGCCGGAAGTCGCCACCGCGCTCGCCCTGGGGACGCGCGAACGCGCCTGGCAGGTCGAACGCCTGCGCCTAGCCGACGACGAACCCATGGCGCTGGAGACGGGCTGGTACCCCGAGGCGCTCTTCCCCGACCTCGACGCCCACGACCTCACTGATTCCTTGTACCGGCTGCTGGCCGACCAGTACGGCCGGGTCATCGACGCCGCCGCGCAGACCCTGTGGGCCCAAACCCCCACGCCGCGGCTCGTCGAACTGCTGGCCCTCCCCGACGCGACGCCGACGCTGGTGTTCCAGCGCCGCTCCACCGCCCAGGGCGTGCCCGTGGAGCACGTCACCTCCTACTACCGCGGCGACCGCTACCGGATCCACATGGATCTCGACGGCCGCCGCTTCCACTCGTGAATCAGGCCGATCAGCACGCGGCTGTCAGCACCCGCCGAAAGGACAACCCATGGAAATCGTGATCTGCTCCACCGCCGACGAGGCTGGCGAGGTTGCTGCCGCCCGTGTCGCCCAGGTGGCGAGCCAGAAGGAAGGCCCGGCCGTCCTCGGTGTCGCCACCGGTTCCTCGCCGCTGGCGCTCTACCGGCACCTGGCCGCCCGCGTGCAGCGCGGCGACCTCGACCTGAGTGGCGCCTCCGCCTTCGCGCTGGACGAATACGTCGGCCTTCCGGCGTCCGACCCGCAAAGCTACGCGTCCATCATCAACGAGACCGTCACCGTGCCCCTGGGCCTCGACCCGGCCCGCGTCCACGTCCCCCAGGGCAGCGCTCAGGATCTGCGTCAGGCCTGCGAGGACTACGAGGCGGCCATCAAGGCGGCGGGCGGCGTCGACGTGCAAATCCTCGGGATCGGATCGAACGGCCACATCGGCTTCAACGAGCCCACCAGCTCACTGGCCTCCCGCACCCGGATCAAGACCCTCAACGAGCAGACCCGCCGCGACAACGCCCGGTTCTTCCCGACGATGGACGATGTGCCGCGCCACTGCCTCACCCAAGGCCTCGGCACCATCATGGACGCCCGCGCCGTCGTGCTGGTCGCCCAGGGCGAAGGCAAGGCGGACGCCGTCGCGGGCCTCATTGAAGGCCCGGTCAGCGCGATGTGCCCCGGATCGGTGCTGCAACTCCACCGCACCGTGACCGTCGTGATCGACGAGGCCGCCGCCTCCACGCTGACCCTGCGTGACTACTACGCGCACACCTACGCTCACAAGCCCGCCTGGCAGCGATTCGCCGACTGAGGGCCCGCCGACGCGCCGCGCGGTCGTGAGGCCGAGCGGCGCGCTGACGATGAGGCGGTCGCGCTGAGGATCAGACTCGTGAGGGTGCGGGAGGCAGCCGCCGCCGCGCAGCGTCCACGCGCCAGAACCCCACGACGATGATCGACCCCACAAGGGGAGCAAAAAGGGCCACCAAAGTGAGGCTGATCGCTTTCGCCGTCGAAACGCGGCCAGCCATCACCACGGCCGCAATGATTCCCAGCACCCACAAACCGAGCATGGTGAACAGAAGAGGGTATTCGGCGGCGTTGAAGCTCATGGGACGTCCCTTCGGGTGTGTGCCAGTGATTCTCCCGACGATGGGCCTTCATCATGGCACCGCCGCATTCCTTCGTCGATAGATCACCGCATTTCACGGGTGAAGGAGGGGGCAGCCTCACACCCGCCAGGTAAACAGGACTTCTGGGCGTCCGGAACCACCGAGGCGCTGCGAGCGCAGCGCGCGGCCCTGTTCGGTCAGGTACTGCAGATAGCGGCGGGCGGTGACGCGCGACAACCCGACCGCGACGCCAATCTCCGACGCTGAGCGGCCCGCAGCCCCGGCG
>RRZU012678764.1_pt1 | contig 16050 bp, 16 predicted proteins | sample 2165561 | NCBI WGS metagenome assembly RRZU01 (sample SAMN10456909, study PRJNA506462) | wastewater metagenome | isolation source: wastewater sludge | place: USA: Moscow, Idaho
AAAACCTAAATATAAAACTGCTGAAATAAAAAGAATAATACCAGGAGACAAAGTTACCTTAAGTTTAGCTAGAGAAGATAAAGGAACTTCAATAAGAGAATTTGTTTAGCCTTTTAATAGTAATGCAAATGTTATGCTCCTTGATAAAGGAGAAGTTTTGGCAGAAACAACAACTGATGAAACAGGATATTACGAAATTGAACTTCCAAATCAAATTTCTGGAGAAAAGACATTAAGAATTAATGCAGAAAATTTTAGTGGAGAATATGTAGTAGAAAACTTTGAAAATACAAAAAATATTTATGAGAAAAATATAATGTTAAAGCCTTATACGACAAAGATAAATGGAGTAGTTACTTTTGGTAAAGGGCAAGCCTTAGGAAATACTTTGGTTATGATAGAAAGTTTAGGGATTTGGCAATTTACTAATGGTAAAGGAGAGTATTATTTTAATAATCTTCAAGAAGATACTCATGAAATTACCTTTAAAAAACTTGGATATACAACAGTAAATGAAAAAATAAAAGCAACTAAAGACGAAACGAGTGTAAAAAATATAGTGCTTAATCCTATAGGTAAAATAGTTTTTAGAAGTAATTTAGAAGCATTTAAGTTAAATGTAAATGGAAAAGAATTTACAGTTAATCAAAAAATATACGAACTTATTCATGGTATGGGAACTTTTAATATAAGTGCAACAAAAACAGGTTATCTACCAATAAATACAAAATTATCTCTTACAGAAGCTGGAGAAATAAGAGATGTTTTTTTAGAATTTATTAACATTCAAGAACAAAATAAAGAAATAAAAACAAATATAGAAAAAATAAAATCAAATATTAAAGAATTGAAAATTACAGAGGCAGAAGAACTTTTATCAGAAATAAGTCAAATGAAAGGTTTAAAAGCTTATGAAAAAGATTATTTAGATATTAGCTCTAGATTAAAAAATGCTAAAGCTAGACTTTTTGATATAGATAGGTCAATAAAATTCGAACTTGAAAAAGTAAAAGATAACATTAAAAAAGAAGAAGCAAGCAAAGTTGGGTATGTAGAAAAAAATAAGAACTTAACTAAACTTTATAAAGAAAGTTTAGATTATCTAGGGAAAATAGTTTTTTCTCATCCATATACTACTTACAGATATGACATACATATGTTACAAGGTGATATTTATCTAAAAATGGGTATGCCAAATAGTTCAAAAAATTATACAGAAGAAGCAAAAAAATATGAAAATAGAAGAAAAGAGTAAAAAATGGATAGAGTACTATCGAATAAAGAATTTACAAATGAAGGAGAATATCAGAAGAATCTTAGACCAAAGAACTTTAAGGAATATATAGGACAAGATAAACTTAAGGAAAAAATGGGAATATTTATAGAAGCAGCTAAACTTCGAAAAGAGTCAGTAGACCATATTTTGCTATATGGACCTCCTGGACTTGGAAAAACTACCTTAGCTGGAGTTATTGCTTATGAAATGGGTACAAACTTAAAAATAACTTCAGGGCCAGTTTTGGAGAAGTCTGGAGATTTAGCTGCTATTTTGACATCTCTTGAAGAAAATGATATACTATTTATTGACGAAATTCATAGACTAAACACTTCTGTAGAAGAAATTTTATATCCTGCTATGGAAGATGGAGAATTAGACATTATTATAGGAAAAGGACCTTCGGCAAGATCTATTAGAATAGAATTGCCTTCTTTTACTTTAATAGGCGCAACTACAAGAGCTGGGCTCTTATCAGCTCCTCTAAGAGATAGATTTGGTGTTTCTCATAGAATGGATTATTATACAGAAGAAAATCTTATGGATATAGTAATCAGAGGGGCAGAAATACTTGGAGTGAAGATTGAAACTGCTGGTGCCTTGGAAATGGCCAGACGTTCAAGAGGAACTCCTAGAATAGCCAATAGATTCTTGAAGAGAGTAAGGGATTATAGCGAAATAAGAGGAAAAGGAATAATTACTGAGCAGATTGCAAAAGAAGCATTAACACTTTTGGGTGTAGATGAACTGGGCTTAGATGAATTAGATAGAGAAATTTTGAATGGAATAGTTGAAAATTATAATGGTGGTCCTGTGGGGGTAGAAACACTTTCTTTATTATTAGGAGAAGATAGAAGGACACTTGAAGAAGTTTATGAACCTTATCTTTTGAAAATTGGTTTTATAAAAAGAACTCACAGAGGAAGAATGGTTACAGAAAAGGGTTATAGACATATTGGAAAAGAAATGAAAAAAGGAGAATAGCCTATGAAAATAAGTACTAAAACAAGATATGGATTACGTGCACTTATATATATTGCAGAAGAAACTGCAAATGATGAAGAAAAACTAGTTAGAATTAAAGAAATTTCTGAAAATCAAAAACTTTCAGTTCAGTATCTTGAGCAAATTCTGTTTAAACTAAAAAAATCTAAAATCATAGTTGGAAAAAGAGGACCTAACGGAGGATATAGATTAAGTAAAAAACCAAGTGAATTGTCTATACTTGAGGTATTTAATATACTTGAAACAGATATAAGAGTGGTAATGTGTGATAAACATAATAAAAATTGTGTGAGAACAGATTGTAGAACTCTTTATTTATGGGATAAATTGGATAATGCATTAAGTAGCATACTTAAAGAAACTACTCTTGAAGAACTTATGAAAAACGGAGCAGAAGTTTAATGATAACAGCTTTTGTAGAGAAAGATTCTATAAAGGGTCAAATAATAGAGATTAGAGATAAATCAGAACTTAATCATATGAAAAATTCTTTTAGATTAAAAGTTTTAGACGAGTTAAGAGTTGTAGATGGAGAGTTTGAGTACAGAACGGAAATACTGGAAATTAGTAAAAATGAAATTTTATGTAAAATTTTAGAAAAAAAAGAAGATAATTATTCAAGCAATATAGAAATACATGGGGGAATAGGTCTTCTAAAAAATGATAAAATGGAACTTGTAATTCAAAAGCTTGTTGAAGTTGGAGTAAGTAAAATAATACCTCTTCAACTACAAAGAACTATAGCAAAAGTTAATGAAAAAAAGGAAAAATGGGATATTATTGCTAAAGAAGCTTTGAAACAATGCCAAGGAGTTAAACTTACAGAAATAACAGAGCCAATTTCATTAAAAAACATTGATTATAGTGATTATGATTTGGTTTTGGTGCCTTATGAAAATGAGGAAGAGATTAAAATACGGGAAATTTTGAATAAATATGAAAATTTAAGGAAAATACTTTTTATTGTTGGGTCAGAAGGAGGAATTGCAGAAGAAGAAATAGAGTATTTGAAGTCTAAGGGTGCTCAAATAGTTACTTTGGGAAAAAGGATACTAAGAGCAGAAACAGCTTCAATAGTAGTAGGAGGAATATTAGTAAATGAAATTTAAAAAAGTTGCTTTTTATACTTTAGGTTGCAAAGTTAATCAATACGAAACAGAAAGTTTAAAAAAGCAGTTTATAGACAATGGCTTTGAGCCTGTAGAGTTTTCTGAAAGCGCAGATGTATATGTGGTAAATTCATGTACAGTGACATCTATTGCTGACAAAAAAACAAGAAATATATTAAGAAGAGCTAAAAAACTTAACGATAAATCTATAGTTGTAGCAACTGGGTGTTATGCTCAGACAAATGGAGAAGAACTCAGCAAAATAGAAGAAATAGATTATGTTGTAGGAAATAGTGACAAGAGTGCTATATTTAATTTGATAAAAAAAGTTGAAGATGAAGAAACTTTACCAAAACTTATATTAAAAAATATTTTTGATGAAAAAGTTTATGAAGAGATAGAATTTTCTACTTTGAGAGAAATGTCTAGAGCTTACATTAAAATTCAAGACGGTTGTAATAATTTTTGTTCTTACTGCAAAATTCCTTTTGCAAGAGGTGCTAGTAGGTCTAGAAAACTGGAAAGCATACTTGATGAAATAAAAAATCTTTCTAAAGATGGTTTCAAGGAAATAATCTTAATTGGGATAAATCTGGGAGCTTATGGAGAAGACTTGGAAGAATCTCACAGCTTAGAGGATATACTAGAAGAAAGTGCTAAAATAGAAGGGATAGAAAGAATTAGATTAGGTTCAATATATCCTGATAAAATAAATGATAGATTTATAAAACTTCTTAAAACTGAAAGAAAAATTATGTCACATCTTCATATTTCTCTTCAAGCAGGTGATGATGAAATATTAAAGCTAATGAAAAGAAATTATAAAAGAAAAGATGTTTTGGATGTTTTGGGAAAACTAAAGGAAGAAGTTCCAAATATTGAGTTTACAGGAGATGTAATAGTAGGTTTTCCACATGAAAAAGAAAATAATTTTTTGAATACATATAATTTGATTGAAGAAATTGAGTTTTCGGACTTACATATTTTTCAATATTCTGACAGGGAAAAAACTTTAGCAGCTATTTATGAAGAAAAGGTAGATGCTATTACTAAAAAAGAAAGAGCAGATAAGCTTGAGAAACTGAGAGACCTTATGTATGAAAATAAAAGAAATAATTATATAGGGAAAAAAATGAAGGTTTTGGTAGAAGAAATAAAACATAAAAAAGCTTATGGTTATACAGAAAATTATATTAAAGTACAGATAAATAACTATGAAGGTTCGATTAATAATATAGTAGAGGTAGAAATCAAGGAATTATTAAGGGGGATGCTTGTAGGTGACTAATTCAAATAGAAAGAAAACATTTCTTATAATTTGGGTATTGCTTCTTCTTGGGGCAGTACTTTTATTAAATCGTTATTTTAATGGGAAAACAGATGTTAAATATAAAAAATATCTAGTTATAGGGAAAGAAAATATATTTGTTGTTTATGATGACAAAGTTTCTCTAAAAATTCCACAAGATACTTATGTTGGACAAGAAAAGATGGTTCTTGATTATCTTAATAAAAAGGAGTACTCTGAACTTTTTCAAGTAATAAAGAGTATATTTCCAGAAGAATTGGAAGGGTACATAGTTCCTAAAAGGAATGTTGATGTAGCCACAGATTATTCGGTAAATATTCCTACTATTAGTAACAACAATAAGAACTATATACTTACTTCTGAGCTTAATAAAGTCTTTATTAATCTTTATTATGGAACTATAAATGAAAAAGCTGATAATATTCTTATTGATATCCTAAATGCCAGTGGGAAAGCAGGTCTTTCTAAAAAAATAGGAGAAAAATTACAAAAAGATTTTGGATTTAGGTACAATCCAGCAACCTATGAAGAAAATAGCGAATATAGTTATATAATAAATAATAATCTTTCAAAAAAACAAGTTGAAGATTTAATAATGTCTTTGGATTCAAAGTATATAAAAATAAAGGATAAAAGTAAATTACCGACTCCGGCAAATGCTGTAGTTATTATTGGAAGAGAAACTGAGGGTATTTTATCCATTAATATATACAAAAACGGAGAAATAGATAAAGAAAATTACAACAAATTAAATAAGAATTATTATATTAATTTAAAAACCACTGTAACTAAGGAAAAAATTGAAGATACTTATATTGAGTATAAAGCTGAAGATTATTACACAGCATACAAAATTTCCAAGTTGTTGGGGATAGATAAGCTTGTAGAAAATAAAGAAATATCGAATAAAATAAATATATATGTAAAATAGGAGGTTAAATGGAAAAAAAGATTGAAGCAATAGTAGAAGCTATTGACAGATTAAAAGGAGAAGAAATCTTAGTTTTAGATTTTGAGAAAACAAATTCCTTATGTGATAAAGTAGTAATATGTACTGGAAGGTCTGATAGAAACTCACAGGCAATAGCTGATGAAATTGAAGAAAAGCTTAAAGAAATAGGGGAAGAAAAAACAGGCGTAGAAGGCTATAATGATGGGCAATGGATATTATTAGATTATAATGATGTAGTTGTTCATGTATTCCTAAAAGAAACTAGAGAGTATTTTAAGTTAGAACAATTATGGTCTAATGCTAAGGAAATATTTAAAAAGTAGATGGATTTATTAATTGTACTTATATTGGTATTCTTGGAAACAAGTGTATTTGTAGACTTTCCTTACAATGCAGTTTCCATAAGTGTAGTAGGTTATTTGACTTCTAAATATGAGCTTTTTTCATTACCTTATGCTATTTTAATAGGTTTTATCATTGGACTTTCTGGGTATCATGTAGAAAGGCCTATTATATTTTTAATACTATATCTGCTTATTTTGAATTTTATTTTTAAACACTTGATTTTTAATAAAATTAACCTTGTTTTTATTACTTTGATAGAAGTAATAATGTATTTATTATATGTGAAATACTTTGAACTAGGTGAAGTGACTTTAGTAAATTTTATTAAAGAGTATATTTTTGTTTTATTTATGAATATTGTGCTTTTGAAGTCTGAAAGGGATTAGTTTTTATGAAGAGAAAAGGAACAGGAATGAAGTTAGGAAAAGATTTGGGTGTTAGAGTAATCTTTTTGAAAACTTTTATAGTTATAGTATACTTATTGCTGATAACTCGTTTAGTTTTTCTTCAAATAGTTAATGGCGAATATTATTTAAAATTATCCCAAGATAATAGATTAAAAATAAAAAGAGTAAATGCTCCTAGAGGTAAAATTTATGATAGGAATGGACAACTTTTAGTTACAAATCTTCCTGGTTATAAATTAGTATATATGAATGGAAGAAAATATGATGAAAAAATCCTTAAGGAAATTTCAGAACTTGTAGATGTTCCTGTTGAAACTATAGAAAAGAAAATTAAGTATGGTGAAATTTTTCAATATACTGGTGAAAATGATATTATAGAAAGCTTACCAGTAGAAAAAGCACATAAAATTATGGAGAATTTAGATAAATATCCTTATCTAGATGTTGTAACTTATGCAAAAAGAAATTATATTTACGATACCTTTGCATCTCATACTATAGGCTATGTTAAACCTATTACCAAAAAAGAATTGGAAGAACTTAAAGATAAAGGATATACTAGAAATAGTATAGTTGGGAAAAAGGGTATAGAAAAAAGTTATGATGCAATCTTACAAGGACAGGATGGACTTGAGTATATAGAAGTTAATGCATATAATAAAGTAGTGAAAAACATAAATAATGTAGAACCAGTACCAGGTAAAGAATTGGTATTGAGCTTAGATTATAAATTACAAACCCATATGATGGAAGTAATGCAAGGAAAAATGGGAGCTTTTATAGCAATGGATGCAAAGACAGGAGAAATCCTTACAATAATCAGTAATCCAGAGTACTCACTAAATAAATTTTCAGATAGATTTACCAATGAAGAATGGGATGCTCTTATAAATGACCCCCTACAACCTTTGTATAATAGAGCTGTATCAAGTACTTATCCACCAGGCTCTGTTTTTAAAGTTGTTTCTTCTTTAGCATTTTTGGAAGAAGGAATAGATCCTGATTTAAGCATATATGATCCAGGATTTTATAGGGTAGGGAATTTTAGATATAGATCATGGAAAAAAGGTGGACATGGAGTCTCCAATATGGCTAAATCCCTTATAGAATCGGTAAATGTTTATTATTATGCACTAGTTCATCAGCTGGGAATAGATAAACTAGAAGAAGTTGCAAACAAAATGGGACTTGGACAATATACAGGGATAGATGTATTTGAAGAAAAAAGAGGCATAATGCCTTCACCTGAATGGAAAAAAGAAAGATGGAAAAACCAACCAGCTTTTCAAAAATGGTATCCAGGTGATTCAATAAATCTTTCTATAGGACAAGGCTATCTTCTTACTACTCCTATACAAATTCTTAATGTATATGCTATAATTGCTAATAAAGGATATAGCTATAAACCAAGAATAGTAAAAGAAATAATAGAAAATAATGGGAAAAAAACTGAAACAAAAAAAGAAATATCCCATAGTTATGAAACAAAAGAGGAGTATTTTAATATTATAACAAATGCTCTTATAGATACAGTGTCAAAAGATAATGGTACTGCAAAAGCCCTCAGAACCAAGGATTTAGAAATAGCAGCAAAAACGGGATCTGCACAAAATGCAGGTCAAAAATCTCAAGACGATTCCCATGCATGGACTGCTGGGTTTTTTCCAGCAAAAAATCCTGAGATAGTTTTTGTTGCCTTTGTAGAAAATGGAGGAGGTGGAGGAGCAGTTTCTGCTCCCATAGCCAAAGCTTTTGTTGATAAATATTTGGAGTTATACAAAGGTCGTGTCAGTGAGGTGACTACAGTTGTTGAAAGCCATTAAAGAAGGATTATTAATTGATGGAGATGTCGAAAAAGAAATTCTAGAACTTGAAATAAAACTTGAAGATAAGGTTTTTTTTCAAGAAGGAACAGATTTTTTGCTATTTCCTGAAAATAAAGTTTTTTATCCAAGATTAAAAAATCTTTTAGATAAATATAATCATAACCTTTACTTATTGAAAAAACAGGAGAGTTTAATACAAACTAGTATTAATAATACTTTTATAAATAAAACTCAAATAGTTCAGAAAAAAATAAGATCTGGACAAAAGATAGAAAGTGAAGGAGATTTAGTGTTATTAGGAGATTTAGCGCCAGGAGCAGAAATCGAAGCTAAGGGAAATGTTTTCGTTTTGGGAAATGCCCAAGGGATGATTCATGCAGGTATTGATGGAGATAAAAAATCAGTAATAGTGGCTCTTCAAATGAATGTTAGTTTTTTAAAAATTGCTGATGAAATAGCAAAAAGTCCAGAAGATTCAAGTGGATTGTATCCAGAAATAGCTTATTTGGATGAAGAGGGGAACTTCCTAGTAGAAGAAATAAAAAATACTGAAGCTTATAGTAAGTATCTTTCTCAAAAAATTCCAGAAAAAAGCTCAAAGGGACTTAAAAGGCTTTTTAGATTTTAACTTTATTTTTAAAAGGCAGTTAAAAATAAAGGTATGGCTCTGTGTTGTTTTAAGAATAGGACGGAGGAAATTATGTTAAAAAAGATATTTCAAGTAAAAAGAAATGAAGAAAAAAAAGAGAGTCTAGTACAAGAAGTGGTAGAGGCTACTCTAGTAAAAGAAGTGGTAAAAGAAGAAGAAATAAAGGCTAAAAAAGAAGAAAAAGTTTATGTTATTCCTTTAGGTGGAATTGAAGAAGTAGGGAAAAACATGACTCTTATTCAGTATAGAGATGAAATTGTAATAATAGATGCAGGTCTTACTTTTCCAGATGATGAATTATTAGGAATAGATTTAGTAATACCTGATTATGCATATTTAGAGAAAAATCTTGAAAAAGTAAAAGCACTTTTACTTACTCATGGGCATGAAGATCATATAGGGGGATTACCTTTTTTATACAATAAACTAAAAAAAGATTTTCCTATTTATGGTGGGAAGTTAACTTTAGCCCTTGCAAAAACAAAATTAGATGGACAAATTCCAAATACTCTTAATGTTCCAATGAAAGAAGTGTGTGGAAGAGAAAAAATTAAGATAGGGAAGTATTTTGAGGTAGAGTTTATTAGAGTAACTCACTCTATTGCAGATGCTTATTCAATAGCAATAAAAACCCCTGCAGGAACAATAGTTCATACAGGAGATTTTAAGGTAGATCTTACTCCAGTAGATGGAATAGGAATGGATTTTCAAAGACTTGCGGCTCTTGGAGAAGAGGGAGTAGACCTTCTTTTGTCAGATAGTACTAACTCGGAAATACCAGGATTCACACCTTCTGAAAGAAGTGTTGGAGAGGCCTTTAGAACAGAGTTTTCAAAAGCACCAGGAAGAATAATAATTGCAGCTTTTGCATCTCATGTGCATAGACTACAACAAATTATAGATATAGCAAAAGAAACAGGAAGAAAAATAGCAATTGACGGAAGATCTATGGTAAAAGTCTTTGAAATTGCTTCAGAATTAGGCTACTTAAAAGTCCCTAGCGACACTATGGTTAACTTAAGTGCAGTTGAAAGCATGAAAGACGATAATGTTGTAATTCTTTGTACTGGAACTCAAGGAGAGCCTATGGCAGCTCTTTCTAGGATAGCTAAAAGAATGCATAAGCATATTAAAGTGAAGGAAGGAGATACAGTAATTATTTCTGCAACTCCAATTCCTGGAAATGAAAAAGCAGTAATTAATAATATTAATAATCTACTTAAGCATGATGCAGAAGTTGTTTTCCAAAAAGTTACAGGGATACATGTATCAGGTCATGGAAGTAAAGATGAGCAGAAATTATACTTAAATCTTATAAAACCTAAACATTTTATGCCAGTACATGGGGAATATAAAATGCTTAAAGCTCATAAACAATCAGCTATAGAGTGTGGAGTGCCAGCTGAAAACGTAATTATTTCTTTCAATGGAGCTAAAGTAGAGCTTACAAAATCTAGTTGTAAAATAAGTGGAAAGGTTCCAGCAGGAGCTACCCTAGTAGATGGACTTGGTGTTGGAGACGTTGGAAACATTGTCCTTCGTGATAGACAGCATTTGGCTCAAGATGGAATAGTAATAGTTCCTGTAACTTTATCAAAAGAAACAGGAAAAGTTCTTGCAGGGCCAGATATAATAACAAGAGGTTTTGTATATTCAAGAGAGTCAGATGAGCTTATAAGAGAGACAGTAGAATTACTTAGGGCTGAACTTAAGGTCCATGAAGACAAAGGTGTCACAGAATGGAATGTATTAAAAAATACTATTAAAGATACTGCAAGCAGACATCTATTTGAAAAAATTAAAAGAAATCCAATAATTTTACCAATAATAATGGAAGTATAGAAAGGAATTAAATGACAAGTAAACAGAGAGCTTTTTTAAAGAAGGAAGCACATGATTTAGAGCCAATAGTAAGAATAGGAAAAGAAGGACTTACGGATAATATTGTAAAAAGTCTTTTGGATGCAATAAATAGCAGAGAATTAATTAAGGTAAAAATTCTTCAAAATTTAGATGCAGATAAAGATGAAGCTAGAGAATTAGCAGAAGAGCTTAGTAAAAAATCTGGAGCTGAATTAGTTGGAATAATAGGGAAAATAATGATTTTTTACAAAGAAAACAAAGATAAGCCAGTTATTTCACAGAAATTAAAAAGCGTAAAATAGCTTCAAGAAAGGACAAGGTTATGAGCCAAGGATTTTTTTTGGGAAACAGAATTTTAGATATTAGTCTCATAGCAGCAGGAGTAGCTCAAATTTATAAAGTAATAAGTCCCATATTTAAAGGAAAAGGTTTAGACTGGAGCAGAATGTGGGCTACTGGCGGTATGCCTAGTTCTCATTCTTCGGTAGTTACAAGTTTAGCCACTTCAGTAGGAATATTAAATGGTTATACTTCTGTAGAATTTGCAATATCAGTAGTTTTTTCTATAGTAATAATGTATGATGCAGCTGGAGTTAGAAGAGCAGCAGGAAAGCATGCAGGAATACTAAATTCTCTTATGGAAATATTTAAAGAGAAAGAGGATTTTAGAATAAAACAAATACAACTTAAGGAACTTTTGGGCCATGAGCCAACAGAAGTTATAGCAGGGGCAATTTTAGGAGTAGCAATCTCTTTTATTATGATGCCGTATTTGAGGGGATAAAATGGAAATTAAAAGCATGAATATAGAAGAATTAGATTCTTTAGCACAAAATATTCGTCAAAGGCTTATTGAGGTTGTTAGCAAAAATGGGGGACATTTAGGGCCAAATTTGGGAGTAGTGGAACTTACTATTGCTATCCATAAGGTTTTTGATTCACCAAAGGATAAAATACTTTTTGATGTTGGACATCAAAGTTATGTTCATAAAATGCTAACTGAAAGAGATAATAGAATCCACACAATTAGACAAAAAAATGGTCTTGGACCTTTTACTTCAAGAGAAGAAAGCGAGCATGATCATTTTGTAAGTGGTCATGCGGGAAACGCTTTGTCAGCTGGTCTTGGATTTGCTGTGGGAGATAAAAATAACCATGTAATTTCTCTTATCGGAGATGCTTCCTTGGGAAATGGAGTATCTTTAGAAGCTTTAAATAATATTGGAAGCTCTAAGGTAAATAACTTGATAATTGTATTTAATGACAATGAGATGAGTATAGGAGAAAATGTAGGAGTTTTTTCTAAAGCTTTTAGAAAAGTAATGAATACTAATGCCTATAATGAATTGAAACATGAAGTTGAAACAACTATCAGAAAAAGTAATTTTGGAAATAGTTTGGCAGACCTTATATCAAGAGTGGAAAAATCAGTTAAAGGTTTTGTAACGCCAGGGGGTTACATGGAGTCTTTGGGTTATGAGTATTTAGGACCTATTGATGGACATAATATAGAGGCCTTGATTAGTGTTTTTGAAGTGGCAAAAAAAATGGATAAACCAGTTTTTTTACATGTAAAAACTAAAAAAGGCAAAGGGTATAAGTTTGCTGAAGATGATATGGAGAAATTTCATGGTATAGCTCCCTTTGATGTGGAAACAGGTGAAACAGCCAAGGGTTGTGAAACTTATTCACAAGTATTTGGGAAAAAAATTGTAGAAATGGCAGAAAAAGATAATAAAATTAATGCTATTTCAGCTGCAATGATAAAAGGAACTGGGCTTTCTGATTTCTTTAGAAAATTTCCAGATAGAGCCCATGATGTGGGAATAGCAGAAGAACATGGAGTAATCTTTGGAGGAGCTTTAGCCCTTACTGATAAAAAAGTTTTTATTGCTCTATATTCTACCTTCTTACAAAGAACTTATGACCAGCTAATACATGATATTGCAATTCAAAAAATTCCTGTGAAATTTATAATAGATAGGGCAGGAATAGTTGGAGAAGACGGGAAAACACATCAGGGTATATTTGACATAGCCTTTTTGCTGACAATTCCTAAGATGGTTATAATCTCACCTACTACTTGCAAAGAGCTAACAGAAGCTTTGGAACTTTCTAGAGATTATTCTGAAGGACCCATAGCAATAAGACTTCCAAGAGCAAATTGTTTTAATATTGAAAGTAATAAAAAATTAGAATTTGGGAAATGGAATATAGCTAAAGAAGGAAAAAGAGACCTTATAATAGCAACAGGTAGTATGCTAGAAGAAGTACTAAAAATAGAGAAATCTTTGGAAAAAGAAGGTGTCACTCCAACTATTGTTGCAGCAGCCTTTATAAATCCTTTAGATCATGAGTTTATAATAAATGAGTTTCCTAAATATGACAGAATCTTTGTACTTGAAGAAGGGATAAAGAAAAGTGGTTTTGGTTCGTATATTTTGGAGTTTTTAAATGACAACGGTATAGTAAAAAATGTTAATAGAATAGCTCTAAATCATGAGTTTATAGAACATGGTTCTAGAGATGAGTTATTGGAAGAGTGTGGTTTGAGAGGTAAAAAACTAATCAAGTCCATTTTAGAAGGGAGTTAAACCTTGCATCAAGAGGATAATGTAAAAATATTTGTCAACGGTTTGTTATTACATCCCATAATTCAAAAATTAAAACTAGTTGATGATAAGGGTATTAGCGTATCTGCTCATACCTATGATGTATTGCAAGTAGCAATAAAATTAATAAAAAAGAAATATAGAAGTTTGGAAGAAGCTCAAGAAGAGTTGGACTTCTTTTCTATAGTTGCAGGAGTTATACTTCATGATAGTACTAAGGCAACAATAAGATTAAATGGAGAAGCAACTTCTCATAGTGTAATTATGAAAAATCATCCATCTTATGTGGAACAAGAAGCAAGGCTTATTATTCGTGAGGTAGAGGCCTTTACTAAGCTTAAACTTAATGAAATTTATATTGAAAAAATAGTTCATATAGTTCTTTCTCATCATGGACAATGGGGTAAAGTTTATCCTGAAACAAAAGAAGCAAGACTTGTTCATGAGGCTGACAAATATAGTGCTACTTATCACAGGATTACTCCAGTAGGAGGAAAAGAGATAGTAAAGCTTATGTGTGAAGGCTTCAAGAAAGAAGAGATAATTAAAATTTTGGGGCAAACTCCCGGAATAATAGAGGACAGGCTTAAAAAATCTAAAAATCAGCTTGGAGTTAAAAGCAATAGAGAGCTTATGGCTTATTATAGAAAAAATGGTTATGTTCCTTTAGGTGACGAATCTTTTTCAAGAAGGATTTATGAAACTGAAAGACTTATAAAAAAGGTTGATAAGTTTGGATTTGAGGAGCTTATGCTAAAGAATCCATTAATGGATTACCTTTTTAATGATGATATATTCATATAATAGTGTATAGTTTTTGAGCTATACACTATTGTATTATATTTTGGAAAATATTAAATTTAATAAAAATATAAAGATACAGAGTATTTGTGATAATTAACTATACTTTTGTGTTTTTTATAAAAACAATTAAAACCGTGCTTATGCAGCACACCGCACCAGCGTGACGCTGGACCCAGTAATTTTAAAAATAGTAAAAGTTTTAGAGGATTAGGCAATTTTTAGGAAATAACCTGTAGAATTTGTTTACGGGCTACACCTCCACCAAATTCTTTTCCACTTCGTGCAATTGGCGTATATAAAAACTTGATATTTTAAGTTTTTTAGGTAGCTGAGTGATTACTTTTATTATATTTAAAAGTTGACTTTATTTAAGGGGTTAAGCGTCCAACGCTTACGGGTTTTAGGGCAGGGCCCTAAGGTTTTATATTTAACTCTTTATATTTTTATTAAGTTTAATATTAGAGGAGAATAGATGAAAGAAAGATTAGATTTGATTTTGGTAAGAGAAGGCTTTTTTGATACAAGAGAAAAGGCTAAAAGAGCAATTATGGCAGGGATAGTCCTTGTAAACGATATAAAAATAGATAAAGCAGGAACCCTTGTAGATATGGATAAAAACCCACAAATAAGAATTAAGGGAGAAAAGCTAAAATATGTTTCAAGAGGAGGCTTAAAATTAGAAAAGGCCTTGGAAAACTTTGAAATAAATATGGAGAATAAAAGGATACTAGATATTGGAGCTTCTACAGGGGGCTTTACAGATTGCTCATTACAAAATGGAGCAAACTTTGTATATGCAGTAGATGTAGGGACAAATCAATTAGTATATTCCTTGAGAGAAAATCCAAAGGTAAAATCCATAGAAAATAGACACATAAAAGATTTGAACTTGGAAGAGCTAGATAATAAAAAAGTAGATATAATAGTGATGGATGTAAGCTTTATTTCTATAACTAAGATTATTCCAGACTTGAATAATTTCCTAGATGAAAATGGACAAATGATGATACTTATAAAACCTCAGTTTGAAGTAGGAAAAGATGGAGTAGATAAAGGCGGAATCGTTAAGGATTTGAAAAAACATAAAAAAATAATTGAAGAAATAAGAGAATTTAGTAAAAATTACGGTTTTTATTTAAAAAATCTTGATGTATCACCAATAACAGGAACAAAGGGCAATGTAGAATATATAAGTCATTTTGTAAAAAGTGAAATATATGTTAATATAGATTTAGATGAGATTATGGAAAAAGGAAAAAAATTAAGAGAGGGGATTTAAATGAAAAGAAGAATAAGCATTATGTTAGCAATTATTTTGGTTGTTGTTATAGGAGCATTTACTATATATGCTACCTCAAATGATAATAAAAGTACTAAACAAGAGCCAAAACTTGGATTTATGTCAAACTTGAAAGAACTTAGCGAAATATCAGCTATAATGGACTTGGTACAAGAAAATTTTGTAGATTCAAATCCAGATAAAAAAATACAAGTTAATAATGACCTATTACTTGAAGGTGCTCTAAAAGGTATGATAGATAGCCTTGGAGACCCACATAGTAATTACTTTACTAAGGAAGAAATGCAAGAATTTACAGAAGACATAGCAGGAAAATTTGCAGGAGTTGGAATGCAAATTTCTAAAGAGAAAGATGATTACTTAAAAGTTGAATCACCAATTGAAGGAACACCAGCTTTTAGAGCAGGAATAAAACCTCAAGATAAAATTCTTGAAATTGATGGAGAATCAACTTTAGCTCTTACTACTAATGACTGCGTAAAAAAATTAAAGGGAGAACCAGGAACTAAGGTAAAAGTAAAAGTTTATAGAGAGAGTACTAAAGAAACTTTTGATATTGAACTAGAAAGAGCCATAATTGAGCTAAAATATGT
>RRZU010468547.1_pt1 | contig 16045 bp, 8 predicted proteins | sample 2165561 | NCBI WGS metagenome assembly RRZU01 (sample SAMN10456909, study PRJNA506462) | wastewater metagenome | isolation source: wastewater sludge | place: USA: Moscow, Idaho
CGCCACCAACAAGCAGTATTTTCTCTTCTTTATGAACTGGCATCGAAAAAGAATTATCTAAAGGAAAAATGCAGTTGAGAGTATCTCCTTTATGGAGCTTTCCCAACTGACGAGTACCTTCACCAACCATAGCCACTAAAAGCCATAACTGGTTTGTTTCATTATCGACAAAATTAACTGAAATCGGACGCCGGAGAAAAGTTGAGGGAGAATGATCCACACGCACTTCAACGAACTGCCCTGGAAGGATTTCTGGCAAAGGCTTTGAGTCGGTAAGGCTAATAAGAACAGACTTATCGCTCAAGGCCTCCACAGAAACCACCTCTAGGTCTAGAATGTATTTTTTCATTTTTGCTCTTTGCAATATGTCTATGCAAAGATACAAAAATTATTTTTTAGGGCCAAACGTATCAAAGGTACCATCATCATAAAAAACCGTAATAGACGAAACATGACGCTGATATTTGTCAATTTCTTTCAGTATTATTTGCTGCTGCTTTTTAGGTGTATTTTGCACACACTGTGTTTTCGGTTGCTCTAGTAGAGTAGGAGAAGAAGATTCAGGAGTATCAGAAAATGCTATAGATTCCTCTGTAGCTTGAGATTCTGATGAAGTACGATTTGGAAAAGTCGCATCAACCAACATTTCACCTGATCCAAACATTAGCCAGTCAAGATTGATATCAGGAATTTTTTGCTTGATAGCTTCTATAATATTCAATGTAGGCTTTGTGCGACCTCCAAAAATATTACTAAGTGATGCTGGAGAAATATCTAGAAATTTAGCAAATTCTTGCTGTGTCATCTGTTGCTGATCCATCAATTGTTTAATTCTATCCTTCATTTTATAAAAGCATTTTAATATTAAAAGCGACAATCTCACATTTTGCTTGTCTTTTACAAAGATAAAATAAAAAAATAGAATACGCAAGATATAAATCAAGTATTTATAACAATAAATATATATTTATAATCCGATAATTTATAGAAATAAAAAATAAAAAGTAAAGATAACATCTATTATTTTAAAAACATAAACCAATGGGCGCTTTATAATACAAAGCATTAGTATAGCTAATATTACTAATTACCTGGCTTTTATTTACTCTTATAAATAACAAGATACCATTAAAGACTAATATTCAAAAATAAATAATATGTTTAGTATATAAAAGCATTAATAAAATTAATACAATTACATAAAAATTTGATTTACAGAACTTTATAATCGCAATACAAATTTTGAATATTTATAATTTTAAAATAATAAATGGCTATTTCTACATTTCTATATGTAAATTTACAAAATGTGAGCTATTCACCATAACGCATATAATATTATATAAACATAAATAAATATTTACGTTTGTATAACACGAAAAATACAGATTTACAAAGTGAAAACGTAATATATGTTAACAGTACATTCTAAGGACTTAAAAACAATTCATTTTTCTATTTTTCTCTTCTATTATATATGGGGGCACCTTCCTTACAAATATTCATTTCTCATCGTACAAAAATGAACGTAATATATTAATAATCAATATTTTAAATATAAAAATATAGTTTTTTATTCTTTTATATCTAGATAAAATTATGCTGTTTTCTACACTATAAAAACCTCATATTTCGCATAATTCACTGTAAAAAGCTCTCACAGAATACAAAAAAAACTGCAATTAGCTATTTATTTACACTAAACAGAGTACTTCTAAAGGAAACTCACAACTTTATATTTAAGATTAAGAAGCCCTATCCTAACCTGCGAATAATCATCAATGGAGTATAAAATAAATAAGCTCTTTCATCAATTGACCGGCATCAGTATTTGGATTATTAATGCCTTTGCTCTTTGCATCAAGTTCTCTCATTTTTTCAATAATCTGCATCGTTTTCTTTCCAGGATAATATTTCATTCCTATAATATAATCACGAGCAGCCCAAGGAGAACGCAAATTTAAGAAGGATGCAACTGAATTCGGATTCTGATTATTCGGAGCATAATAGGCAATCATCAAATTTTGGAAGTAAGAAAAAAGCAATGGGAGAAAAGAATACACGCTACCAGCCTTTGGATTACTGTCAAAATATTTCACTATTTGATTTGCTTTGAAAATATCCTTATTAATAATAGCATTTTTCAATTCGAATCCATTAAAATCCTTACTGACACCAATTTCTCGTTCAACAATATCAGGCGTTACTCTCCTATCATTTTCCGACAAGGAAATCAACAGTTTATCCAGTTCAGAAGTCAAACGATTCAAATCAGCTCCAATATGATCTGCTATCATTTGTGAGGCCTTAGGCTCAATAGTGACATTATCTGTATGAAGATAAGTTTCTATAAAGCCAGGCAGATCTCTATCACGAAGTTTTTTACTCTCAAATATAATTCCGCCTGCGGCAATAGCTATACTGTACATCTTCTTACGATGATCTACAAAGCCATTTTTATGGCAAAAAACAAGAATAGATGTTTTAGAAGGCTTTGCAAAATATTTTTCAAAAAGATCTAAACCTCTGATATTTTGCGATTCTTTTACTATAATAACCTGATATTCAGCCATTACAGGGTAACTAAGTGCCTGATCTATAATTTGTGCTGCAGAAATATCAGCACCAAAAACTATTGTCTGATTGAAATCACGCTGCTCTTTTAATAGAACATTATCAGCAATATAGTTGGAAATCTTATCAATATAATAACTTTCGTCACCTTCTAATATATATATAGGTGAGAAATGACGGGCCTTAAGGTCTTTCATCAAAGATCCATAGGTGATTTCTGCTTTCTTTTCTGGCATAATAATAAATTAAAAGATAATTTTGTTATCTTTGCACATATATTGCAAAGATAACAAAATGATTCCATTAAATTTGCCAACTTTTCAAATAAAATTGTCAGGTACTCCAGAGAAGCCCACTATTTTCGACATACTTCGCAGGAAATATGTAGCCTTGACTCCAGAGGAATGGGTACGCCAACATTTTATACATTTTCTTATTGAGCATAAACACTATTCTTCAACTCTACTTGCTAATGAAGTTATGCTGAAAGTGGGGAATAAGAGTTTGAGAGCAGACAGTGTCCTTTATGACAGAAATCTACACCCGAGAATGATTATTGAATATAAAGCCCCTCATATCAAAATAACTCAAAAAGTATTTGATCAGATCACCGTCTATAACATGTTATTACATGTAGACTATCTTCTTGTGACTAACGGGCTAGAACATTATATTTGCAAAATTAATTATCAAAGTAAAAAATACTTATTTTTAAGGGATATACCATATTATGAAAATTTATAACAACAAATAACTTGTTTAACTATTATTTCTTCATTACAGTTTTCTATTTTACATAACAGCCTTTGCAATGTCCACACAAAAACTTTGCATACACAGAATAGTAGAATAATTAATCTATAAATTATCAATACATTAATGCTAAATAATTAATTATAAAAAACAATTAACTAATGACAAATAGATAATAAATTAAAGATATTAGTTAATTAAACATTAATAGAATAATAGCTAATTATCTATCATTAATATATTAATCAATATTATGTATAATTATTTTTAGATTAATAATAAAACATTAACAGACAATTATATTAAACATTAATTATTAATAAATACTACATAAAATTACAAATAGATTAATATACCATCACAAATGATTTTTATACAAAAAGTGTTTGCTGGCACTTGTTTTTCCAAAGGTTAGAAGGCACCTGAATCATCAGTTACGAACTCAAGGATATAAGACTCGTTCAATATTAGACCAAACATAAGATCAAGAACATTAAGACAATAATTATTTTTAAGAACACCTTTGTTACTTTTTCCAAAAGAAAATTGTATCTTTGTCACACTATGGAATGGAATGAGAATAACAAAGAATTTTGCTTTCAAGTAAAATTATTATTGGGTGATGCTAATGCTTCACTGAATACCAGTGATGCTGTAGATGCCTTTGTATCCTTCAACAATGAAGAAATAAAAAAGATACAAGAAGTTTACAGAAACGAAAAAAGCAGTAATATTATTCTTTTGCAGGACACTTATCCTACTCTTTTTACTCGTATTCTAGATACAATCCGCATTGCTAAAATAGATTTTTTCCTTGACCTTGGTCTTAGAACAGGTAAAATAACACTTGACAATCTAAGCGACAAAGAACTTCATAACAATTTTCATAAAGACCTTTCTGATGGTTCATTTGCTTGTAAAGACGACTCAGCCTATGATATATGGCTTAGTCAGGAAATCGAAAACATTCAGAATGATGTATCTTATCTTCGTGAACGTTACGATCTTAACAAAATAATGGATCTCAAATTAGTTGCCGAGGAAAAATTTTTCTGCAATATACCTCGAGAATTAATAATATATACCCCATAAGAAAAAATATGATGACAACAAAAAAAGAATATGAATTCAATAAAGGGCTGACTCAGCATCAAGTAGATATCAGCAGGGAGAAATTTGGTGTGAACCGACTCACACCACCTAAGAAGACGTCACTATGGAAACTTTACCTTGACAAATATAAAGATCCCATCATTCAGATTCTTATAGTGGCTGCATTAATATCACTTGCACTCTCCTTTATCCAAAAAGAATTTATTGAAACTATCGGTATTTTCATTGCTATTTTCCTAGCCACTACAATCGGTTTTTATTTTGAACATGATGCTGCGGGAAAATTCAGCATACTTACAAGCATGACCGATGACCAAAATGTAAAAGTCAGGCGTGATGGTAAAGTCATCGAAATACCACGCTATAACATTGTTGTAGGAGATATAGTACTGGTTGAAGTAGGTGATGAAATTCCAGCAGATGGCAAGCTTATCGAATCTACAGATCTACAAATAGACGAATCAAGTCTTACTGGAGAATTGATTTCTTCTAAAGAAGTACAAAATAGAGGATGCACAAACGATGCCCTACAAAAAGACATTCACGATACTTCATCTGATAAGCAACAAACAGGGAGGAGTTTATCGCAACATCCCCAAGAACAGGAATCGACCTATCCAAAAGATATGCTTCTTCGCTCCACGATGGTAATGAACGGGCGTGGCATATTTGCGGTAACAGCCGTTGGTGATAATACAGAAATCGGAAAAGTCGCACAAAAATCAACAGAAGAAACGGATATTCAAACCCCACTCAACCAGCAGCTCCATCGGCTCGCCAATCGAATTTCCAAAATCGGGACAAGTATTGCCATTATTGCCTTTATATTTTTCCTTGGTCACGATATGATCACACAACCCGTATGGCACAGCACGAATTACTTAAAAATGGCAGAAATTGTGCTAAACTATTTCATGATGAGTGTTACCCTCATCGTTATGGCTGTTCCAGAAGGTCTGCCAATGGCTGTCACCCTTTCCCTTGCTCTCAATATGCGTAGGATGCTTCGTTCAAATAATCTGGTTCGCAAACTCCATGCTTGTGAAACGATGGGCGCTGTAAATGTGATATGCACAGATAAAACCGGCACACTCACACGTAATCAGATGACGGTAACCGACATGTATACATATGACTTAAAGAATTATAGTCTTGAAGAAAACAGCCAACTCCTCTATTTAGCAATAGCATTAAATACGACAGCGGAGCTTAATGACAGCAAAGGCATTGGCAACCCCACAGAAATTGCCCTTTTACAATGGCTGAAAAACAAGAATGTCGATTATCAGAAACTTCGGCAGGAAAATGCTATCACGCATCAGGAACCATTCTCTACACAAAAAAAATACATGCTTACTACTGCGACCTTAAAAGGTGTACAACATACATTTATAAAAGGAGCACCGGAAATAATTCTCAATCATTGCAATTTAGATGAAAAGGTCCTCGATAAGGTTTATCAACAATTAACAGAATATCAAAACAAGGCTATGCGTACCCTTGCCTTTTCTATTGACGGGAAATTACAAGCCATAGCAGGAATCTTCGATCCTATCAGGGATGATGTTCCAGAGGCTGTGAAAATTTGCAGAAAAGCAGGTATAGAAATAAAGATTGTGACAGGAGACACTGCTAATACTGCTGTTGAAATAGGCAGAAGAATAGGTCTCTTCTCTGACAACAAAGAATCATATGATCCACGATACACCATAACAGGTCCCGAATGGGCTGCTCTTAACACAAATGAGGCCTATAAGCGTGCACCGGAAATAAAGGTTATGTCAAGAGCCCGTCCTACAGATAAACAACGTCTGGTAGAACTTCTACAAAAACGAGGCGCAATTGTAGCTGTAACAGGCGATGGCACCAATGATGCACCTGCGCTTCATTATGCCCATGTAGGTCTATCCCTGGGTTCTGGTACATCTGTGGCAAAATCAGCTTCTGACATGACACTTCTTGACGATTCTTTCAGTTCAATAGCGAACGCTGTGATGTGGGGGCGTTCACTTTATAAAAACATACAACGATTTCTATTCTTCCAACTTGTTGTTAACCTAGCAGCATTGCTATTAGTTTTAGGTGGTTCCATTATTGGTACAGAAATGCCTCTTACAGTAACACAAATTCTTTGGGTCAACTTGATTATGGATACCTTTGCAGCTATGGCTCTTGCATCCTTACCACCATCACGAGAAGTGATGAATGAAAAACCACGTAATCAAAAAGAATTCATTATTACCTCTTCTATAATGAAACATATTCTAGGATGGGGTATCACCTTCTTCATACTACTTTTCGGTTACCTTTTTTACTATAAAATTAAGGGAACTGAAATAAATATCCATGAACTTACTATATTTTTCACAGCTTTTGTAATGTTGCAGTTCTGGAACCTATTCAATGCAAAATGCTTGGGAAGTCACCATTCTGCATTTCATCATCTTTATGCAGACCGAGGACTTTTGATCGTCCTTGCCATTATTTTCATTGGACAAGTTGTCATTGTCACCTTCGGAGGAAAAATGTTCCGCACCACTCCTTTAAATATAAAAGAATGGATTGCCATCACTATAATCACATCTGTAGTCCTTTGGATTGGGGAAACGATCAGAGGTTTCCAAAGACTACACAAACATTAACCCGTATGTTAGAAAAACAAAAATATAAACATTGACTGAAAATTAGCTTCCATCCACTTAATAATTTTGTATTATCATAACTTTCAATATATATTTGCAGCATTATTAAAAATATATTTGTTTTTTTAGGTTACATAGGTTTATTAGATTATTGAAACACATTCGCCTAAATTACTGATTAACACAAAAAAACGGTTCAGGCGGAGTTTATAGCTCCGCCTGTTTTTTATAAATAGACTGAATAATGATATCTCAAAACATCCAGTTAGCTGAAGTATATTTAGAACTTAAATCTAAATATACGATTATTTAAATAAATGTGATACAAAGACTTTCAAACATCTACGCCACGTAAGCCATTCATGAGCCGTACCCTGTGAAATAAAGCTATCTACTTTTATACCAGCATTTTGCATAGTATTAATAAGTTGCGGAGTTCCTAAATTTTCTTCTGTTCCACAACCTAAAAAGAAATAATGAATTTTATGATTGAACTCTTCTGGACGAGAGAATATACCATTATACATCGTCTTAATAGTATTGCTGTCAAAACCAAAAATAGCGCCACTAAATCCTCCCATATAAGAAAATTTATCTAGATGATTTAATACAATATCAAAAGTCTGATGCCCACCCCATGACAAACCAGCCATAGCTCTATGATCACGGTCTGTAAGTGTACGAAAACTACTATCAATAACCGGAATCAGATCATTAATCATTACATTATAAAAGGTAGCTCCATATACATCACGGGAACCATTATGGAAATCAAAAGGCATCTTCACATCACCACTTTCCATAACAACAATCATTGGTTTAGCCTTACCTTCTCCGATAAGATTATCCATAATATTTTGCATATCCCCTTGATGGCTCCATCCTGTTTCATCTTCACCCATGCCATGCTGCAAATAAAGTACAGGATAGCGCTTATTACCAGTCTCGTATTCAGCAGGAGTATACACCATAGCTCTTCTCCACTCATTCTTAGACTTTGAAAAATACTGGAAAGAGCGTACCTGTCCTTTTGCAATATTCTGCTGTGGACGGTAATAATTGCCTTCTTCTCCTTCAGGTATTTCAATACCACTGCTCTGCCGACAACAACCAAAAAACGTATCTGATGCGGGATCTACAACATTAACGCCATCAATATCAAGGAAATAATAATGAAAACCTACAGGCAAAGGAGTGGTGCCTCCCGTCCATACGCCTTTAGCATCTCTCTGTAAATCGTATTTATGACCACATATATCAACTTTTACATTCTGCGCCTGAGGAGCGCTTATACGAAACCATGCACAATGCCGGGAGTCAACTTTAGGGAAATCATTTCCTGGCTCAGCATATATTGAAGTCACTGCATCAGCAGGAACGTCTACTTCTTGATAAACTGGATGTCCAAGCAGTGATAGCATCTTATAAGCATACCGACGCCCAAGTTCACGATAACCAGCAGCATCAAAATGCAAGAAATCAGGGCCGTTGGTACAACCCTCTGAAGAAACGACCTGAGCTGTATGCACTGTCTGTGGAAGAGCATCAATAATTTTATTCATTGACACACAACGTCCTTTTCCATCAGCTTGCACGACCTCACCAGCCAATAATGGTACATCCTCAGATTTCAAATGCAGATCAGCTATCAGCTGATTATATACAAAGGCAACTTTTGATGGCCATGTTTCATCACCAGTATTCGATTCCCCTTGATGGAGTAAAATACCTTTAATAACTCCTACTTTCTGAGCCTTCTTTGCTAAACTAAGAAGCCGCTTGTACGGATCGTTGTCGTAAGCCTTCAACATACCTTTCATCCATTGAGGGGCACGATATTTCACATAGTTTCCTATAGAATCCTCCATAAAAGTTTCTATATGACATCCTCCTACAGCTACCGTTATTACCCCTACGCGAATATTTTTGGGCAAATACTGAACCATTGTCCTACCAAAATAATCTACTGGAGTGAGACCAGTATTTGACCTACAAAGCGGAGGATAGGCAGTATACCAATGACCTTCCTTTCGCCCCATATTTTTGTCATTAACGGCCGCCATCATCAAAAAGCGAGGATCTACGCCCTCACGATCCTGAGACTCTATCTTTGCATTACCTTCCATGTTTGATTGTCCAAAACAAAGAAAAATGTAAAAATCAGGATCTGGAGTTGCCATGGTTGTCATAGATAGTAACACCATGCTCAAACAAACAAATAGTTTTTTCATGTATTATTCTTTTAAAATCTTAATATAATCAATATCTGGCATCCAATTCTCCTTATTAGAAAGTCGGATCAAATTATCTCCCTTTTTTAGTCGTATTGACAAAGTATATACTGAAACGTTCATACTACTATTGGATACAGAGACATTTTCTACATCTTGACCATTCACACTAACCACCATATTGCGAGTATCCGGTGTCATATAACCTATAACTAGTTTATATTTTCCACCTTTTATACTATATACATGGCGAAACTGCAAATCATTATGTCCGCTACATCCTAACCAAGCCACTTTAGCACCACCAGAACATCCACTAGTATCTTCATATATACCGGTTTTTTCTACCTGATTATTCTTCAGTTCCTGATAATCACTAATATATCCAGTTTCACCTTCATAGTTCGTACGTTCTAATCTTTTCGTAGCCAACAGAATATAACAGCAAGTACCATGTGGAAGGACCGTCACTGCCATTTTCTCTTTTTTCTTTCCAAGATTTTTATGAGTAAAAGCATCTCGCACACTAACAGTTCCCCCTAAATCAACTGTAGAAAAATCAAGAATAGTGTTCACGATATGTTCGGTAGGGTTGTATATTGCTACAACACGCTTTTTCCCATGCAAGTGCTCAAGGTCTTTAGTCAGAATATAGCAACTGTCTTTTCGGGCAGCCACATATCCCTGTAATTCAAGAGAATCCTGATTTATAGAAATCAGATCTCTATTAGTTAGCAATTTGCGAGTGTCTTCACTCACTTTTCGTATATCACACCCAAGAATCAAAGGACTATCCATAATGCACCAAAGAGCAAAATGGGTTTTATCTTCTGTCATAGTTAATCCTCTACCTACCTCCAACATATCCATATCATTATAATGTCCTCCATAGCAGTAAGCAGAAAGATAGAGTCCCTGGTGGATAATGTCTTTCACATTACTCCAATCACATGATATATCATGAGATATACGCCAGGAATCTGCGATATCATGTACCCAAGTACCAGGATAGTCCCATCGGCAAACATTATAATTAATTTTATTACCTCCAGTTTTAAGGATCATATTATGAATTTCGGTATAACGTTGTTTTTCATAAATTGGTTCATGATTCGTATTTTTCCACATACCTCCACAAAAGTCAACCTTTAAGAAATCAAAGTTTAACTGGTTAAAAAACAAATGACAATCCTGTTCATCATGCTGATAAAGTCCTACACCTATATCACCGCCACAGGTATTCTGACCCGCATCAGAATAAATACCAGCCTTAAGACCTTTATTATGAATATAGTCTACAACCCTTTTCATTCCATGAGGAAATTTTCTAGCATCAAATATCAGATTACCTTTGCTGTCACGACCTCCCCAGAAACCATCATCAATATTTAAATAAGTATACCCAGCTTTAGCATATCCACTATCAACAAGTGCATTTGCCACCTCTTCCAGAACGTTCTCATTAATATTCAGACCAAACGCATTCCAGGAACTCCACCCCATCAAAGGTGTACGCTGAGCTTTAGTACTTGTTACGACAAAAACAGAAAGAACAGCAACTAAAAAAAATTTTCTCATCAGCCTCTATTTTTAATATTTACCACCATACTATGCAAAAATACACTATTATTTATAAAATCATTTTGTTTAAAGTATCAAAAACTTTATTATCCGCACCTTTATTAACATCTTTAATAATATGCTATAGAACCAGAAACAAGACTTTTCATTTTGAATTCTTTTTTTGATAATCTCTTGGTGAAAGTCCGAAAGTGCTCTTAAAAGTAGTCGAAAAACTAGCAAGATTAGTAAAACCACAAGCATACATCACCTCCGAAATATTCTGATGCGAATTCGTCAATAACAGAGCAGCCTGCCGAATACGTAAATTTCTAATAAAACTATGAGGAGTCTGGTTAGTTAATTCCTTCATCTTACGATAAAAATGAACACGGCTCAATCCCACCTTATCAGCTATCATATCAACATTTAAATCGCTATTACTCAAATTTTCATTGATTACAGACATTATACGATCCATTAATTTTTTATCCGGTGATTCCAGTTTAATTATATTCACCTTATCTGACTGAGATTCATTACCATTATATTTATTACGTAATACAAGTCTTTGATGGAGAAGGTTACTAATAGTACAACGCAGGATATCCATATTAAATGGTTTAACTATATATGCATCAGCTCCACTTTCCAGGCCTTGTAATTCATCTTCGTCACTACTTTTAGCTGTAAGTAAAATAACAGGTACATGGTTTGTAGTAATGCAAGTCTTCAGTTTGCTGCAAAGAATGTTACCATCCATTTCAGGCATCATTATATCACTAATAACAAGAGACGGTACATCCTGCAAAATTGCACTAAAGGCTTCTTTACCATTTGGATAAATTCTTACTTTATAATCTATTTGTAATTGTTCTTTAAGATAGCCAGCAATTTCTTCATCATCTTCTACAACAGCAATATGAGGTCTATCCTCAAATGTTTCATCACTAACAGCTTTTATTATAGGTTCTTCTTTAAATTCATCCTTTCCAAAATGATGCAAGTCATTCTCTTCACCATTATAACTCATTTCATCCGCTTTCAGATGGCTGTTTCCAAGTGGCAAAGTAATGACAAATTCACAGCCCTTAGAGAGATTATGAGCCACAATACTACCATAATGAAGTTCAATAATAGAACGGGACAAGTCTAAACCTATGCCCGTGCCAACATTAAGATCATTAGACTTAGTCGGCAACTGATAAAAACGATCAAAGATACTGCATAGCTTATCTTCAGGGATATGCTCACCATCATCACTAACAGCAATTTTCAATTCATGGCTGTCATGAGGAATATGAATAACGATATTGCCACCTACGTGGGTGTATTTAAAGGCATTTGAAAGCAGATTAACAAGAACTTTATCAAAATTGCTGCGATCAATCCAGACTTCTATAGGATCCGTATCATATTCAAGTCCCAGATGAATATTCTTATGAACTGCCTGTTGCTGAAAAAGTGTATAAACATCCTTAATAAAATCTACGATATTGGTCTTACGCATACACATCTTCATTTGGCCTTTCTCTATCTTTCTCAAATCCATCATTTGATTAATAAGATTGAGAACACGCTCTGCATTGCGGCGCATCGTACAATATATTCCATAGCGATGAGAATCATGATCCTCCTTAAGTAACTGGAGCAGAGGCGAGACAATAAGCGTCATTGGCGTTCGTATCTCATGGCTCATATTCATAAAGAATTTTAGCTTCGCCTCCCCCATCTCTTCAGCATGAAGATGCTCTTGTAAGCACAAGTGCTCCTTCTCTTTATTCTTACGATATATCAAATAACTTCTAATACCAATTATTAGAAGAATCAGATAAATGAGATAAGCCATTTTACTGGCATACCATGGTGCTGCCACGCTAAGTTCAAATTCGGAAGTAGCTGTAACATAATGATCTTTGAGGGCCTTTACACGAATATAATAGGTACCAGAGGAAAGATGCGCGAAATTAAGATCATTGCGTCCTGGTTGTAGACGTTGCCAGTCTCCATTATTAATGCTATATAAGAAGGTGATATTTTCAGAATCCTCATAAGTTAAAGTTGAAAAACGTAAGGCAACAGCATTATCATCATAATTAAGAAAAAATTTGTGGCTGTTAGCTACAAGTGAATCCTCTAATTGATGATTGCCAACAATAATACTGGAAATGCGGACACGAGCATTCCATGCATGAGAAACAATAAGATACGGATTAAACCATGTTATACCACCTGTACCTCCAAAAACAAGTTTCCCCGAACTATTTCCAGCTACAGCATTAATACCAAATTCATTGGATTGCAGACCATTATTTGCAAAAAAGCAAATGACACTACCTGTAGCAGGATTAATACGATTAAGCCCATGGCTAGTGCCAACCCACAGTTTACCTTTATTATCCAAATGCAGTGACTGAATATTTTCATTGGAAAGTCCATCCTTTATTGTATATTTACGCTGACAGTGTTTTTTTATATTATAGCAGATAAGTCCATGATCTGTCCCTATCCATAAATCACCACGTCTATCCTCTATAGCACATCTTGTAGAATGTCCATAATTAAGGCAATTAGTATGGAAGAAATCAACAAAACTATGTGTAACCAGATTAAAACAACTGATTCCCACAGAACTACAAATATAAAGGCGTTTCTGATCCAAGGAGAGAGACATCCCTAAAATATAGTTATTAGGCAAGCTATTCATACCTCGATGATTTTCAGCTCCCTTTTTCATTCTGTAAAAGTAGGAAGAGCCATCATTATGAATACAAACAAGGCCTTCGCCCATTGTTCCAACCCAAATATTACCATTATGATCACAAACAAGGCCAAATACACTTGTATGCAAACCTATTCCATAATTTTGCTGATGCCAGGAAAGAGAGGTATCAAAATAACCAAGCCCCTGAGCAAATGATCCGGCCCATATTCGTCCTTTGCTATCCTCCTTCAAATTCAGAATCGTCGAAGGTACATTTCGGTCATAATGTCTCAATAAATGCTTCTGATTATCCAAAAGATATAGACCATCCTTATCTGTGCCCACCCATAGACGATTATGATGATCAAAAAGAACTGCTGATACACTATTGCTGCCGATAACGTTGGCTTTTCCTAGACGATAACCCATATAATTAAAAGGCAGACGATGAGCACGTTGCATGAAAACTCCTTTTTGTAGCATACCTATCCATAAATTTCCATTGCAATCCTCTATAACAGACTGTATTTTGCTCTTGCTCAAATCCATTCCCCAACATAAAAAGGGATTATCCCTCACGACATGAGTAAAAGGATTATACACACATATGCCATGACCGTCTGTACCAAGATAGATCATGCCAGAACGGGTCATATAAATAGTCTCGAGATTATTAGCCTTAACCTCAGCAATGTGATGGAAGACATTATCATTATTGCACATCTTAAAAAGACCTTGTCCCCTTACAACGACATAAATATTATTATGAGGATCAATGCATATATCGCGAACAGAAGCGGTACGCCCTGAGCCGGAAAAATAATGTGTAATTCGATTATGGTTCACACATAATAAACCCTGATCTTCTGTAAGTATCCAAAGACGCTGCTGATGATCCTCTGCAATACGATTAACATAATGAATGGAATGATATATACCATGATCCAATTTTATAGCTCGATTATTTATTATTTTCAATATTCCATAACCGGAAGTAGATGCCAGGATATCACCATTATGTCGCTGAATGATCCAAGAGACAAATGTACTAAAGCTTTTTCCCCGAGCATCAGACATCATTACATCATGAAATTGTCCCCCGTCATAATATTGGATTCCGTAATTACTAGCTATATAAAAGCGTCCGCTATGAACTTGCATAATATCATTAATATAGTTGTTTGTTATATGGAAACAAGACTCACTATGATTATTAAATATTTGAAATTGGTAACCATCAAAACGGGACAGACCATCACAAGTTGCTATCCATATATATCCATCATGATCTTGATAGATACAACTAACGTAGCTACTAGGTAATTGATTATCAGCATTATACAGAACTCCCATTTGAGCCCGTACACTCAGGCATATAATTAGCATTAGATTTAAACAAAAGTATCTCATCAATTCGGTTTATAATTGAATTACAAAAGTAATAAATCTTATCAAAAAAAATAAGGATATTTTTATTTATTAAGAAAATAAGATACCATGATACATTATATCATCTTTTTGCAACATTTTAGAGGGGGATAAAACAAAGTATATGTTACATAGTACAAAGAAACATTAATAATGTAATAGTATATTTGCAAATAAAAAGAAGGAATTATGAATTTTAAATCTACATTCTTATATGGATTCTGCTTCATGCTATGTGAATCAAACAATATAGCAACTTATGCTTCTTCTATGCCTGCATCATTTTCCGATACAGTGACAATAAGCAACCCAATGCTTTGGGATGACGTACCTGATCCTGACATTATCCGAGTAGGTTGTGATTTTTATATGGTGTCCACGACCATGCACCTCATGCCCGGTGCTCCAATCATGAAAAGCCATGATTTAAAACATTGGAAAACCATAGGATATATTTTCAACCGTCTGACAGACTCCCCAAAATATAACATGATAAAAGGTACTGTTTATGGACGAGGGCAATGGGCTACATCGTTAAAATATCATAATGGAAAATTTTATGCCTTATTTGCTCCTAATGACAATCCTGGCGGTGACACCTATATATATACTTCTGTGAATGGAGAAAAATGGACTCTTGTTTCTCGTCTGCCACATTTTCATGATGCCTCATTATTTTTTGATGATGATAATCGCGTATATGTCTTTTCTGGTAACGGGCATATTACAGAACTGACGTCAGACCTGACCCATATTAAACAAAATGGACTGGACCAGAAACTTTTTGATCGTGACAATGAAGAGACGGGGCTTCTGGAAGGCAGCAGAATGATAAAAAGAAACCATAAATATTATCTACTCATGGTTTCCTGGCCAAAAGGGATGCCTCGCCGACAAGTATGTTTTCGCGCAGATAACCTTATGGGACCATGGGAAAAGAAAGTAATTCTTGAATCAAAATTTGGAGGATTCTATTACGTTGGACAAGGTACCATTGTTGACACTAATCAAGGAAATTGGTATGGAGTTATTTTTCAGGA
>RRZU010433917.1_pt1 | contig 16035 bp, 12 predicted proteins | sample 2165561 | NCBI WGS metagenome assembly RRZU01 (sample SAMN10456909, study PRJNA506462) | wastewater metagenome | isolation source: wastewater sludge | place: USA: Moscow, Idaho
AGCGCTTAGCCTTGGCAAGCATTAGTTGCCGTGGTGGTGTAATTGCTTGGCACCGGATAAGCCAAGGCATTCATCGGCCAACTGCTACACCTTGGTAGCGCCTAGGTATGGCAAGCCTTGGTTGCTATAGCGGTGTGATTGATTGGCTTGGGTGGTGCTGAACATTGGCGGGCTCATGTTGCACATTGGTTAGCCAATGCCACCGCTTAGCCGTTGCATCTTGAGCAATAGCAAGCCTCAGATATGAGGTCTGCTAACGGCTGCACTTTTGCGGTTCATACCTGAACTGTGCAGGTGCCCAATAAACCAAGGCAACCATGGGCCAGCTGCTACACCTTGACCAGCCCATGCCACCGCTTAAGCAAGGCGATACCATGCAGTTAACGCCTGTATTGGCGCGGGTATCCGGTACACCAAGGCGGCAAGCGCTTAGGGCTTTTACGGTCAAGTCGTAAAACTCGTAAGGTCGGTACACTAAGGCAGCCAGCGCTTAGCTTTGGCAAGTGTTGATTGCTATGGCGGTGTGATTGATTGGTCTGCTGGCTTAGTAATCTAACGGCATTAAGTGCCAGCCATCAGCAGTGCAGCGGTGATTGATTGGCTTGAATGGGTGCAGCACTTTGGTGGGTTCGCGCTGGAACTGAGTTGTATGCGTCATCCATGCAACTGAATTCCGCGCTTTGGCGGGTACGCGCCTGAACTGTGCAGGTGCTCAATAAGCCAAGGCAGCCATCGACCTGCTGTTACACCTTGACCAGCCAGCGCCACCGCTTAAGCGAGGCGATACCGTGCAGTTAACGCCTGCATTGGCGCGGGTATCCGGTACACCAAGGCGGCCAGCGTTTAACCTTTGCACCTTGGCAAGTGTTGGTGTGATTGCTTGGTGATCTAACGGCATTAGGTGCTAGCCATCAGCAGTGCAGCGGTGATTGCTAGGCTTGAATGGGTGCAGCGCATTGGCGGGCTCATGCCGGAACTGTGCAGGTGCCAACTAAACCAAGGCAGCCATGGGCCAGCTGCTGCACCTTGACCGCGCTTAGGCACCAACTGTATGCGTAACCCATACAGTTGAACTCCAGCGTTTACACCTTGGCCGCGCTTAGGCATAGCAAACGTGGCCTGCATAAACATTTAAACTCTACTAATTTGCAGGGTTTAGACTGGATTGGTCATCTAGCGGGCTCATGCTGCACATTGGTTAGCCAATGCCACCGCTTAGCCGTTGCATCTTGAGCAATAGCAGACCTCAGATATGAGGCCTGCTAACGGCTGCACTTTTGCGGCTCATACCAGAACTGTGCAGGTGCTCAATAAACCAAGGCAACCATGGGCTAGCCGCTGCACCTTGACCGGTTAAGGCCACTGCTGAAGCATGGCGATACCGTGCAGTTAACGCCTGCATTGGCGCGGATATTCGGTACACCAAGGCGGCCACCGTTTAACCTTTGCACCTTGGTAGCGCTTAGGCATAGCAAGCCTTGGCAAGTGTTGGTTGCTATGGCGGTGTGATTGATTGGTCTGCTGGCTTAGTAATCTAACGGCATTAAGTGCCAGCCATCAGCAGTGCAGCGCTGATTGATTGCCTTGAATGGGTGCTGAACATTAGCGGTGCATACCAGGATTGTGCAGGGTGCCGGATAAACCAAGGCAGCCATCGGCCAGCTGTTGCACCTTGGTCAGTTTATGCCGCCACTCCTACAACCGATAGCGGAATAACGCTATCGCTTTATAAGGTGCCCGCTAACCCAAGGCAACCATGGGCCAGCTGCTACACCTTGACCAGCCCATGCCACCGCTTAAGCAAGGCGATACCATGCAGTTAACGCCTGTATTGCGCCATTGCTAATAATAAAAAAGCACTACCGGAATTGCGGCAGTGCTTAAAGCAAGTCTCAGATATGGGCCTTACTATCACTCAAACCAAGTAAAACAAAATTACTAAGCTGCAAGCGCTTCAGCTTCAGGGTTATCAGTCATCAGCGCATCAACATCTACAATATAGGCCCGCGCTTTTTTGCCCATACTTGGAAGCGTTACCGACTGCGAGCCTTTGCCGTCATTGCCAGCTAGTAAAATGCCACGGCGTATAAGTTCTTTATTTACATTGGCTATGTTGTGCCCTGTAAATACTTGCGTGCGCCATGCCTCAGGCAAAAAATAAAGGGTTACATGGGTTGAGGTATCCAGCCCGTAGCCGCTCTTTTCAATCGTTCTTTTAAAGCCAAGACGGTCTATTGTTCTAGGTGCGTGGTCGTCTATTTTAGGCTCTACAGCATCCCAGCGGGTAAAGCGGCTCTCACCGTAACGTTCGACCACTAGCCGCAAAGTTTCTAAAATCTTGTCAGCCTCCATATTGCCCGCGCCGCCTCTTGCCGCAAGCCAAGCATTAAAGCATTGTCTAGCAGCCTCAGTTGCAAAGCCGTCAGGCCAGCCCGTTATGCCATAACCAGTGGCAAGCTCTCCCGCAATTCCAGCCACAGCGAACCGCCCCGCCGCCCGCTGCGCTTGCCCTCCTGCGCCTGCTGGCAACATCTTGCGCGCTGCATCATCCACTAAGCGCTTAAGCAATATAAGAAAGTCCGGTCTAGTTTCTGCGGTGATTTTATCCAGAAAGCTAACTATTGGTGTGCCGTAGTATCTAGCCACATTAGCCTTTAAAGTGTCTGATAATTCAGCCGCATCAGTCAGGCCATGCAGTTCTTCAAACATGCCATTATTGGCCCCAGCATCAGCGGGAATTGCCAGCATTCTAATATCCATGCCTGCTTTTAAATCTTTGTTAGCTTCAGCCATGTGTTGCGCTAGCGTTTTCTCTCCTGTTGAAAGGAACAATAAGCGCCACTCATGGACGGAGCGGCCACTGCTGCCCCTGTCATTGGCGCGGGCTTTACCTGCGCCATTGCCAAGCATATAAACAGTTTCCCCGATAATGCGCGGCTCACACATACCGATCTCATCAAGCACAAGCAAGCCATCAGAATGGGCGGCGGCTGTTGATTCAAGCGCGTTATCAGTGGAGCGCCAAGACCTAACAAGTTTAGGCGTGCCCCACACTGAAGCGGCAACCTGTAAATGTGTTGTTTTGCCGCCGGAACTATCACCGTATAAGTGAAAGCCGCCTGATTCATCACCCACTAAGTTCAATAAAGGGCCAGCAAGCGCAACGCTTACCACAAAGCCAAGGCGGTGATTGCCCACGCAAAGCGCCCCTATATTTCTTTGCCATTGCTCAAGGGTTCCCGCTTGACTGATTGGCGGCAACTGCGCCCCTGCTTCATAAAAGTGCAGCTGTTCCGCGCTATCGCCCAGCTGTTTGTCTGGTAATAAATAAGCCTCACCATGCCAGCCTAGGCGGGTCACAAGTCGCGCCCTCTCTGCGCCTTGGTAGGCTTGCAAATAGCTTTGCAGGTCGTTTCTAGAGTCTCTTGCTCGTCGGCTTGGCGCTAGGCGTAAGCCTATATCAGATAAAGGCCCTACAATTTCGCGCTGAAAGTCTCCCGCCATGCATCGCGCCGGAATATTCCAGCGCTTTTGCACGCCATCAGGGTCTATAAGCTCAACTAACAGGCCCCAATTATTGCCCTTGTCGTCACGGGTGAACGCAAGAATCTTTAACGGCGAACATATATGCAAAAACTCCTCACTTTTAGCATTCCAGATATAAACACCATCAGCTCGGAACTGATAAGTTTCTAGGGGTGCCTGCTCTTGTGTTTTGGCGCGGCTTACGCGGGGCTTTGCTGCTGATTTTGCAGCGGGTTTGCTTGCTGGTTCGGCGCTTGGCGTTAGCTGTGCAAATAAGCCTTTCTCGCTTAACAATTCAATATGCTTATCAGTCCAGCCCGCCGCTAACGCATCAGCAGCATCAGCGCCTTTAGGCCATTCGCCACCCTCGCTAAAGGCTGGTTTGCCCGCCTGTTCTGTTGGTGTTTGCGTAAAACAATCAAGCGCTACTGTGTGAACTTTTGCCGCGCCCAATTCGTGCAAGTGCTTGGCTATCTCAGCCATGCAAACAAGGCCAGCATCATCATTATCAGGCCATAAGGTAACGGCCCTATTTTTAAGCGGGGCAAAGTCGGCTTTATTCCACGCATTAGAGCCATTAGGCCAGCAGGTTACAACATGGCTAGGCATCAAAACGCCGGCGGCATCGGCGGCTTTTTCGCCTTCGCACAGCAGTACGGGCGCGGCTGGCTTGGCGGTCAGTTGGTCTAAGTTTAGCAGCGGGCGCGGTTGTGCCAGCCCACGCCACCGCCATTCAGTTGCGCCGCTCTTGCTGTTTTTACAGAATGTCAGCGGGGTGAACTCTTTGCGGCGCTTGCCATTTGCGTCTAACCCTAAATCAAACCGATACAGCAGCATAAGCGGCTGCCCTTGCTGGTTTTTATAAACCCATAGCATAGAGGGCTTGCCGTGCTTGTAATGCTTCACGGGCGGCTTTTTCATAGCCTCGCTAGGGATAGGCTGAAGCGCTACCCACTCCTCAGGCTGTTCGCTTGCCGTTTGCTTTTGCGGCGGTGTATAGGTGCCAGCAGCTAGACCAAGAAAGTCAGCCAGTGCGTTTTTTGCTGTTTTCGTATCGCTGCCATCAATATGCTTAACAAGGTCTATTAGATCGCCGCCTTTATCACCTGTGGCAAAGTCGCACCAAGTGCCTTTAGCTTTGTTTATCTTAAAAGAACCTGCACTATTATCGGTGCGCGTTGGGTTTGGCGCGGTGTACTCGGTGCCACCATCCACAAGCTTATAAGCAGGCAGCCAGCGGCCTAGTACTTGCTCAATTCTCAACAAGGCGGCTGCTTTAACCTCTGCAAATGTTGGGTAGCGCGGCGGGCTGCTTTTAGTGCTCATTCAGGCCCCCTTGTTCCTCGTGCGCGGAATAGAAACTATCAGCCATAGCCGCCAAGTGCTGCGTGGTGTCACGCGCAAGGCAATAGCCAGCATAAGCAATTTGCGCGGCCATGCTGCTGCTTGCCTCTAGCTTTGCTAGTTCGCTCACTGAATTAAAATATATTGTTATGTTGTTAAGCCCAGCTGAAGCGCCTGCAAGCTGCTCAGCAATAGCAAACAAGCTGGCATTGTTACTAGCTGTTAAGTAATGGCTATGACTCCACTCCTCTAACATATCAATCCAGCAAAACAACTCAGGCGCGGTAACTCTTGCTAGGTCGCTGCTAGGGCGCTTTTCTGCCTTGCTTAATATTTCTAGCAGCTGGTGCAAGTGCTTTGCTGCGTTTGCACTAGCTTGCAAAACCTCAGCGGCGGTAATGGCGTTGATTTCTTTAGCGTTGAACATCTCAGCAGCCATAAAATCACCTGGCTGCTCGGTTTGCTTATCACTCAAAGGGGTTATATAGTTAGCGCTCATAAGTTCTACTCCTTACGCCTCAGCGGGCTTTGCTGGGGCGTTTTTGTTTGTATGGTTTGTTAGATATGCCATTAAGCGGCGGCTTGCATGGCTGCTAATGGTTTTGGTTTAAGGCGTTCACCTTTTAACCATGCTGCTAAATCGCGTTCATGCTCCATTTGCTTTTGATATTCAGCGGCGGCGTGCTCAATAATGTCGCGCTTAATCTCAGCGGTTCCCTTATCAAATGCTGCTTGTTTTTCCTGTGTGCTTGAGTATTGTAAAAACTCCCTAGCCATAACAGGGCACCCCGCAATATTTTCAAACTTTCTACTTTCTGTAAGCTCAACAACTTCCTGTTGCGCATAGCGCTCAAATACTTCTTTATCATTGGCATAGCCATCATCAGGCTCAGCAAACCAATAAGTAACCCAGTTTTCCAAGCCTTCAGGCCCTAATAAATACTTATAGCGTTCTTTGGTTTTGCCGTAACGCCCCGCGCCATGCACTACGTTAAACTCACGCTTAATCGCTAGCCTTAGCAGGTTCGGCAAGGTGTAACGGTCAAACTCTAAAGGCATTGCCAGCCCCTCAGCGTTAAACGCTATCAGTACATTTTCAGTTTCATTATGACTAATGCCAGCTAAATAACGTTGCCGCCATGCACGCCCGTGCTGGTCATAGCTTGCAAAGCCTAGACCTGTCGGGTCAAACAAAGGGCCCTTAAAGCTTGGGAATCTGCTCATGCTGCACTCCTTAAAGCAATGCGTGCCTTTATCCAGCCTTGCACCTCAGATAAGACAAAAGCCACGGGTGCCCCTCGTGATGTGCTACTCGTTAAGGGCACAGGGCGGGGAAATGTTGGGTCGTTTTTAATCAGCTTGTATACAGCCCCGCGCTGTAAGCCAATCAACTGCACAACATCAGCCATTCTGATTAAGCGCACTGACTCATCAAGTGGCGTTTGTTTTGGCTGTGCTGCTGGTTTTTCTTTGTGGTCTGGCAAAGGATGCACGCTTGCACTTTGCACTGCATGCTTAGTGTTTGCTGTTTTCATTATGCGGCCCTCTTGCTGCGCTGGGTGCTGGTTTGTGTCTGTGTGCGTTTTTCTAGCCACTCAGCCACAGCTTGACGCTGGTAACGAATAGCAGCGCCACAGCGGATATATGGCAAAGCGTGGCGGCCTGTGTAGCGCCAAACTGCCAAGGTTTTAACGCTAACGCCAAGCAACTGGCTAAGCTCATCAGGTGTAAGCAGGTCGGACGGCTCAAGGTGCACGCCCCTATCATTGTTTTGCAATGTGTCAATATTCATTGGTTAGGTCTCCTAGCGTTTAATGTGCTCAGGAATCTAAGGTAAAGGCAGAAACGAAAGCGCACTAGTTCGCTATCGTTATTAATCAAGGCGAGTGTAATTTCCTATTTTATAGCTCTGGTTTTGCAGGGGCTTCAGCCTTCAGCGGTGCAGTGGTTTAGTTTGATATGGTGGGTTCTATAGTGCGCGGGGCTTGTGTAGCCTTGAGTTTATGTATTCTCAGGCCATACGCCTTGCGCTTTTAATATGCTTCTAATTGTCGTGGCTGATAAGCCGTATCTGTTAGCCGCGCTCATTGCGAACTTGTGGCGTTGGTCATGGCTAATAGCTAAATAAGCGTCACGTATTTTTTTATCTCTATTGGCATTGTCTTTTCTTCTGCTTAAGCCCGACTTTTTACCGCCTTTACTTTGCCCACGTCTGCTTTGCTTAATTGTTTCCTGTGCGGTGTCGTGCTTTATCCAGCTGCAAGAATCTACTAGCCCGATAAGCTGCTTAGCTTTACTGGCATACTTCAGCGCTATATTTTGCACATCATCTAGCTCAGTAATTGCGCCTTGATTGGTGATTGAATAGTAGCCGCCAAGCCCCGCCAAAATTGGATTGCTCACGTTAAGGCTGTGGGAATAAATAAACCCATCAAGTAAAATATTGATTGCCTGCCATGCTCTAACCATGCCCATGGCGCTAACAATTTGCGCGTCACTAAAACTTTCATACTCTGCCAAATGCCAACGCCCTACGGCTGCAAAGCTTTGCATGGTATAGCCATCAGCGTGCTGGTCTATTTCATCAATATGCTCTAATAGCTTAAGTAATAAGCCTTCAGCACCCATCGGCCAAGGGCGTGCAACATCAACGCCAAGCGGTGCAGGTGCAAAATAAGAGCAACCAATAAGCCCATTAGCACAACGCACCCAAAGAGCCAGCCAGTCATGGACACGGCCGCTATAACTGCCCTTACTTGCACTGCAAGAATAAGCCTCATACTTGCTAAAACGCTGGTCTGCTAAGCACGGCATCACTTGCAACGGGTGCCTAAAAAACAAAGGTTGTTTAAATGTATATTTTTGCATACCCCTAGCCCCGTTGGTGTGCCATACGCCCGCGCCAAAAAACGCTACAGGCATACGGGCGCACGGCTAAAGCATAGCCAGCAGCTAGATAAAGGCGCTTTGCTATGTACGCAATTAGCCGGAAAAAAGACGCGGGGCCGTGCTCTATTCTTGGCTTGCAAGGGGAACACCGCTTGTGTTCTGAACACCGCGCGGGCGCGGCTTTGTGCTTAGGTGTTCCTTGCCTCAAAGCCTTATATATAAAGGGCTTCAGCGATTTGAGAACACCTAGAACACTAAGAACACCGCTTTTTTTAGGGATACTGTTTTGCATACTTAGATAGCCTTGCCAAAGCGAGCGCTCACAACATTACCCGCCGCCAATTTATCTAGGTGATCGGCGTACCATTGCAGCATTTGTTTACGCTGTTCTAAATAGGTGCTTTTGTCATACACGCCCCTAACGCCGCCTTTCACATGGGAAAGCTGCGCCTCTATGTGCTGGGGGTCAAAGCCATTTTCATTAAGTATCGTGCTGGCTAAGTGTCTGAAGCCGTGCCCTGTTTGGCGGCCCTGATAACCAAGACGGCGCAAGGCCATTAAAAAAACAGTGTCGCTTCTTGGTTTGGTGGTATCGCTGCGGCCAGTAAACAGCAGCGAATAAGCGCCTGTTATTTCCTGCAATTGCTTCAGCAGTTCAATAGCCTGCTTAGGTAGCGGTATTAAATGTTCTCTACGGCGCTTCATGCGTTCGGCTGGGATAAGCCAAAGCCCCGCCTTTAAATCAAACTCATCCCATCGGGCTTCTCTAATTTCGGACGGACGACAAGCCAGCATAGAAAGCAGCTGTAAGCCAATAGCTACATCAGGGGTTCCATAAGAACGCATAGCCCTCAGCAGTGGCGGTAATTCTTCTAGGGATACATGAGCATAGTTACTTGCCGGCTTGCTTTGCAAAAACTTGTGCAAGCTCTCTAGTGGGTTGTGCTGCATACGGCCTGTAACGATTGCCAAGTCGTACACATCACGGCAACGCGCCCTAATTCGGCTAGCTTGCTCAATAATTCCTTTTTGCTCTAGGCCCCGTAGAAAGTCCATCCACTCCATCGGCAATATGCTGATATAGGGGCGCTTGCCAAATACAGGAAACACATGCAGTTCAAAGGTGCCCATTGTTCTGGTGGCTGTGCCTTGAGTCCAGCTACTTAGCTTGCTGTTATGCCACTCTCTGGCTAAGTGCTCAAAGGTGCTGCGGCTGGCTTCAATATCGGCGGCCTTGCGGGCACGCTTGGCGGCTAACGGGTTGCCGCCCTCTGATACATCGGTTCGTATTTTCTCAGCTTCGCGCCGCGCTTGTATCCCTGTTAACTGGTGGCTGCCTTTGCCATAGCCACCAAGCCCAAGCCAGCCCCATTTGCCATCTGGTTTTTTATACCTGAACTGCCATGACTTAGAGCCATCAGGCTTAACACGGAAATACAGGCCGTTGCCGTCATTCTCCCGATACTCTTTTGCTTCTGGCTCTAGGCTAGCAAGCACGGTATCAGCCATCGGGCGCTTTTTTATTTCGGTACGCTTCACGACTTGTATCCCCTTGGTTCAAGTTTTAAGCAAGGATACACACAGGGATACACGCAAGGCAAGTATAGGGGTGAACTAGAATAAACAGCCAGAAACAACAAAGCCCGCTAAATGCGGGCTCTGTGGGGGTTTTTGTTACAGGTATGAACACCTATAAACAACGATTTGGTGGCTACACCGGGACTTGAACCTGGGACATCAGCATTATGAATGCTGCGCTCTAACCAACTGAGCTATGTAGCCTTGGATGGCGCGCATTATTCTCGGAATCAGCCATCATGTCAAGCGTTTGCTGGCAAAATAGCTGAATATTCCTCTTAAGCTTTAGCCGCCGCCTTTCCTAAATGCTTTTGGTGCTGCATCACCAATGCCACTAAACAGACGATCGCAACGGTAATGCCAATCGGTTTGCTGTATTCCATCGGTAGGTTCAAGCCGATTCCTGCTGTGGCAATGTAGGCCACACTAATTGAAGTACCAATGGTTGCTGGAATACTAACAATCCAGTGGAAGGTACCGCGATCAAACAGGTACTTGGTTGCAAGCCACAATACGCTGGTGGACAGCAGCATGTTTGAGAATGCGAAATAGCGCCAAATCAGCGAGAAGTCCAAGAACGTCATCAGGTAACCCACACCTAACAGCGGTAAGGCCAACATCAAACGATGGCGCATGGTTTGCGAGATATTAAACGCATCCATAATTGTCAGGCGTAATGAGCGGAATGCTGTATCACCGGAAGTGATCGGGAAAATCGCCACCGCCAAAATAGCCATAACACCGCCAAAGACACCAAGGTAAGTGGTGGCAATATGATTAACCACCAAGCCTGGACCACCCTGGGCAAGCATCGCTTTTAAGCCGACATAGCCTTCTGGGAAGGCCGCAATACCCGCTAACGCCCATACGCAAGCAACAATACCTTCACACATCATGGCGCCATAAAACACGGGACGTGCATATTTCTCATTGGTCAGACAGCGAGCAATCATCGGCGATTGGGTTGAGTGGAAACCACTGATTGCACCACAGGTAATGGTCACAAACAGCAGTGGCCAGACCGGCAAACCGTCTGGATTTGGCTCTAATAAACTATGGTCATGCTCTGTGAAGTAAGAGAAAAGACCATTCACCTCAGCTAAATGCGGCGCACTCAACAGCAGTGCAACGGCGACCGCCGTGGTCATTACAATCATTAGCAAACCAAATAACGGGTACAGTTTGGTAATAATTTTGTCAATCGGCAGCAGTGTTGCAAAGAAGTAGTAAGCAAGAATCACCAACACCCAAAAGGTGTTGCCGGCTAAAAAAGTGCCTTCAAAAAAAGACAAATTACTCAGCAACCCAGCTGGGCTCATGATGAAAACCACACCCACAAAAAACAGCAACATACAGGTGAACAGCAGCATCACACCTTTGAAGATCACGTTGTAATAGTGACCGGCAATCTCCGGCAAACTCTTACCATCTTCTTTTAAACTCATGACGCCAGAAAAGTAGTCATGCACCGCACCGCCAATTACGTTGCCAAGCACGATCCACACCAAGGCAATTGGGCCATACAACGCACCCAAAATAGGACCAAAAATCGGTCCTACACCGGCAATATTCAAAAACTGAATCAGAAAAGCTCGCGCCGGACTGATCGGAACGTAGTCAACGCCATCACGTAAGCGTTCTTGTGGAGTTATAGCTGTAGGGTCAATACCCGCTTGTTTTTCAACAAAGGGGCTATAGAACTTATAGCCGAGGATAAGCAAGGTAATACTGGCAAAGAAAATTAGCATATAGCGAATTCCTGATCATCTTAGGGAGTTAAAGCAAGTGATGATTCTCACTTGGCTTTAACAGCATTCTACCGATACAAAACGTTACAAAGGCTATACCTTAGGCTAGTAGCTGAGCGATATCCGCATGAAATTGCTGTTTTATTGCTCTAGACCAATAAAAAAAATACCAAGTTGTGGTTTGAGCCATAGCGCCGCTGCAGCCATCGTGCGTATTAACGCAATAACGATTAGACTGAGCCCAGACACTTTACTCGCAATGTAATCAAAGGGATGTGCTGGACTATGATCGACTTCAGCAAAAAGCGCTTCTTAGTGGTAGATGACTTCTCTGAGTTTTGCAGCTCCATTCGAGGCATCTTGCGCCTACTCGGCGTACAGACAATAGATACGGCAGCCAATGGCAATGAAGTGCTAGAACTGTGCCGACGTCACCGCTACGACGTTATTTTGCATGACTATAACCTCGGCGATGGTCTCAACGGACAGCAAGTCCTAGAGCAACTGCATGCAGAAAACCTGCTGTCGCCGCACTGTATTTTTATTATGGTGACGGCTGAGAATACGCAAGCAATGGTGTTGGCTGCGCTTGAATGTGAGCCAGATGATTACCTCACCAAGCCTTTTAATAAAGTGGCACTACAGACACGCTTAGAACGTTTAGTACGGCGCAAACAGGTTTTAGCCCCCGTACTTAAAGCAGTGGAGGCCAATGACTCGATAGCCGTATTAGAAGCCTGCAAAGTCATTGAAGAAAAAGATCCAAGACATGCGGTGTTATGCCAGCGCCACATGGCCAATGCGCTAGAAGATTTAGGTCGCTACCAAGCCCTTGAAACCTTTCTTGAGCAGCTCGCTCGTAGCCGACCGACGGGCTGGAACCTACAAGCACTCGCCCACTTATGGCTACGTCAAGGCCGCTTAGATAAGGCAACTCGCCTCCTCACTGCCGCTGTACGTCAATTCCCCATGATGCCGGAGCTGCGTGATATGCAGGCCGAACTGGCAGCCTTGCAAAATAACCCAGCGGGCATGCTCGATGCCTTACAGCAAGCGGTCACCTTGTCGCCCAACACCTTACGCCGGCAAATTAAGTTTGCCAGCCAAGCATGGCTCCAAGGCGATACCATTGCCGCGATCCACGCTCTGCGTCAATGCTGGGAAATTGGCCGTTATTCGAGCACTTTTGATCCAGAGTTACTCTGGCAACTGGCCTCCATGCTGACTCAAGCAGCCAGCACAGCCAAACTGCCAGAGGAAGCCTTGCAATGGCTGAGCATTTTAGAAAAAAACTACCGCCAAAGCGTGTTTCTGCAACCGGCACTGAGGGTATTACAGGTTGAAGAACAGCGCCGAAAAGGCAGCAAAATCAGTGCCCAAGAATGCAGCGAACTCTTCAGCGCACTGCAAGAACATCAGTATGCTTATGGCGCCATTACCATACTGCAACTCGGTGATTGGTTTGCCCTGTGGGAAGCGCCAAGTGCGGCGCACGCTTTGTGGCTGTTTTGTGCTCAGCGCTTTGCGGGTATCGCCGGCATACTGGAACAGGTTGCAACTCGATTAGACAGTTTCGACCCGCAACCGCTGCGTCACGCGCTGGATCTAAGTCGCCAAGCCGCGGCTCTGCACTTTCAAGAGCACGCTGAGCAAGCACAGATACTGTTTGAACAAGCGCTCGCGCAAGCACCGCACATGATTGAGCTGAATATGGCGGCTGCTCGTTTATTTCTGGATCAACTGCATCAGCAACAGGCCAATGCTGAGCAGCGTTTACAGGACTGTTTACAGCGCATTGAGCACATTTCCAACATCGAACCTGAGTCAATCGACTTCGCCTACATGCAATCTTCTTTGGAGTTGAGTCCATGGTAAAGCACATTGATTTTTCTACCCTGATGGCTTCTACCGTGCATGATATGAAAAACATCATTGCCGCCGTCAGTCACGCCTATGAGAGCTTATTAGCAGAAATGCCTGAAGCGCTGCAGCGCTCACCGCAAGCGCGTTTAATTGAGCAAGAAGCGCTACGTTTAGATGCCATGTTGATGCAATTATTGGGGCTTTATAAACTTGAGCATGGCCAACTGTTACTGCAAGCGGTGTATTGCCCTTTAGACGAGGTCTTTGAAGACTTGCACAATCGCCATCGTGAGTTACTCAACTATCGCAATATCGACTTACAGATCGAGTTGGAAAACCCAGACTTAGAGGGTTATTTCGATATCAGTCTAATCGGCACTGTGCTGGATAACGCTCTGGGCAACGCCATTAACTACTGTAAAAAAACCATCCGCTTAAGCGCTCAGCGCCAAGACAACGGCATACTGCTGTCCATTAGCGATGACGGTGCCGGCTACCCCGAAAGCTTATTAGGCACAGTGCGAAACAGCCAGTCCAGCAGCATTGATCGCAACAGCGGCAGCACAGGTTTAGGTCTGTATTTTGCAGCCAACATCATAGCAATGCACGACCAAGACGATCGGCCTGCGCGACTGCAGTTAAGCAATAACACGGCCCTGCCTGGCGCTTGCATGAGCATTTGGCTGCCTTTACCCAGTTTGTTTTAAGTCAGCACTGAATCAAGCAAAACATCATAAGCAACCCAGCGGCCATCTATTTTTCTTAATGGATCAATGAAGAATTAAAGATGGCTGTTGCGGTTAAGCCTCGCTACACATCAATCAGCCCCGCTTAAACAAACCCCAGATACAAATAGCCGCCAAATCGGCCGCAATAAAACACCTCTTTGCCTTGGTATGTAAAGCGTGCATTACACTCATAACCATGACTGCCATTGACCAGCGCGAGCTTGTCAATACAGACACTGCACACTGGCAGCGCAACACGCGGATCATCTTGTTTCTTGTACTGCTGAAAGAAACTCAAACGATCACGCAGGTTACGCTCAGAATCCGCAGCAAAAATATCGTATTTAGCATCCAGCTTTTCCTCACAAATAGGACACATATACAGCTCGCTCGAATACTGCCGCTCCAGCTCCTGAATAAAAGACTCCTTCTCGATAATGTCCTGCAGCAACGCACGACGCTGCTCGACACTCAAAGGCTCAGGCTGAGCGGCAGGCGTCACTACTTTTACCGGTTCAGCGGGATAGATAAGCGCCATCACTTCATCAGCCAGCGCTTTAACCTGCGGATTGGATTGGTAATAGCTGACAATCACCACATCTAAATCAACCTCTTTATAGGCCAACAACGCCTGACGAATGGCACTTAAAATCCACTCTTGCGGGTTACCAAAGGCACCGCCGCCTAGCAACGTCAAAAACACCTTATTGCTGCCATAGTGATTGGCGTTGTACACCGCCGCCGCCAAGGTTGCCTCGTAGGCCGCCTCAAGAATCAATTTGGCAAAATCAGCCCAGAGCGCGCTTGGATACTGCGAGTAAGCAATGGGTAAAGCACTGCACAGGGCTTGGCTAACACAATGCTGGCTCTTCTTGAGTGTCACTTCAGTATTGAGATGCAGACCAATACGCAACTGCCCTTTAAGCTGCTGCTTCTCTGCAAGGCTGGCGTCTTGCAAATACTCAGCGATTTCTGTCAGCCCTTGCTTTGAAGCAATCACATAGCCGTTTTTCATCTGCCACAAACGCTCATTTTGATTGCCCAGCGCTTCCCCCAGTTCAGCAATACAGTTGATTTGACGCGCAGTGCTCTGCCCTAATTGGCCATCCAGCTCAACAAAATAATTCCGATAGATAGTCGCCGCACCGGCAGCGATGGCACAAGCCGGCCCTTGCGTACGGTCCTGCTGATAAATACCGACACCCTCTTCTGGGGCAACATTGGGCGACACCATTTCCAGCACATTAAACTGCGAGGCCACTTGAAACAATGCATCAGCGTTTTCCGCTTGGGTGTGCAAATGCTGCACATCCGCCACCAATTCGCGCACTTTTAACTTACCCTTGGTGTGCGGTTTAATTGTGCGTAACTGCGCAAGACTTGGTAGCGTTAAACGCCCGACATGCCAACAGCGCTTATTTACAACCGAGCAAAGACGCCCAGAAAACAATGATAAATTCGCCCTGACCTGCTCAGGTGACTGCTCGGCAAATCCGGTTAACTCCTCAAACCAATCCATGTTGTATTCCTCAACAAATGGCCATTAACACCTGCCGTCATCAGCCACGCCGTTATACAGGCGCAAGCCAAGCAGCTTGTCCGTCAATCCTTAATGTTTTACGCAATTGATTCCTTGACCTATTAAGCCTATAAACGAAGACGTATGAACGTCTTGCGCAGATGGCCAACCCTTAAGATCTGAATCAGGCGTCATCATACAACGATATATTTCACTTTAAGGGAAGATATCTAATGATTAACGTCGAGATTTTCCGCTACCACCCAGAACACGACAGCAAGCCCTATATGCAGTCGCTCACGCTGCCCGATGAGTTTCGCAAAAAAATGGTATTGGATGCGCTTGAGTATTTACGCGAGCAAGACCCAACACTGGCTTATCGACGCTCCTGCCGCGAAGGCGTATGCGGCTCAGATGGCATGAACATCAACGGCAAAAACTGGCTGGCCTGCATCAAGCCCGTCGCTGAAGCACTTGGCACATCCAACACCTTAGTGATTCGGCCATTACCTGGCATGCCTGTGGTGCGCGATTTAGTTGTCGATCAAAGCTTGTTTTTCCACCATTACGAGCAGATCAAACCCTGGCTGATCAATGATGATCCGGCTCCGGCGATTGAGCGTCTGCAATCCCCTGAAGAGCGCAAGCTGCTCGACGGTTTGTATGAGTGCATTCTCTGTGGCTGCTGCACATCGCAATGCCCGTCTTGGTGGTGGAACCCAGAAAAATACCGCGGCCCCTCTGCGCTATTACAAGCCTTACGTTTTCTGCTGGACAGTCGAGATCGTGCGCGCATTGAACGGCTCCAAGGCCTCGAAGATCCCTTCAGCGTATTTCGTTG
>RRZU011006141.1_pt1 | contig 16034 bp, 16 predicted proteins | sample 2165561 | NCBI WGS metagenome assembly RRZU01 (sample SAMN10456909, study PRJNA506462) | wastewater metagenome | isolation source: wastewater sludge | place: USA: Moscow, Idaho
ATCCTGCTGCCGATGGTGGCCGGGGCTTTGCTGCCGTTGCGCTCAATCGTCGCCGTACCTTTCAGTGTTTTGACCGTGCCGGCTTCGTCGGCCGCCAACGTGTGGCTAGTGCAGGCCAGCAGCGCGGCGAAAACGCCAAGCAAAAACGGGGTGGACGCTTTTGGTTTTCTCATTTAACGTGCTCCTTTGTATTCATTGTCTGCTTCGTTCATGGAATCCTCCCTGCTTTTCTTCCCCGCCACGCTGGATGCCTTGCCTCAGGCTCAGGCATGTATTGCGGCCTGTCGGCAGGAGGTCGATGCCGACACCGTGTTGCGCATGCAACTGGCAATTGAGGAATTATTCGTTAATTCCGTCCACTATGGAAGAGGCATGGCGGAGAAACCCGAAATGGCGTTGTCAATCCGCCTGTCCGTTCATTGCGTCGCCGGAACGGCGCGAGTGTGCTTCGAGGATTCCGCGCCACCTTTCGACCCCTTCGCCGATCTGCATGAATTGCGTGATGCACTGGCGCAGCCGCTGGATTTCCGCCGGGATGGCGGCATGGGCCGTCTGCTGGTCAGGGAGCTGGCTGATGATGTGAGCTACGAGAGGCGTGATGGGTGGAACTGCATCGAGCTGCGTTTTTGCATGCAAAAAATCAATTCTCCGGAATCGGGAAGCGGCGTATAATTAGCGTTTCCTTATATACCTAGTTGCTCATCATGTCTGAAGCTGCGCTTTCCTATCCCCGTTTTTCTGAAATTGTCCGTACTTTTGCGCCAGGCTGGTTTGCGGCGGTCATGGGGACGGGCGTACTGAGCCTGGCAACGCTGGGCTTGTCAGCACGCTGGGCCTTCCTCTCGCCGCTGGCCTGGGGGCTGCATTACTTCAATCTGGCGCTGTTCGTGTTGCTGGCCATTCCCTGGCTGGGGCGCTGGCTGGTCTATCGCGAAGCGGCGTTGGGGACGCTCAGGCATCCGGTACAGGCGAGCTTCTATCCGACCTTTTCCATCGGCATGCTGGTTATTGCCTCGCAGTTTCTCGCTTTCGGGCCGTCGCTCGAACTGGCGTTGCTGTTCTGGTGGCCGGGTGCGTTGCTGACCTTCCTTTTCAGCTTCGCCGTCCTGTTCACCATGTTCAGCGGCGATCATGTCGGCATCGAACACGTGACCCCGGCCAAATTCATCCCGGCGGTGGGCCTGGTGGTGATCCCCGTGGCGGGCGGTCACCTGCTCGGCCATGTCCAGGGAGCCATGCGCGAGTGGATTCTGTTGATCGACCTGCTCGGGCTGGGCGCCGGCATGGTGATGTATCTCGGCCTGCTCAGCCTGACCTTGCAGCGTAAATATCTGGCCAAGCCGGCTTTCGGCATCCTGACGCCGACGGTATGGATTCATGTGGCACCGCTGGCGGTGATTCCGGTCAGCCTGCTCAATGTGGTCGAGCAACTGCCCTTCCCCGTACCGTCCGGGGTAGCGCTGCTGATTGGTTTGTTGCTCTGGAGTTTCGGCGTGTGGTGGCTGGTCATGGCCGTGCTGCTGACACTGGCCGCGCGGCGGCGGAAAATGCTGCCTTTCGCGCTGTCGTGGTGGGGCTTCACCTTCCCGCTCGGGATTTTCGTCGTTTGCAGCCTGCGTCTGGCCAAACTCAGCAGTATCGGCATGATCGCCCAGATCGGCCTGCTGGCCTGGCTGCTCCTGTTGCTGCTCTGGTCGCTGGCCCTGATCAACACGGTGCGTGGCGTGGTGAGCGGCGACGTGTTCCGGCCGCATCCCTGAGGAATCGGCGGTGCGTGTTCTGGTACAGCGCGTGAAGTCGGCGCGGGTCGACGTGGCGGGCGAGGTGGTGGCCGCCAGCGGCCACGGCCTGCTGTTGCTGGTCGGTGTTGAAGCGGACGACGGCGAGGAGGATCTGCGCTGGCTTTCCGGCAAGCTGACGCGCCTGCGTATTTTCGACGACGAGAACGGCGTGATGAATCGCAACGTGATCGAAGTCGGGGGCGAGATTCTCGCCGTCAGTCAATTCACGCTGTTTGCCTCGGTGAAAAAGGGCAACCGCCCGTCCTGGCATCGGGCAGCGGCACCGGAGATTTCCCGTCCGCTGTTCGAGCGCTTTGTCCGGCAACTGGAAGCGGATTTTGGCCGCAAGGTGCCGACCGGCGTGTTCGGTGCCGAGATGCAGGTGCATCTGGTCAACGACGGGCCGGTCACACTCTTCATCGACTCCCGGAACCCCGAATAGGCGGCAAAAATCAGAAGGTGCTGACCTTGTCTGCCCATTCGACCATGTTGAGACAGTCGATCATGGTGGAAATCGGGCAGGCGTCGGATTCCTTCTGGTTCCGGCTCTTGATACAGGTGCCGCAGGCCAGAACCGTGCCCTGCTGGTCGATGAAGGCGTGAAGCTGATCGCGGACGTTATATTTCTCGTCGGTGATCGACTCCGCCTCCACACCAGCCCCCATCAGGAACAGATGCACCTCATGTTTCTGTTTCAGCGCAGTGTTGGCAAAGCGGATTCCGTTCCAGGCTTTTTCCGGATTGTTGGTCTCGATGATGACGCCAATTTTCATTTTTCCACTCCTTCAAAAGAGAAATGCCGAGAGTCGTGGATTCTACGTGATATTCTCGGGGCGAGCGCCTCCAATTGAATTGATTAGTTGGGGTAAATTCGATACTCTGCGCACGATGGCTGACATTTTCCAGATGGCCATTTAACTATCCCTAACCAACCACCACGAGGTCTGCCATGTCCGACTATTCCGAACTCAACTGCAACAGCAAGCAAAAAATCGTCAATGATCTGAAAAACGTCGTTGCCGACGCCGAAGAAATCCTCCGCGCCACCGCCGATATCGCTGGCGAAAAGGTTAGCGAACTGCGCGAGCGCATCAATCTGCGCCTGGAAGACGCCAAAGTGCGCCTGGCCGATGCCGAAGCGATTCTGGTCGACAAAACCAAGGCGGCGGCGCGTGCCACCGACGATTATGTCAAGACCAACCCCTGGCAGGCCGTCGGTATTGCAGCCAGCATTGGCTTCCTTATCGGCGTCATGATCAATCGCCGCTGAACAGGTCTGCCATGAGTGTTTTCGCAGGCGAACAGGCCGGCCTGTTCGCCGCCCTGAAAAATATTGTCGCCACGCTGCTGGCCAGTGGCCGGACACGGCTGGAACTTCTCGCCAATGAGGTGGCGGAGGAAAAGCTGCATCTCATCCGCCTGTTGTTGCTGGCGCTGGGGATGATGTTCTTCCTGGCCATGGGCATGCTGGTGCTGCTGGCCTTCCTGACCGCGCTGTTCTGGGAGAGCCGTCTGCTGGTGCTTGGTCTGGGCAGTGGCCTTTTCCTGCTGGTCGGCTTTGTCCTCTACGGCAGCTTCAACAAGGCCATGCAGCGGCCGGAGCAACTGTTCTCGGCCAGCATCGCCGAGTTGCAGGAAGATTTGCGTCATCTGAAAGCCGAAGATGCCGCAGCTGAATGATCTCCGCTTGCAACGCGGCCGTTTGCTGGAGCGCATCACCACGCAACGCTACGTGCTGATCGCCGAGGTGCGGCCGGTACAGGTCGCGCTCGGTCGGGTGGATACCGCACGGGCCGTTCTGCGCCGCGCAGGCGATTATGTGCGGCAGAATCCGGGCACTGTCGGTCTGCTGACCGCCGTATTGTTTGCTTTCAATATCCGGCGTGCCCTGCGCCTGGCAAGGCGTGGGTTCATCATCTGGCGTACCTGGCGCATGTTGCGCCGACAACTCTCGCCGCTGGGTTCCTGGCGGGGGTTTTGGTGATCCCGGAAGCGCCACGCAAAGCCGGATCAGGAATCCTTTCCCGCCTGTTTGCCGCACAGCGCACACAGACCAGCGCCGTACTTGCTGATCTGGTGCGGATGCGTGCGCTGATGCCCCTGCTGATGAAAAACCGCAATGGCGGCATCTGGACGACGCGCGAGAAAGCTGAATTGCTGCAGCAGTTGCGTATCCTTTCGCGGGTTTCGCCCTATCTCCTGCTCTTGCTGCTTCCCGGATCGGCCTTGCTGTTACCGGCCTATGCCTGGTGGCTCGACCGCCGGAGGAAACCGCGCCGCTCACCAAGCCGCCCCCCGTCCAGAGGATGATGCCAAAAACTTCAGATTAACGGTTATGGCGCGAGCCAGCCCGGAGGATGAAATATCAGGGGTAGCAGACGCTGTGAAACGTGAGAAATCAGGCGCTTCGCGCTTTGAAAACGACAAACCCATCCCGATACGACCGCTACCGGTACGGTTTTCCACATTTCATCTTTCACGGCATTAAAGCTGGAAAGCCAGCCACAGCACGATACCTTCGACCAGACTGCGCAGCACGCCGGGGTGTCGTGCCAGGTAGGGCGTCGTTTCCTGACGCCGTGCTTCCACCCAGCGGGCAAATTCCGCTACGGTTGGCTGGTCGTAGAACGCGACCATCATCTCGTAATTCAGGAAGAGGCTGCGGCTATCCAGATTGGCCGAGCCGACCAGCGCCAGATCCTCGTCGACCAGCACCGCCTTGGCATGAACCATTTCCGGATGCAGCCAGACGAGCCCGCCGGCAGAAACCAGATCGCGCAAGGCGCGGTGCCGGGCAATATCGGCCAGGCGATGGTTGGAATGCGCGGGAATCACCAGCTCAACCCTTACGCCGCGACGAGCAGCCAACATCAGCGCCATCAGCAGCACCTGGTCGGGAACGAAGTACGGGGTGATGGCCAGGATGCGTTGTCGTGCGCTAAAACAGGTGGAAATGAGCAGGGTGTGTATCGTATCGTCAGGGTGATCCGGGCCGCTGACGACCAGTTGGGCCAGCGACGAGGTGGCGGGGTCGGACAATGGGACGGGAGGAACATCGGGTGTCGCCTGTTCCTTGGCAAAGGCCCAGTCTTCCTCGAATTGCCAGCGGGCATCATGCACCAGTGCGCCACGCAGATCGAAGCTGAGGTCGATCCACGGCGCGTGCTGGCGCAAGTTGTAATAGCCGCCCTCGAAGTATTCTGCCGCCAGATTGCGACCGCCGCACCAGAGAACTTTGCCGTCGGCAATCAGCATCTTGCGGTGGTTGCGCAGATTGGTCCGTCCGCGCCGGGGGGAACGGAACAGCGAGACAAAGAGGACGACCTCAACCCCGGCAGCACGCAAACCTTCGAGTTCAGGATGGCCGCCCATGTAAAAGCCCACGCCGTCGATCAGCAGGCGCACGCGCACGCCGGCACGAGCCCGCTGTTTGAGGCGGGCGGAAATCTCCTTGCCGAGCACATCACGGCCAAGAAGGAAAGTGCTTATCTCCAGCGTTTGTCGTGCGCTTTTGATGATGCGCCGCATGGCGGCGAGCGCTTGCTGGCCATCTTCATGGATTTGCAGGCTTTCGTAGGACTTCGGCGGTGGCAGCCCCATCACCTGGCCAAGTTGCTGTGTCCGTGCCGCCGTCGTTTGGTCCGGAGTGCTTGAAGTGAGGGGCAGGTTTCGTTGCACCACCCGTTGCGGCACGATCTTTCGCGTTCCGAAAGCGAGATAAAGCGGCAGGGTGATATAGGGAACCAGCAGAATGCCCAGCACCCAGGCAATGGCCGCCGAAGGGTGGCGGCGCTGGTGCAAGGTGTGCGATGCGCCGACATAAATGACCAGGCCGACCGCCACCAGCAGGATGTCAAGAATTTCCCAATTGCTGTCGATCAGTTCCTGGAACATCGGCAATCACCGGACAAAAGAAAGAGGTACTTCTGTCCGATGATAGCCGATCCATCCGCGCGGGGTAAGACGGCGTAAAGCGTGGCCGAACGGGCAAGCCCATGAAGCGGGCTTTATGCTCCCGGTCTTACAGGCACTGGAACGCCAGAATCGCCACAACCGTTGGCAGGAAAGCGGCGAGGAAGAGATACAGCGGGCTGATCGATTCGCCGCGGAAATAGCCTTTGAGAATCGAAAAGCCAGCCGGATTCGGGGCGTTGGCGATGACGGTGAGGCCGCCACCGGTCACCGCTCCGGCGACCAGCGCATACTTGAAGCCGTCACTGACCCCTTCGACCAGCGAACCGAGATAGGTCAGCGCCGCGTTGTCGGTGATGGCCGTCAGTGCCGTGGCCAGGTAGTAGAGCACGGTGTTATTGACATCCGCCAGCGCCGCTTGGAGCCACCATTGCTGCAGGCCGCCGAGCGTTACCAGCCCGGCGAGGAAGAAGGCGACCATCATCCCGCCGCGGATGAACAGCGGATCCTGATGGTGGTTATAGGCTTGGGTATAGCCGATGAAGAACAGCAAGAGCCCCATGAACACCGCCGGGTGGTGGGCAAAGATGACGACGCCGGTGAGGAAGAAAAGATGTACGGCGGTGACGATGAAGGGAATCTCGCCGCGCTCATCCAGCTTGATCTCGACTTGCCCCTTGGCAATGATTTCCTTGTGGAACATCCAGGTGACGACGGCGGCGTTGAAGAAGACCGCGACAGCGGATTTCCAGCCGAAGTGCGTCAGCATGTACAGCGTGTCCCACTGCCACTTGGCAGCGACCATCAGCACCGGTGGCGCGGCAAAGTGCGTCAGCGTGCCGCCGATGGAGACATTGACGAAGAGCACGCCAACCGTGGCGTATTGCAGCTTGTCATCAAGATTGCGGGTGTAGAACGCATCACGCAGCAGGATCGCCGCCAGCGTCATTGCGGCCGGTTCGGTGATGAACGAGCCGAGCAGCGGCACGACCGACAGGCACAGGAAGTAGAACGCCAGGGTGGACGGCATCGGCAGGATGCGCGCCATCAATCCGACGATCCGGGTTACCCCTTGCAGGATCGGGCGACTGGCGGCAACGACCATGATCGCCAGGACAAACATCGGCTCGGTATAGCTGCGCTCTTCGAGGTAACGGACGGCTTCGTCCTTGCCCGAAATCAGGAACAGGGCGACGATCAGCAGGAAGGCCCACATGCCGAAGACCGCTTCGACTTCACTCAGGAAGTGCAGGAGTCCGGCGTGTTTCGGGTAGCGATGTGCCAGGTTGCTGAAAAACGAAACCGAGAAAGTGTGCAGCACGGCTACTGCAAAAATAACGGCAGCAACCAGTTCCGGGGCGGTAGGGGAGAGTGAGGACATGAGTGGATACCTGTAGGTCAGTGGATGGGGTTACTGCAGGTGCGGTGTATCAATGGTGGTTTATTCTACGGATTTTGTACCGGGCAGGGAAAGGGGGGAAAGGGAGGAAAGGGGTTCATGCATTTGCTGGCATTTGCTAAAATGCTGACTCATGAAACATTTTTACCGTACTTTGCTGATTTTTGTGCTGGCGGGCTGTTTTGGTACGGCTCGGGCCGAGTGGGTCGAAATCGAGCGTTTCGAGGACGGCATGCGGGTTTATGTCGACGCTGCCACGGCTCGCCGTGAAGGGGACCTGGGTGAAGTTCGCCATCTGGTGAACTGGGGTGAGCCGCAGGAGGAGCCCGGGCAGGCGGCCTATCGTTCGACCATTGTGCAGACCCGCTATGACTGCCTTGGCAAGGGTGAGAAATATCTGTCCTCGGTGTCCTATGCCGAGCCGATGGGCAAGGGGATCAAGGTGGCTGCCGACGGTCGGGAAGTCGAAGGCTGGTACTCGATTTCCGCTGGTTCGATGGAAGAAAAACTCTGGGAAATTGCCTGTCAGGGCGGTTCGGTCGGGCAGCGATAGGCAGAATGATCTGCAATGGACTTCCCGCCGTAAAAGTATAAACTGCACTGACCGCTTATCCTCTGTATTCTGTATTAGCCTGTATTAGCGAGATGCCATGCCGCCCGAGACGCCTCCCGTCATCCTGATCGTTGACGATGCCGCCGAGAACCTCCTGGTGCTCAGCGACCTGCTGCGCCCGCAATACAAGGTGCTGGCTGCGACAAATGGAGAGGGTTGTTTGCGCGTGGCGCATGGCCCTTTGCGACCCGAGCTGATCCTCCTCGACGTGATGATGCCCGGCATGGACGGCTACGAGGTGCTGACACGTCTGCGCGACGATCCGCTGACTGCCGATATTCCGGTCATCTTTCTGACGGCGCTGGCGACGATCGGCGATGAGGAGCGCGGTCTGCGACTCGGTGCCGCCGATTACATCACCAAGCCGATCAGTCCGGCGATCGTGCTGGCACGGGTGCGCACCCAGTTGCAGGTCAAGCAGGCCGCCGACCTGCTGAAAAACCAGAACATCTCTCTGGAGCGGGAAATCGCCCGGCGCATGGCAGAAAATGACCTTACCCAGCAGGTCAGCATCCGCGCTCTGGCGCATCTGGCCGAAACCCGCGATCCGGAAACCGGCAACCATATTTTGCGCACGCAGGCCTATGTGCAACACCTCGCTCAGGCGCTGCGGCGGCATCCCCGCTTTGCCGCCATGCTGAACGATCAGTACATCAATCTGCTGGGCCGTTCGGCCCCCCTGCACGACATCGGCAAGGTTGGCATTCCCGATCATATCCTGCTCAAGCCGGGAAAGCTGAATGCCGAGGAGTGGGCGATCATGCAGACGCATGCCCAGCTCGGCAGTGAGGCCATCGAGCGCGCCGAGGCTGATATCGAGATGCCGCTGGACTTTCTTTCGCTGGCCAAGGAGATCGCCCGCTGGCACCATGAAAAATGGGACGGTAGCGGTTATCCGGACGGGCTGAGTGGAGAAGCAATCCCGCTATCGGCGCGGCTGATGGCCCTGGCCGACGTATTTGACGCGCTGATTTCTCCGCGTGTCTACAAACCCCCCATGTCTTTTGCCGAAGCCCGCAGCATCATTCATGAAGGGCGCGGCAAGCATTTTGACCCGGACATCGTCGACGCCTTTATCGCCGATTTTTCAGTCTATTGTGCCATTGCCGAGCGCTACCACGATGCTGAAGATCTTGCGGAAGCAGGCCATGAGTCTTCCTGAAGGTTTTTCACAGCCCGTACCGGAGTTGGAAGCATCTGCTTTGCGCGGTTCGCGCGAGGCCTTGAAAATCACTGTCATTTATGCGCTGCTGGCGTTTTTCTGGGTATTTCTTTCCGAGCGTGTGATTGCTTTCCTGTTCAGCGATCCGGCGCAGAGAATGCTGGCGGCCACGTTCAAGGGCTGGTTTTTCATCGCCATCACCGCCTTGTTGCTGTACCTGTTGATCCGTCGCCTGCATCGGCGCTTCATGCAGGCCTCGCACAGTCATCTCGAAAACATCCGCCGGGAAGACGAAGCGCAGTTGCGCATGCTCTCGCTGGCGCTCGAACAAAGCGCGGAAAGCGTCGTCATCACGGATGTCGAGGGGCGCATCCAGTACGTCAACGAGACTTTCGTGCGCCTTTATGGTTTTTCACGCGAGGAGGTCCTGGGCCGTGCGGCGTCTTTCCTGGGGGCAGGCAAGACGGCAGTTGATGCCACTGAAGCAATGTGGTCCCAACTGTTGCAGGGACAGTACTGGAAGGGAGAGTTCGTCAACCGGACCAAAGACGGCGATGAAAAGGTGAGTTTTGCCCTGATTACGCCCTTGCGCGACGAGTATGGAAAAATCACTCATTTCGTCAGCATCCAGGAAGACATCACCGAAAAGAAACGGATGGGCGAAGAACTGGACCGTTATCGCCATCATCTGGAGCAACAGGTCGAACAACGTACCCGGCAGATGCTGCTCGCGCAGCAGCAGGCGGAGGCGGCAAACCAGGCCAAAGGCGCTTTTCTCGCCAACATGAGCCATGAAATTCGTACCCCGCTCAACGCTATCCTCGGGCTTACGCACCTGCTGCGCAGTGGTTCTTCGCCCCAGGTGTTCCATGACCGGCTGAACAAGATCGACAACGCCGGACGACACCTGCTGTCGATCATCAACGACATTCTCGATCTCTCGAAGATCGAGGCGGATCGCCTGTCGCTGGAAAATACTGATTTCCCGCTGTCCGCCGTGCTCGACAGCGTTGCCGCGATCATCGGGCAGTCGGCCCGCGAAAAGGGCTTGCGGATCGAAACCGATTCCGGAGATGCGCCCCCCTGGCTGTATGGTGATCCGACCCGCCTGCGGCAGACGTTGCTCAATTTTGCCAGCAACGCGGTCAAATTCACCGAAGCCGGGTCAATCACACTGCGTGCCAGGGTGCTCGAGGATGCGGGTGAAACCTTGTTAATTCATTTTGAGGTTTCCGATACCGGCATCGGCATTCCTCCGGAAAAAATCACCCGGATCTTTCAGGCTTTCGAACAGAGCGATGTTTCGACGACCCGGAAATATGGCGGAACCGGTCTTGGATTGGCGATCTCCCGGCGACTGGCGCGCCTGATGGGCGGCGAAGTGGGGGTCAGCAGTCAGCCCGGAGAAGGGAGTACCTTCTGGTTCACTGCCCGTTTACAGCATGGGCGTGCCCACGTTGCGCAGCCTGGTAGCGATGCGGGTGCCAATGCGGAGCAGCAGTTGCGCCAGAAACACCGTGGCGCGCGCGTCCTGCTGGTGGATGACCAGGAGATCAACCGCGAAGTCGCGCTGGACCTCCTGCTGGCTGTCGGTCTGGATGCCGATATGGCCAGGGATGGTTTGCAGGCCGTGGAAAAGGTGCGTAACAAGTGCTATGACCTGGTGCTGATGGACATCCAGATGCCGAAGATGGACGGCCTCGAAGCCACCCGGATGATTCGCGCCTTGCCCGGCAAGGCGGACGTCCCGATTCTGGCGATGACGGCCAATGCCTTTGACGAGGATCGTATCGCCTGTGAAGAAGCCGGGATGAACGACTTCATCAGCAAACCGTTCCAGCCTGACACCCTCTACCGCAATATCCTGTTGTGGCTGAGTGTCAGAGCAGACGCGACGGCTGAAGGCGGGCAAGTGCAGGGCGATAGCTCGGTAAGCCAGGCGCCGGTGGTTGATCAAACGCTGCCTGATACGTCACGTCCACTGGCCTCCGGGCCGCCCCCCGGGGAGGCGGCCACCATTGCCACCCTGTCGACCCTGCCGGGAATGGATACGCAGCGCGGCCTTGTCTCACTGCTTGGTAACGAGAAGCGCTATCTGGCCTTGCTCGAACGTTTTGTCGCAGCGCACGCGGGCGACATGGCGAAATTCGCTGAAAGTATCGAACGCGATGATTTCCCGACGGCCCGGCACATCGTCCATACCCTCAAGGGAACCGGGGCGACACTGGGCGCCAGGGCTTTGGCCGGGCATGCTGAAAAACTGCTTGGCCGTTTGCGCACTGAATCGGCAGAAAAGCACGAACTTGCTGAAATGCTGCCGCTCATGGGGGCAATCGACAACGAATTTTCCGCGCTGAAAGCAGTCCTGCCACCACCTGCCGTGCAAGCGCCAAGGACAGCGGCAGTCATTGCCGATCCGCATCTCTGTCGTGCATTGCTTGAACGCCTGGATCGGCTGCTGGCCGAAAACGACACACAGGCCTTGGTCGTCCTCGAAGACAAGGCCACCGTACTGCGCGGCTTGCTGGGCGAGCATTACGAAAGCTTCGCCGCCCAGATGCGCCAGTTCAACTTCGAGCAGGCCCGCAAGATGCTGCCTTGTCAGCAGCATGAAGGCTGATTCAGCCTGAAAACCTCGCCACAAAAGGTCAGGATGCCCAGGAGGGCATCAGGCTCAGCGGGTCGTGCCCCGATCCAGCCAGCGCAGAATGGTCGCGAAAAACAGTTCGGGATCGAAGGGCTTGATGATGTGATCATTCATTCCGGCGTCGATGCAGCGCAACTTGTCTTCGGCGAAGGCGTTGGCGGTCATGGCCAGAATCGGCACCCATTTCCACCCCGGCAGTTCACGAATCTGGCGGGTTGCCTCCAGGCCATCGAGAACAGGCATCTGCATGTCCATCAGCACCAGCGCGAAATTCCCGGACTGCGCTTTTTCCAGCGCTTCCTGACCGTTCTCGGCAGTTTCCACATGGAGTCCGACGCTGTCGAGGAAGAAATAGCTGACTTCGAGATTGATAGGTTCGTCATCGACCAGCAGGATGCGTTGTCCGGCATGACGCTCACGCAGCAGAGCTTCTGCATTATTCTTGCCGCTTGTTGTGCCGGGGAAAGCGTCCGTGCCGCGCCGCAAGCGGGCAGAGAACCAGAAGGTGCTGCCGACGCCCGGCTCGCTTTCGACACCGGCCTCGCCGCCCATCAGTTCGGCCAGTCGGCGGGTGATGGCCAGGCCCAGACCGGTTCCGCCGTATTGGCGTGTCGTCGAGTTGTCGGCCTGTTCGAAAGCTGAAAAGAGACGTTCCTGGGCGTCTGCCGCAATGCCGATGCCGGTATCGCAGACCTCAAAGCGGAGCAGCACGGAATCCGTGCTTGACTCCAGGTTCCGGGCGCGCAGGGTGATCGAGCCCTGCTCGGTGAATTTGACCGCGTTGGTCAGGTAGTTGAGCAGGGCCTGTTGCAAGCGGATGGCGTCTCCCCGCAGATCGTTCGGGAAATCATCGCGCTCGGTATGCAAGGCCAATCCTTTGCTCTGCAGGCGTTCGGTGATGATCGAGATGGCATTGGCGAACAGGGCGCCGATATTGACCGGCATGTCGTCGAGGATGAATTTCCCGGCTTCGATCTTGGACAGGTCGAGGATGGAGTTGATGATGCCCAGCAGGTGCTCTCCGGCGCTACCGATCTTGTCAAGCCGTTCGGCATCAATCGGTGTGGCAGCCGTCCGTCGGAGCAGCTTGGCCATGCCCAGGATGGCATTCATCGGTGTCCGGATTTCGTGGCTCATGTTGGCCAGGAAAAAACTCTTGGCGCGACTGGCCGATTCGGCAGCGGCCAGTGCCAGTGCCAGATCCCGGGTGCGGGTCTCGACCAGCTTTTCCAGATGGTGGCGATGCAGTTCAAGTTCGGCTTCTGCGGCCTTGCGCTGGGTGATGTCGTGGCCGACACCAAGAATGCCGATCAGGCGGCGCTGCTCGTCAAAAATTGGCGTCTTGCTGGTTTCCAGCAGTTCCTGGTGACCATCACTGGCAAAAATGACCTTCTCTTCATTGCGGCTGAGGCCGCCTTTTTCGGCTGCCTGCTGATCCTTCAGGCGGAAGAAATCGGCGAGTTCCTTGTCGACAAGGTCATAATCCGTCTTGCCGACGATCTCGCTTTCGCTACGCCCGTAAAGGCTTTCGACACGCTGGTTGCAGGCCATGTAAACGCCCTGCGGGTCTTTCATCCAGACCAGATCGGGGAAGGCGCGGAACAGCGCGCTCTGCAACAGCTTGCTGGCATTGAGATGTTCTTCGGCGCGTTGTCGCTCGGCAATGACGCGGGCTTGCAGCAGGTTCTGGTAGGCGTCCATCGACAACTGCCGGGCCAGTGTATGGAGGGCGCTGGCCACCTTGTGGAACTGCGCCTCCGACATCGCCGGAACTTCCTGAAAAGCGTCGAGGAGTGAGGACTCGTCCACGCCGATCTCGTGCGCATAGGCACGTATGCGATCTTCCTGCTGGCTGTCGTCACGTACCTGCCCGACCAGCCAGTTGGCAAGGTGATGGCCGGCAACGATGATGCTGGCTCCGGCATCCCACAAGCCACCACTCATGCATAACTGAACCTGGGGGCCGTCGGCCTGCGGACTGCCGAGAATGGCATCGGAATGCTGACAGTTGGCGCAGCCTTTTTGGGTGCTCCGGACCAGATTGCAGAAGCGGGTGAAGTTGCTTGTCCGGGTGATCGGTGTGCCATCGGGGTGGGTGATGATCGAGGCAACGCGGGTAGCCGCCGAAAACTCATCCTGGACACGCTGAATTTCTTCGAGCTGGAACAAGTCATGGAAGCAGATTTTTTTGCCGTTGACCTCAAACGAGGGATCCGCTGCTGCACCCTGGTGCGCTTTGTCCAGTTCGATTTCCAGCTTTTTCGTCAGGAATCCGCTAATGATCACCGCACCCTCTCCCGGAAGCATTTTCAGGCGACACGCTGCGCATACCGCAGGCATCTATTCTAACAGCCTGAAGAGCAAGCGCATGAGTGCCATGCGATTGCCGGAGAAGGGCCGGTGATGCCAGACGGCTCAGGCCGGGACGAAGCTCGTTTTGCCTTCATGCTCCAGCGCCTGCAAGGGGTGCTGGAACAACAAGGAAAGTTTTTCGGCACTCAACAGGCTTTGGGTCGGGCCGGTTTCGGCCTGACCGTCGCCGTAGATGAGCAGGGAGCGGTCGCAGAAGCGCCAGGCCAGCGATGGGTCGTGCAACACCATGACGACGGCGACGCCTTGTTTTCTGGCGCACTCCGCGAACAGTTCGAGCATGGCGATCTGGTGCTTGAGGTCAAGCCAGGTGATGGGCTCGTCAAGCAGTAGCAGTTTCGGTTGCTGGGTCAGCAAGGTGGCAATCGCCAGACGCTGACGTTCTCCTCCGGAGAGAGTGCGCACATCACGCTGCTCGAACGCCGCCAGATCGACCGCAGCCAAGGCCTCACGGACGATACGCGCATCACTTTCGCTTTCCCAACTCCAGCGATCGAGGTGCGGATGTCTGCCGGTGAGCGCCGTTTCCAGCACCGTCGAGGCAAAGGCGTCCTGCCCTGCCTGTGGCAGCCAACCGCGGATCAGCGCACTGCGCCGGATGCCCCAGTGGGCATACGTTGCGCCGTCAATCAGCACTTCGCCCCCCTGCGCCGCACGCACCCCGGCCAACACCGACAGCAGCGTCGATTTGCCGCTCCCGTTGCGCCCGAGAACCGCCAGACACTCGCCCGGATGCAAGGCCAGATCAAGCGCACGACAAAACACACGCTCGCCGATGCCGACAGTCAGTCGTCGGGTTTCGAGCAAAGGGGGCGTGCCGCCCGGGGCGGTGTGTGTGGTCATTTTGTCCGTGCATCCCGTGCCAGCAAGAGCAAAAAGGCCGGGACACCGATCAGCGCAGTCAGCACGCCGACGGGCAGTTGCTGCGGCGCGATGACGCTACGCGCCAGGGTATCCGCCAGCACCAGCAGCGTGCCGCCCGCCAGCACCGAAGCGGGCAGCAGCAGGCGCTGGTCATTGCCGACAGCCAGGCGGACAAGGTGTGGCACGATCAGCCCGACGAAGCCGATCGACCCGGCCTGCGTCACCGCAACCGCCGTCGCCAGCGAAGCGACCAGATAGACGCCGAAGCGCAGCCGGGCCACCGGAACGCCGAGGGTCAGCGCGACGTCGGCACCGCGTGCGAGCAGGTTCAGTTCCCGCGCGAAGGGCAGGGACAATAGCACCAGCAGAGCCAGCGCGGCTAGCATCAGTTCCGGTTGGCCGGTCTGCGACAAATCGCCCATCAGCCAGAACAGCATGCCGCGCAACTGCTGATCGGGCGCGATCGACAGCAGCAGGGCGACAACTGCACCACAGCCTGCGGCAACGATGACCCCGGTGAGCAGCAGGCGGGTCTGCGTCCAGCTGCCGTCCCCCCGCGAGAGACCGAACACGACCAGCATGGCGGTCAAGGCACCGGCAAAGGCTAGCCCATTGATGCCGGCCGCAGCAAAGCCGAATAGCATCGCCAGCAACGCGCCGACCGAAGCGCCGCCGGAGACTCCTAGAACATAGGGGTCGGCCAGCGGATTGCGGAGCAGTACCTGCAACAGCGCCCCGGACAACGCCAGCAGGCCGCCACAGGCAAAGCCGGACAGTGCACGGGGCAGGCGCAGGCTGCGCACCACCTCGTTCCCACCGTTCCCCAGCAGGGTGGCGAATACTTCCGCCAGTGGAACACGCACACTCCCGACCGCCAGCGCCAGCGCCCCGCTCACCAGCGCCAGCAGGGCGAGGGCGATCAGGAAGAGCAGCGCACGGCGGCGGGTGGGCATCGCTTATTTTTGCTGGTAACGCAGGCCGATCAGGGCGTTGACCCCGGCAGTGCCGTAGTCATTGACCAGTTCGTACTGCTTGTCGAAAACGTTGTTGACCCGGGCAAACAAGGACCATTCCTTGTCGATCCGATAGCTGGCCGAAAGATTGGTCAGCGCATAACCGCCCATGCGTTTCGCCCGAGTGTTTGCAGCATCGCCGAAACGCGCGCCGCTGCCAATGACTTCGCCACCCAGCATCCACGGACCACGGGTGTAATCCATCCCGACGCTGGCCTGCTTGCGGGCGCGCCGGGTCAGGATCTTGTCGGTTTCCGTATCGCGCGGATTGTG
>RRZU011230198.1_pt1 | contig 16034 bp, 20 predicted proteins | sample 2165561 | NCBI WGS metagenome assembly RRZU01 (sample SAMN10456909, study PRJNA506462) | wastewater metagenome | isolation source: wastewater sludge | place: USA: Moscow, Idaho
AATAACTTATAAAAAATAATAAGCAAAAAAATATAAGCTACTGTTCTTTTTTGGGTTTTAAACCCATGTCTACGGCAATGCGATGCCCGATACCAAATGTGGCTTTGTTTTCGCCATTGATAACTCGGTACACTTGGCGGGGGTGGTAGCCGTGTTCTATCGCCCATTCACGCAAGGTTTTGCCTTGTTTGTGTAGGCGTGCTTTAAATTCTTGTGGGGTCATGACCGCTCCTTATGGGTTGTAAGTATAGAGCTTTAACAAACCGTCTTCGCCATAGACGACCCTGCCTTGTTTGATGTTGCGGACGGCATAGGGGCTAATACCAAGCTGGCTTGATACTTGGGTGATGGTATTGCCCATTTGTAGTAAATGCACCACACGAAAGTAATCTTCATTGGTGGCGTGGCGATACTTTTTGGGTGGTCTTTGGCTCAGCAGTTTTAGGGTTTGGGCTTGCAGCTGGTTGCTTTGCTCTTGGAGCTTTACCATGCGACTCATCATGGCTTGCTGTTGTAGTACGGTGTTTTTTAGGGTGTAAATCAGTTGGGTAAACTGATGATTGACCACTTTATTTTTGTCTTTGGTTTGTTGTAGCTGATAAAGACGCTGTTCGCAGTCAATAAAGTAACGGCGAGCGGTGCGACCTTTGTCGGTGCGTTCTACCATGGAAAGTTCTTTTGCCATGTCCAAAGTTAAAAAGTATTCTTTGGTTGGGCGACCGCCTTTGTTTTTGGGGTTTTGGGGGTTTTCAATAATTTTATTGGAAACCTTATTTTGCTGATTAAGAACCAAAATAAAGTCTTGGTTTTCCATAAAATTGTATTGTTTGATACGATTGTTAATCCAATTGGAAAAGTCTTGTTTGCTTTCCAAATAGGCGTGAAGTTCACGGGCATTTACCGCAGGTACGGTATGTTGTCCGATAGGGCGTGGGGTTACGGGGATAAGCTGTTGCATGATGGCTCCTTAACAGCGATTGATTGTTACGCAAATAATGCTATAATAAGCATTATTAACCTATTACACGGTAATTTCCGTGTAATTGGTGTATATAATAAGTGTAATTTTTACACTTGTCAAGGGGTTTTAGTGTGATTTCTTCACTTATTGAGCAAATTAAGACCGAACATAGCTTTTCTCAACAAGATTTAGCAGATGTTATGGGCGTTAGTTTGGATAGAATTAAGAGCTTGTCCACAGGGCGAGTAAAAAAGTTTAAGCCTGAAGAAACTCAAGCATTAGTTGCTCGGCTTGGGATAGATGCTAATTGGCTTTTGACAGGCACAGGCAAAATGTTTGCTGATACTGACAGCAATGAATTAAGTGTTGATGAAGAAATGCTATTATCGGCATATCGTGAACTTACGGTATCAGAACGCAAGATGGTCTTAAAAGAGATATTGTCTAGAAGTCTTTTGTCATCTCAAGCAGGTATAAAAACCCCAAGTGATGAAGCCAACATCACAAATAACCAAGAACAAAAAGTTCAAGGCATTCATAATAGCCCTAGACGTGCTTGCGACTGCTTACCTGGGGGCAGCCAAAAGAACTGTCCTAAAAAGAAAAAGTAATCATATCATCACACTACTTAAAATACTATAAAAGCCCCTGCCATAAAGCACTTCTATCATTAGGCCTATCTTAACTTTAAGGTAGGTTTTTTTATGCCCTATATTTTATCCCAGCGTAGCCTAAACAATCTAAAAGGCGTACACCCCAATCTGGTCAAAGTTGTTAAACGTGCCATTGAAATTACGGATCAAGATTTTATGGTGATTGAAGGCGTGCGTAGCCGTGAACAATGTATGATTAACTACGGCAAAGGTCGCACGGTTGCCCAATGCCTAGCCAAAGGTATCCCTGCTCGCTATGCTCAGCCCAAAGTCGCCAAGGTGACTTGGCTGTCCAATCCTTTTGCGTCCAAACACTGCGTCCAAAAAGACGGATATGGTCATGCGGTGGACATCTGTCCCTGCCCTGTGGACTGGAAAGACCTTAAAAAGTTTGATGCCATTGGTAGTGCCATGCTAAAAGCTGGGCGTGAACTGGGTATTGCTGTGCGTTGGGGTGCTGACTGGAACCGTAACGGCAAACTGCGTGAGCGTGGCGAAAACGATAGCCCACACTTTGAGATTTAGGGGGAGATGATGAAAGTTAGACTGGCGCATAACTGGCGACTGGGCTGGCGGTGGTTTTCGGCATGGGCGTTTGCTTTGATTGTGTTTTTGGCAAGCGTACCACTGCCTGATGAACTGCTGCATCTTTTACCAAACAAACATAAAGATATTTTGCTGGCAGGTGTGGCACTGTGTGGGCTTATCCTACGCTTTATCAACCAAAGTCCACGCAATACGGACAAAGACAATAAGCCATGATTAATGTACATCTAGAGACTTACCAATTGGTGATGTTGTTATTTACCATTGGTGGGTCAGTTTGGGGCGTGGGTCGGGCGTTTTTTGGGCGGATTGAACGCAGCATCAAAGAAAGAGATGATGGCTTGGCGGCAGCGATTATCGCACTTGGCAAAAAGCTAGATAAAGAAAGCGATGCCATTCGTCATCTTGATCGGGAAATCTTAAAACTCAAAGCAGAACTTCCCCGTGAATATGTCGCCAAAGAAGACTTTATCCGCTCTTTTACTGTAGTAGAAGCCAAAATTGATGCGGTGCAGACAACACTACAAAACACATTGACAACATGGGGTAAAGACAAAGTATGAGCGTGGATTTACACAAAGTCCGCCGTGAAAGTATGCGGTGGCATTTATTAAACGCCCTTGATAAGGCTCGTCCTTTAGGGGCGTTGGACGTTTTGTTATTGGACGTGGTACGCTGTATCTATGCGGACGCAAGCGTCAATGAACTACATACGCAAATGGATTACCTAGAAGGCTGTGAGCTGATAGACATCAGAAAACAGCCTGATGGATATTGGCATGGTAAATTGACTGCTGTGGGGGCGAATGTGGTGGAATATACCAGTGATTGCCCTATGGGTATTGCTCGTCCGTCCAAATACTGGCAGGGCTAGGGGGAGATATGGCACGAGCGACCGCCATTGATAAACTTAGCCTAGAGCATAAAAGACTGCTGGACGAGAAACTGACCACAGAAGGCTTTTGTAATTATGAAGCTCTATCAGCATGGCTTAGCGAGTTAGGCTATGAGATTGGTAAATCCAGTCTGCACCGTTATGGGCAAAAGATGGAGCGTAAGCTAGAAGCGGTCAAAGCAAGCACACAAGCGGCGATGATGATAGCAGAAGCTGCCCCTGATGATGGGGATTTGCGTTCGTCTGCGGTGCTGTCTTTGGTGCAAACAGAGTTTTTTAATGCTCTGATGGCATTACAAGAAAGCGAAGAAGACCAAAGCGATCCTGCCAAACGCTTACTGCTACTGTCCAAAGTCAGCAGTGGCATTGCTAACATCTCCAAAGCGTCCGTACATCAGAAAAAATGGCAACTAGAAACTCAAGTCAAAATCCAAGCTGAATTTGACAAGCTGGTCGCAGAAGCTGACAAAGATGGCTCGGACGTAAAAACACTGGAGCTGGCACGACAAAAAGTCTTGGAAGTCTATGGGGTGGCAGAATGAGTGCAATCTTGCACCCTTATCAACAAAGATGGCTAAAAGATGAGAGCCGTTTTAAGGTGGGTATGTTTGCCAGACAAACGGGTAAAACCTTTACCACAACTTTGGAGATCGTCCTAGACTGCCTAAAAGCCGAAAGCAGCGGGCGAAAAACACGCTGGGTAATTCTATCTCGCGGCGAACGCCAAGCCAAAGAAGCCATGAACGAAGGCGTAAAGCTACACCTGCAAGCCGTGGGCGTGGTGGCAGACGTGGTGGAAGTGCCGTTTGATGCCACGATTAATGCCCTTGAAGTTACCTTGCCTAATGGCTCAAAAATTACCGCCCTGCCTGCCAACCCCGACACCGCTCGGGGCTTTAGTGCTAATGTGTTTCTTGATGAGTTTGCCTTTCATCAGGACAGCCGTGCCATTTGGAAGGCGTTGTTTCCTGTGGTGTCGGCTGGCTGGAAACTAAGAGTGGTTAGCACGCCCAATGGTAAGGGCAATAAGTTTTATGAGCTGATGACTGACAGTAAAAATACTGCTTGGTCTCGGCATACGGTAGATATTTATCAAGCGGTGGCAGACGGCTTGCCTAGAAACATAGACGAGCTAAGAGAAGGCCTAAATGACGCTGACGCTTGGGAGCAAGAATATGAGCTTAAATGGCTAGACGAAGCGTCCGCTTGGCTGTCTTATGATTTGATAGATAGCGTAGAGCACCCTAATGCAGGTCAGTTTGATGGCTATCAAGGCGGTGGCTGTTTTGTGGGGGTGGACATTGGCATTCGTCATGACTTGTTTGTCATTTGGGTGCTGGAGCTGGTCGGTGATGTGTACTGGACACGAGAGATCATCGCCAAAAAGCGTATCAGCTTTAAGGAGCAAGACGCACTGCTTGATGATGTGTTTGGGCGTTATCAGGTACTCGCCTGCTATATGGATCAAACAGGCATTGGCGAAAAGCCTGTAGAAGACGCTAAAAATCGCCACGGTAAACACAGAGTGCATGGCGTGGTATTTAGCACCAGTAGCAAACTTAACATGGCAACCATTGGCAAAAATGCCTTTGAAGACAGACGCATTCGCATACCCATGGGCGATAATGACCTACGAGAAGATTTACACAAACTTAAAAAGATTACAGGGGCGACAGGTGTACCCCGTTTTGTGGCAGATAGCGACAATGCAGGACACGCTGACCGTACTTGGGCGTGCTTTTTGGCACTGACCGCAGGGGCGGACGGCATATTGTCGCCCGTAAGAGCCGTAAGTAAAAAACCAAGACGCACCACAACCATGACAGAAGGGTATGATGGCTAATTTAATCAAAGAAATAGCAACTCGAGCAAGAAGTATTGACCATTGGTCGCTGGGCTACTACCTACCAAATCCCGATCCCATTTTAAAGAAAATGGGCAAGGACATTAGCGTCTATAAGGAGCTGTTGTCCGATCCACACCTATCGGGGTGCGCTAGAAGACGAAAAGCGGCGGTCAAGGGACTGCATTGGCGACTGACCCCAACAGGTCAAACAAAGATTGATGATATGTTACAACAGATGTTTGAGCGACTGCCTATCAGCGACATCATCAATGAGATGATGACAGCCATGCTGTTTGGTTATCAAGTGCTTGAAATCTTATGGGAGCAAAAGGACGGCTATATCGTCCCTAAAGCGGTGATTGGTAAACCGCAAGAATGGTTTGTGTTTGATGAAGATAACGCTCTACGTTTTCGTACCAAGCAAGATTGGTTTGTGGGCGAGCTGTTACCCCAGCGTAAATTCTTGTTGGTGCGTCAAGAAGCCAGTTATACCAATCCCTACGGTATGGGAGACTTATCCAAATGTTTTTGGGCGGCTACCTTTAAAAAAGGCGGGCTAAAATTTTGGTTGGAATTTATTGAAAAATACGGTTCACCTTGGCTTATCGGTAAACATCATCGCAGTGCCAGCAGTCAAGAAACCAGTGAGCTTGCTGACAGTTTAGAAGCGATGATTGGTACGGCGGTGGCGGTCATTCCTGACGACAGCAGCATTGAGATACTAGAAGCAGGGGGTAAAACTGCATCTAGTGAAGTGTTTGACCAGTTTTTAAAATACTGTAAAGCTGAGATAGCCATTGCCATACTTGGACAAAACCAAACCACAGAAGCCGAAGCCAACCGTGCCAGCAGTCAAGCAGGACTAGAAGTCATCAAAGATTTGCGTGATGATGATGTGGCAATGGTATCTAGTGCCTTTAATCAGCTACTTGTATGGATTTGTGAGCTGAATTTTAAGACAGATACCCTGCCTAAGTTTGAACTATATGAGCAGGAAAGCATTGACAAGCTACAAGCCGAACGTGATGTCATGCTAACGCAAATGGGCGTGGTGTTTCATGAACAATATGTGAAACGCACTTACAATTTTCAAGACGGTGATTTTGGTTTGTCCAATGACACGCCTGCCGAGTTTGGCGAAACGATAAAACCTAAAACCAAAGTCCGCCGCAGAACAAATGCCAAAGAACGGGTTGAACCTTTGATTGATAAGCTAGGGCAAAACCTACAAAGTGTCAAAGACAAACAGCTTGCCATGCTTAAAAAGGAGCTAGATAGTGCCACAAGTTTGACAGATTTTCAAGATAGGCTAGACAACATGGCGGATAAACTAGACTTTGCTGAATATGCCAAACTGTTTGCTGATGGTATGGCACTGGCTCATCTGACGGGTCGGGACAGTGTTTTGGCGGAGCGTAGAGATGATTGACAGTACAGTTTCTGCAGCCCCTTTTGCCTTTGATGAGCAAATAGAACATCTAAGACAAAAGATAAATCTACCAACTGATGGCTATATGGACATCTATGGCGACATGCACAATCATGCCTTTGTGGTAGCAGGGGCGAACACTGCCGAACTGGTATCTGATTTTCGGACGGCGGTCGCAGATGCCATAGAAAACGGCAAAACGCTAGAACAGTTTGCCAAGACCTTTGATGAGATTGTCCAAAAGCACAACTGGAATTATCACGGCAACCGAGATTGGCGAAGTCGGCTTATCTATGACACCAATATGTATAGCTCCTACAATCGGGGACGCTACGCTCAGCAAAGGGATATGATGAACATCATGCCCTACTGGCAGTATGAACATCATGACAATGGTAATCCTAGACTAGAACATAAACGTTTGGACGGCAAAGTCATCTTGGCATCTGACCCATGGTGGAATACCTATTACCCCACTCGAGGTTATGGCTGTCATTGTACGGTGCGGGCGTTGGACGATGTGGATTTAGAGATAGAAGAGCTTAGCGTAGAAGAAGCTCCGCCCATTGAATATGAAGAGCGAACCGTAGGCACACGTTCTTTTTTAAGAAAGCCACAAACCATGATTGTGCCTAAAGGTGTTGATCCTAGTTTTTATCAGCCACAGCGTCTAACACCCATTCATAATGTTGATCAAATGCTGATGGCAAGACTTGCCAATAATCCTAGATTATCACCTGAATTTGTATCGGGGCAAATTCGTCATCTGATGGATAATCCTATCATCAAAGAAGCAATGAATCAGTCCATGAAGCATTGGGTGGACGGTGTTAGTAGTTATCTGTCAACAGGCGACAGTAAGCTGTTATCACAGATAGAAAACTTTAAGTATCTAGGGGCATTACCCAAAGAAGTGTTGGACGAATTACCAAAGCTACTTGGCGATAAAGTATTAAGCTCGGCAGTGATTGCTATGGATAGGGGTCAGATGGTACACGCCTTGCGTGATGTCAAAAAGCGTGCTGGTATTGCCTTGCCTGATGAGTTTTGGGAAAAGCTACCTGAGTATATCCAAAACCCTGACGCTATTTTGTGGGAGACGGGGCAAGACGTACCCACGCTGTTATTTGTTTATGGAGCAGATAGGGGCAAGGTAGCACTCAAGGTTAATTATAAAGCCAAAGCCTTTGATGGTGATGGCGACAAATGGACAACCGCCTTAAATATGGTGGTAACAGGTAGCACCATTAAGCACGATGATGAGTTTGTGCACATGAAGAACTCTTATCAGCTACTGTTTGGAAAACTTGACTGGTAGCGGGAATCGAACCCACATAATGACGCTTTTTACACCGCCAACCTTTACCAGTAGGAAATACCAGTCATGCTTTTATGATAGCCTAAAATCAAGCAAGGTGCAAGATGATACATATCCAAATTGATGTGGCACAAAGTTTGGGGCGACTGATGGACATCAGTGCCGCCCTACAAAACCCACAACGACTCTATCGGGTGCTGGGTGAAACGCTACTAAATGTCCACAAAAAACGCTTTAATGAACAGCAGTCGCCCGATGGCGTACCGTGGCAACCCATATCGCCCAAATCACAAGCCAAAAAACGCAAAAACAAACACAAGATTTTGATAGAAGAAGGTAGGCTGCGAGACACCCTAAACTATAAAGCAACGTCTGTTGGGGTGGAGCTTGGCAGCAGTCTAGTGTATGCAGGTCGGCACCATTTTGGTGGTGGCGGTATCCCTGCTCGCCCTTGGGTGGGCGTTAATAGCGATAATGAACGTTTGTTGATGTTAAAGACACAAAACTACATTCGCTCTGTATTGCGTTAAAAAGCGTTTTAAGGGGCGTTTGGGTGTGGGTGGCAGGTTTGGGTGTCTTAGGGCTTACATGACCTTTATAAACGTTTGTAAAAGGGTTTTTGGCGATGTATGGCACACAGTTTGGCAAAGCAAACAATTTTTCATTCCATAAAACAGTTTAAAAGTATCTCGCCCAAAAATCGCCCACAATGGCTCATCATTTTTTGATGGGCTTTTTTTATGCACGAAATTGAGATTTTTAAGGCGGGAAAAAGAACAGACGCTCATGGCGTGATGTTTGATATTACCGTGGACGACTTACAGCAAGTGGTCAGCAGTTATGATCCTGCTTTTCATGAAGCCCCTGCGGTCATTGGACACCCTGCGATGAATGCCCCTGCTTATGCGTGGGTGCAGTCAGTGCGTGTGGACGGCGATACGCTAAAGGCAACCCTAACGCAGATCGATCCCGAGTTTGGCGAGTTGGTCAAACATGGACGCTACAAAAAAGTATCTGCCAGTTTTTATACCCCTGACAGTCCAAGCAATCCCAAAAAGGGTAGCTGGTCGCTACGTCATGTGGGCTTTTTGGGGGCTGTACCGCCTGCGGTCAAAGGCTTAAAAGAACCTGTATTTAACGAAACAAGCACAGACGGTATCGCTGATTTTGCTGCCCAAAGTGAAGAAATCGATAAGCCCGTGGTGAGGTTAGAAGGTTTACCCAACACACCAAATCAGACAGCGACTGTAGTTAAAAGCGATTTGTCTGATGATGAACAAGCAGAATTGCAACGCCTACGCCAAGAAAACCTTGAGCTTAAACGCACAACCGCCCAAGAAAAATATGACCGCCAAAAGGCAGACAATGCCAGTTTTGCCGAAAGTCTGATCGCTTGTGGCAAACTTGCCCCTATTGCCAAAGAACAAGCACTTGCCCTACTAAATGGGGCATTGGCAATGCAAAGCGGTCATGCTGAATTTGGTGAAGCGGTGGATCTGTTGGCGTTAAGTAAGGAATTTTTACAAGCACAGCCTAGCGTGGCGGTGTTTGGTGAAGTTGCCAAGGCACAAACCGCTCCTGTGGGTGAATTTGTGCAGTATGCTGAAACAGACGATCCCGATAGGATAGAGCTGGATAAAAAGGTGCGTGCTTATATCAAACAGCACAGCGTGGATTATGCCACAGCGATTAAAGCAGTGCTGGCAAGTTAATTTATTTGGAGTAATTTATGGCAGGTCAAACAGTACATACCCGCTTAACCGATCCCGTGCTAACGCAGTTGGCATTGGGTTATAAAAATAATGCCTTTGTTGGTCAGCATCTGCTACCTTTTGCTGATGTACCTAAAGAAGGAGCAAGACTGCCTGTATTTGGGCAAGATGCCTTTGTGGTGGACGCTGACGAGCGAGAGCTGCACGCCCTCAGCAATAAAATCACCCCCGTTAAAGTTACCGATAAAGCCATTGCTCTAACTGAGCATGACCTTGCACACCCTATTGACTACCGTGAAAACAAAGAAGCTGATTTTGCTTATGAACAGTATGCGGTAAATGTGGTGCGTGAAAAAATGGCACTTAACCACGAAAAACGTGTGGCTGCCTTGGTGGGTAATGAGCTGTCTTATGGGTCAAACAACAAATTGACCTTGGCAGGTACATCGCAGTTTAATGATAAAACTTCCGATGTGTTTGGCGTGTTTGACACCGCCTTTGAAAAGGTGTTAAAGCAAGCTGGGGTAAACGTCAATCAGATGGTAGTCCCAGCGGACGTGTGGCACGCCCTAAAAAATCACCCACAAATCATTGATATTTTAAAACGCCGTGGCGTACAGCGTCTTACGCCCAAACTGTTTGCCCAAATGATAAGCGATGACGATCAAGACCTACAAGTCCATGTTGGGCGTGCAGTATATCGTGCCAGCTTAAACAGTGAAGCTGTGCAGATTTGGGGTAAAGACATTGTTATGGCTTATGTGCCAACCACAGGGGCGGACGGCACTCACGCCATGTATCAGCCAAGTTTTGGCTATACCTTTCGCCGTAGTGGTTCGCTACTTGTGGACAAATACGATGAAGTCGGCGGCAAAGTGTATAACGTCCGCTGTACGGACATTCATAAAGAATACCTGCTGATGCCAGACGCAGGGTTTTTGATTAAATCGGCAGTTGCTTAGGAGATACCATGAAAGCGATGATTTTGGCAGTGGCAATAGCAAACATCAGTTATAACGGGCGTTATTTTGAAGTAGGGCAAGAGATTGAGTGCAGTGCCAAAGAGTTTGCCGAGCTGTCCACTTATGTCATGCCTAAAGAAGAATACGAAGCACGACATGGGCAAAGCACGCCAGCAAGTGATATGCCTGATATGTACGATGTCAATGCCCTAGACAACGCCCAGCTACGTCAGCAGTTAAGTGATTCACAAAACTTAGCTGCGTCATACCTACAAGAAAACGATGAGCTAAAAGCTCTTTTGAGCGACAAAGACGCACAGATTGCCACGCTGACCCAAGAGCTAGAACAGCTCAAAGAACAGCTTGATAAACTGCCAAAGCGTACTACTACTCGTAAAAAAGAACCAAACGAAGATGTAGAAGCTGAAGCGGTAGCTACCGAGCAAGCTGGAGCATAATGTGTATATCACCGCTCAAACACTACAAGACGCTTTTAGTAAAACTGTCTTGATACAACTGTCCAATGATGACAGCCGTGCCACAGCAGTAAATACAGACGTGATTGAAAAAGCCATTATGGTGGCGTGTGAGCGGATTGATACGGCACTGCGGGGGCGTTATCGTCTGCCTTTAACTGATGTGCCTGAGCTTATCAAGTATCATGCCTTGTATCTAGCAAGGCATTGGCTCTACGCTCGCCGCCCTGAAAGCAAAATGCCTGATACGGTCAAAGAAACCTATGCTCAAACCCTAAAAGAGCTTGAGCAAATTGCCACGGGCAGACTGCATTTGGGGCTGATTGGTGTAGATGATGAGACACATGGTAATCTTTTGCTTGACGCAGGCGAGTTTGTGGTCAAAGCTCAAACAAAAACTGACTTGGGGGCATACTGATGACTGCCACATTGCCTGTGTTAAATAGTATACAACAGCATTTGCAAGAGCATTTACCTGATTGGCATATTGAGCTTATGCCTGACCAAGCAAATGATTATCATCTGTCGCACCCCAATGGAGCGGTACTGATCAGCTATGCAGGGTCTAAGTTTGACAATGTACGGCCCACGCATCTGATTACCCAAAGTCGGCGACTGCATATTGTTCTTACGGTCATGTGTCGGCATTTGCATGATGATTTTGGGGCGATTGCCCTGCTTGATGAACTGCGTCTGCTTATGGTTGGGTTTTGTCCGCCAAGCTGTGATGGCTGTTTTTTGCTAGAAGAACATTTTGATGGTACAGACGCTGGCATTTGGCAATATCAACTACTGCTACAAACCAATACTGTGCAAGTAGAACGTCATCACATTGAAAGCAAGCCAACGTTTCAAGAAGCCATTGCTCGTCATCAAGGTGATAAGCTAGACAGCAGATTGACCAACAAGCATTTACCAAAGAATTAGGAATTTATCATGACTTTTCATCATGGATCATTAACTCGCCGCACCAATGGCGGATCTGTCCCCGTCATGCAGGTGGACGGAGCAATCATTGGTATCATTGGTACGGCTCCCATTGGAGCGGTCAATGAGCTGACCCTTTGTAGCAGTAAAAAAGACTTTGCTCAGTTTGGCGATGTTTTGGACGCAGGTTATAGCCTGCCTGACGCACTTGATATTTTGGCTCGTTATGCGTCAGGTCAGGTGTATGTAGTTAATGTGCTAGACCCACAGCGTCATCGCACCACGGTTAGCGATGAAGTCTTGACCCAAGACGATAATACACTGATTGCCAAAACCGCTAAAGCAGGACTGATTAGCTTAACTGTCAAGGCAGGTAATGTGGTGGTAGCAAACAGTGAATATACCGCCAATCTTTTGACGGGTGAAATTAAATTTAAAGAGGCAAAGACGGGTTTGACCGCCAGTTATGTCTATGCTGACCCCAGCAAAGTTACTGAAGCTGACATCAAAGGTACGATTGATATTGCTACAGGCAAACGTACGGGCTTTGAGCAGTTAAGAGCAGGTTTTAACCTATTTGGTAATGACGCTAAAATCATCATTTGCCCCGAATTTGATAAAACAGCAGGTATGGCAAGCTCGCTAGAAACTTTGGCAGGTCAATTAAATGCCATTGCTTATGTGCAAGCTCCTAGGGGTACAACCCTAGGTAAAGCCATTGCAGGGCGTGGCATATCGGGAACGATTAACTTTAAGACATCAAGTGATCGCACCGAGCTGTTTTTTCCGCACGTTATCGGTGAGCGTGGTACGCCTGAAAGCCTTGCTACACACGCTGCAGGTTTGCGTATGTTGGTTGATGTTAAACATGGCTACTGGTTTAGTAAATCCAACCGTCAATTAAAAGGGGTAACAGGCGTAGAAGTGCCACTGACTGCCCGTGTGGACGACACCCAAAGCGAAACCAACCGTCTAAATGCGGTGGGTATTACCACGGTGTTTAATAGCTTTGGCACAGGCTTTAGGTTGTGGGGCAACCGTTTGGCATGCTATCCCACAGTCAGCCATATCAGTAATTTTGAAGTGGTGGCACGAACAGCAGATCTGATTGATGAATCTATCCGCCGTGTACAGTTACAGTTTATTGATATGCCTATCGATCAGGCATTACTTGATGCCCTACTAAGTACGGTGGAGACTTACATGAATACCTTACAGTCCATTGTGGGTTTTAGTGTGCAGCTTGACCCTGATGCTGATTTGGTGGACGCATTTAGTCAAGGCAAAGTACCCCTACAATATGAGTTTACCCCAAAAATTCCTGCTGAGCTTATCAGCAATGAAAGTGTGGTTACTCGTAAATTCTTGGCAAATTTGGTGTCAAAATAAGGAGATAGCATGAGTGTAGTCATTCATCAGGTGGATAATGCCAACGTGTATTTAAATGGCACTAGCTTTTTGGGTAAAGCCAAAACGGTCAAACTGCCTGAATTTGAAATTGAAATGGTTGAGCATAAAAATTTGGGATTGGTCGGCACAATCAAACTGCCTGCTGGGGTCAATGCCCTAGAAGGAGAGATTGTGTGGGACGGCTTTTATCCTGAAGTGGCGGCGGTCGCCAACAACCCTTTTAAGTCAGTACAAATCATGGTGCGAGCCGATGTTAAGGTATTTAATGCCGCAGGTTTGGCGGTGCAAGTGCCACTGGTTATGATCATGAATGCCAATTTTGGCAAAATTCCACTGGGTGAATACAAGCCCAAAGAAGCCACAGAGATTACCATGTCTTATAACGCTCATAGCATTAAGCAAACCTTAGACGGTCGAGAAGTGTTGTTTTTTGATGCTTTTAGCAATCAGTATCGGGTGGCAGGCGAAGACGTATTGGCTGATTTTCGCCGTAATATTGGCGGTTGATTTAACTTAAACAAGGAGCTTTTATGGCAAACCAAGAAACTATCATCAATTTAGACTATCCAATCACAGACGGTCATGACAATCTGATTGAAAAACTGACCGTTCGCCGTGCCAAAGTCAAAGACATCAGACAAATGGCAAGAAAGAAAGATGAAGGCGAGCAGGAGATTTTTCTGTTGCACCTTTTGACAGGCGTGCTACCCGAAGACTTAGATAAGCTAGACTTGTGTGATTATGAAAAATTGGGCGAGTGTATCAAGCAAATGAAGCTGGGAAAGCGAGCGAAACCTTAGACAGCCTTGATGCTGCTTTAGCGGATTTGGCGTGGTGGTTTGGTTTTTCGCCCGATGATTTGGACAACCTAACACTAGATGACGTACAAAAATGGCTAACCCAAGCTAACCGCCAAATCAAAGCCAACTACACTAAGACCGTCTTTTAGGGGCGGTCTTGGGGTTTTTAAATATCGCTACCAAGCCATCAATGGCGGACGGTAGTAAAGTAAAGTTAAAGGTATTGCAAATAATCCAAGCCACAAACACCATGCCCCAAGCCATTAGCGAACCGCCCAGTTGCAAAGCCAGTACAAACAAATAACCACTATACAGCACAAATGACAGCAAGCAAACCATAGTGGCTAAACCGCTGACGGGTGTTTTGGGGGCTTTGCTTGCTTTGGGTCTAATGGATCGTCTCATGGCAGATTTAGGTGGTTTTTACCATGTTAGGATAATACATTGTGAGTAATTTATCAATAGCCTTAGTCATTGGTGCCAGTGTGGGCGGTGCGGTCGCAGGGATTAATCAACTTCGGGGCAGTATCGCCACATTAAGAGATGACACCTTAGGTCTTGGCGATAAGCTAAAAGCCTTAGGGCAAATGAGTGCGTCTAGCTTTATGACCGCAGGATCAATCTTGGCAGGTGTGGGCGGTGCTGCCATGGGGATTGCCAAACCTGCCATTGATTTTGAAAGCTCTATGGCGGACGTGGCAAAAGTCGTGGACGGACTAAAAGACGGAGCAAATCAAGCCACGCCTGCTTATCACGCCCTAAGTAAAGAGATCATGGAGATGTCAGCACGTCTGCCGATGAGTGCAGGCGAGATCGCCAAAATTGTGGCGGCAGGTGGTCAATCAGGACTGGCAGCAGAGGAATTGACCCGTTTTGCCGAGTCCGCCACAAAAATGGGTGTAGCGTTTGACATCAGTGCTGACCAAGCAGGTCAAGCCATGGCGGAGTTACGCTCTGCTTTTCAGTTGGATCAAACAGGCGTAGAAACCCTTGCTGACAAGATTAACTATCTAGGCAATACCACGCCTGCCGCCGCCAAAGGCATCATGGAGATCGTTCAACGTGTGGGGGCGTTTGGTACGGTAGCAGGTTATAACACAGGCACAGTAGCAGCACTTGGGGCAAGCATGAAGGGCTTTGGTATTGCCGAAGAAGTGGCTGCCACGTCCATTAAAAACATGATGCTGGCTTTGGTGGCTGGTGAGTCAGCAACCAAGAGCCAAAAGGAGGCTTGGGAATCCTTAGGATTTAATCATGAGCAGGTCGCCAAAGATATGCAAGTCAATGCCGAAGAGACCACGCTTAAAGTCTTAGAAGCCATCTCAAAACTAGACTCATACAAACAAGCCAGTACCCTAAAAGAGTTGTTTGGCTCAGAATCGCTGCTGGGTATTGCCCCCTTATTGACTAACTTAGATACAGTGGCAGATACCCTAAATCGTGTCAAAGATGAGACCAATTACGCAAGCTCCATGAATCAGGAGTATGAAGCTAGGGCAGCAACAACCGCCAATAACATACAACTACTTAAAAACCGCCTTGAAAACACTGCCATCACCCTAGGTTCTATCATGCTACCTGCCATCAATAGTGTGATAGCCAGCCTAACACCGTGGATTGAAAAACTGACCAGTTTAATTGAAAAGCACCCCGATGTGGTTGCTAATATCCTTAAAGTGGTTGGTGTGATTGCTCTAGGTACAGCGGGATTTTTTGCCATGAGTGGGGCTATTAGTGCCTTGATGATACCTGTGGCAATCTTAGGGGCAGGTTTTGGCAAACTGCGCATTTTAATGCTGATGGCTAATGGAACTTATGGACTACTATCGGGGGCAATGCGACTGGGCTTACCTGTACGGGGTATCCTAAGTGCCGTAAATGCTGTAAGACGACTGCATATCCTAAGCCGACTAACCACAGTATTTACGGTGCTAAAAAGTGGTGTAATACTGGTTGGACGTGCCATTTTATTTATGGGGCGAGCCATGCTAACCAATCCCATTGGGCTTGCCATTACCGCCATTGCCCTTGCTGCCTATCTTATCTACCGCAACTGGACACCCATTAAGGCATTTTTTAGTGACTTATGGACAAGCATT
>RRZU012276794.1_pt1 | contig 16029 bp, 18 predicted proteins | sample 2165561 | NCBI WGS metagenome assembly RRZU01 (sample SAMN10456909, study PRJNA506462) | wastewater metagenome | isolation source: wastewater sludge | place: USA: Moscow, Idaho
AGACAAGATTTTCACCTCTTTATAGATTTTTTAATGAACTTCATAATGGTTGCTATTGAGATAGCGGTAATAGTCGCCCAGCTTCATGGCCAGGACCCGGCCGATAACATTCATCAGACTAACACTTCTGCGGTAATCCATATCAATGGGGCCGATTAAGCTCAATATCCCAAAGCCCCGGTAGGGGATGAGGAACCGATGGGTCAAAACGGTCACCTTGGCCAGACCTGCTTCCTTGCTGTCTGCAACCTGAACACTGGCCATCTGATCTTCTCCCAGATGTTGACGAAAGGCTAAGGCCACTCCCTGCTCATCATCCAAAAACTGATAGGTCTTGAAATCCGCATACTCAAGGGAATTAACCTTGCCAGCCACGAAGACAGTTTCCTGAAAGAGGACCTCAAAGATATAGTCAAAAAGGTCTAGGACATTGTCCGTTGTCGTGAAATACTTCTGGACAATCTGCGGAATCTCAGTCCGCAACCTGTAATGAATATCCATGACAGGCCGTCCCAAAAGCCGCTCATCCACAATTTCCTTGAGCGTTAGCAAATCACGCGCCAAGAAATTTTTGGGAATGGCAAACTGGACGGTAGCTGGCTTAGACTCATCCAAGGTCAAAACTGCCAGGGCATCATGACTGGATAGTTGTACGATGTCGAAGGCTGTCAATTTCTGTCTGGCCGGCTCCACATCCAAAATCACGGATGAATAACCGGTCAAGTCTGCCAAAATCTGACCTGCCTTTTGCAAGATATCTTCTAGCTTGAAGGCTTCAAAATCAAAGGCCTTGACCACCTGATAAATATCCTGCTCATCGATACTGTCCAGATTGAGCGAATGCTTGACAAAATACTGAAAGCCTGCCGGGCTGGGCATCCGACCACTGGAGGTATGGGCCTTTTCCAACAAGCCCAGCTTTTCGAGCTTGGCCATGTCATTGCGAATGGTAGCACTGGACGAATCAATCAAGGCCTGAAGAGCCTTGGAACCAACTGGTTCATGCGTCTGTGTGAACAAGTCCACAATCAGATTTAAAATCTCGTTCTGCCGTTGGGTTATCACAATTCCCATCACCCCCTTTGGTCGAAAGATGCTTGGCTGCTAGGCTGCTAGGCTGCATGTGCACCCTATTTTCAGAATGCCTTAGCACTCTACCTAACCGAGTGCTAAAACCTACTCTTATTATACCCTGATTTTTCTACTTGTCAAGAAAAAATTAGCACTCTTTGTGCAAGAGTGCTAAAAATCCGTCTAAAGACCTAGTTCTTGATTTTTTTCTGCAAACGCAGGTAACCTGAGCAGACGTACACCATGACGCCAACTAGGGTAACCAGCACGGTGAGTAGGATCCAATCTAGGCCAAAGGGCAATGTCCGATCAGTCAAGAGTAAGTTATAAAGATTCAAAAACAATGCGAAGACCTGTAAGCCTAGAGTGGTCGCGACAATTCTTTTCACCATCGCCAGCTTAGACTCCCTATCATTGAAGAGTTCTTCTACCTCTCCCTCTTCAAACTGAGCACTCGGTTTTCTGAAATAGGAAAATCCATTGACATCTTGCAAATATTCCCAGCCATAATCCGCGAAGAGGCGGACATATGCTTCCTTCTCCTTTTGATCACGGCGGTAGTCCAATTTATAAACCACATCTTCAGGCTCTGCCTTGTCAAAATAATAGGTCATGAATTTCACCTTCGATAATTTCCAACCTGACTGATGCATCCGGCGAAGATAGTCCTCTTCACGGTCAAAATCCACAACAGTAAAAAATTTCATTTCTTTTTTAGTTTCCATAGCTGTCTCCCTTACTATTTCGATAGAGGCGTTCAATCCTCGCCAACTCTGTATCCAGGACTTCGCGCCCCACATCTGTCATGCGGTAAAACTTCCTTTTATCCTCTTCCTTCACCAACACAATCAAACCATCTTTCTCCATCTTGGAGAGGGTTCCGTACATGGTTCCAGGGCTAATCATAACCTGACCATCCGTGATGGCTTTCGTTCGTTGGGTGATGTCATAGCCATGCCGCTCCTCCTGCAAGGCAAAGAGAATGTAAAATGCCGTTTCCGTCATGGGTACATAGACCCGTTTTATTTTTTCCTGCATAGTACCTCCAAGTTCGATATATCGAACCTCTATACACACTATATCGCACTACGATGTATTTGTCAAGAAAAAAACCAAGAAATTTTTCTTGGCTCTCATTATTTCATTTTAGCTATGATTTCCGCCCCACGTTGACGATAGGACATATCCCCAACAGATTCCACTGTCATCTTACCATCTGCATATTTGATGACGGTGATACTGCCATTGTCTAGGACCAGACGTTTTTGATCCTCAGGGGCCAGCAAATCGACCAAGGTCGCAATGGTCATGCCATGGCTGACCACCAGAGCATTTCCCCCGCCCTGACGTTCAATTTTTCGGGCAATGGAGGAAAAACCATCTAAGATTCGACCACTCAGGACCTCCCAGCTCTCTGCCCAGTTGGCTGTATCCGCTTGGACAATACCGTTGGCAATTTCCTCAAAAGACATGGTGGTTGCATCCACGATGCCGCTGATACGGGGCAGGACACCGCTAAAGAGGTCCGCATCGTACATGCCCTCAAAGCTGCCAAAACACCACTCCCGAATCCGCTTATCTTGGTAATAAGGTATTTTCCCCAAGATGCCCAATTCTCTCTGGGCAATGGTAATGGTCTGCACTGTTCGACCTAAATCACTGGAAACCGCTAATTGGAAGTCCAGACCCGCATCCTTGAGCCCCAGGCCCAATTCCCGAATCCCTTCTTCTCCAATCTTGGTCAGGGGCGTATCTGCCCAACCCTGAATGCGACCGATGGTATTGAACATGGTCTTGCCGTGACGCGAAATATAGAGTCTTGTTTCTGTCATCTTCTTTCCTCCTAAGTACCTCTATTATACCAATAAAAAATCAAAAACGCTCGCAAAGGCGAACGTTTCTGCTGAAATATTCTAATTCTTAAAACTATGAATTGGTGCAGGAATCTGGCCGCCACGGTTGATAAAGTCAACTGATGATGCTTTGTTGACCCGCATGACTGGAGCTGTTCCCAAAAGACCGCCAAATTCAATCATGTCACCTTCTTTACCCTTAGGAATAATCCGAACAGCTGTGGTTTTTTGATTGATGACCCCAATGGCCGCTTCGTCCGCAATCATGGCTGCGATGGTCTCATAAGGGGTATCTTCTGGGATGGCAATCATATCCAGACCAACCGAGCAGATGGCAGTCATGGCTTCTAGTTTTTCCAGATTGAGGGAGCCGCTTTGGACCGCCGCAATCATCCCTTCGTCTTCTGATACAGGAATGAAGGCACCAGATAAGCCACCGACTTGATTACAAGCCATCACACCACCTTTTTTAACTGCATCATTGAGCAAGGCCAGGGCAGCTGTGGTACCATGGGTGCCGACCATCTCAAGTCCCATTTCTTCTAAGACACGAGCAACGGAGTCCCCGACTGCTGGGGTTGGAGCTAAGGATAAATCCACAATCCCAAACTTCACTCCCAGACGCTCAGAGGCAAGAGTGCCGACCAACTGACCGATACGGGTAATTTTAAAGGCTGTTTTCTTGACGGTTTCAGCTACCACATCAAAGCTTGCTCCGCGAACTTTTTCCAAGGCGCGCTTAACCACACCCGGGCCAGAAACACCGACATTGATGACCACATCCGCTTCTCCAACACCATGGAAAGCACCGGCCATGAAGGGATTATCTTCGACCGCATTGGCAAATACAACCAACTTGGCTGGGCCCATTTCAGAAGCAGCAGATGTTTCTTTGATAATCCGTCCCATATCCCGAACAGCTGTCATGTTGATGCCTGTCTTGGTGGAGCCGATGTTGACAGAAGAACAAACCTTGGAGGTTTCAGCTAGAGCACGAGGAATGGAATTGATGAGAATCTCATCCCCCTTTTGGTAGCCTTTTTGCACCAGGGCAGAATAGCCACCGATGAAGTCAACACCGATTTTATGGGCTGCCTTATCCAAAGCCTTGGCAATGGGCACATAGTCCGTCGCATCAGTCGCTGCTCCAATCAGAGAAATGGGTGTTACCGAAACCCGCTTATTGACGATGGGGATCCCGAGTTCGGCTGCGATTTCATCCCCAACAGCCACCAGATTGCCTGCCTTAGCCACAATCTTATTGTAGACCTTTTCAGCAACTCGGTCGATGTCGGTATCAATACAATCCAGAAGCGAAATCCCCATGGTAATGGTCCGAATATCGAAATTCTGCTCCTCAATCATCTCAATGGTTTCCGTAACCTGTCTAATATCCATTTTTCATAATCCCCTATCTTACAAGTTGTGCATGGCATCAAAAATAGCTGCACTTTGAATGTTAATTTTGACCTGCAAGGACTCCCCATAGGCTTCCAGTTCAGAGCGCAGGGCTGTAAAATCCTTCTTTTCATCCGAAGAAACCACCGCCATCATGGTGAAAAATTCATCCAAAACCGTTTGCGAAATATCATCAATATTGAGACCTAACTCTGCAATTTTACCGGCTACACCTGCCACAATTCCCTTACTATCTTTTCCTACTACTGTCACAATTGCTTTCATCTCAAGCCTCCTTTAATTTTCTACCATTTTATCACAAATAGGTCTAAAACTAAAGATTTTATCAATATTAAAAGCCTTTAACAGGCTTTTTACGAATATTTGATCTCACTTGGAAACTAGAAACCAGCTTTTTGCGACCGATTGGCATAGACTTGCCAGTCAATACCGCGAGCCTGGCACCAATTTTGAACAGCTGGAGCGAGAATTAGGTCCTTCTGCTGTAATTCTGTTAGGTTTTTAGCCCCCAGCATGCTCATAACCCTCTTGGTCTGTTCTTCCATGATGCGGATGTTCATCAAGGCATCTTCGATTCCCTTATCATTGCGGGCCAGTTGCAAGAAATGATTGGACATACCAACCAGCTTAGCTCCCATGGAAAGGGACTTGATAATATCCAAGGGATTTTTAATGCCACCAGAGGCAATAATTTCAGGCCGCTCCTCTTCAGACAAAGACATGGCCTCTGCTAGAGAGATGACTGTTGATTGGCCCCAACCGTGCATATAAGGATAGCGGTCATACGCTCGGCGATTATCCTCAATCTTAGCAAAGTCAGTCCCACCAGTTCCTGAAATATCGACTGTTTTAACCCCGACAGAGGCCAGTTGCTTGACAGTCTCTCGGCTCATGCCAAATCCCACTTCCTTGACGATAACAGGCACTTCCATCTCCCGAACCAGGGTCTCGATATTGGTCAGCCAGTTGCTGAAATCACGGTCTCCCTCAGGCATGAGTATCTCCTGAGGAGCATTGACATGAATTTGCAGGGCATTGGCTTCCAAGAGGTCTACAGCTCGCTTGGCATTTTCCAGATCATGATGGGCTCCTAGATTGGCAAAAACGATTCCCTTGGGATTTTCCCGACGGATGACCGAAAAAGTTTCAGCAACCGCCGGGTCCTTGATGGCCGCGCTGACTGAGCCAGAAGCCACGGGAATCTTAGCCAAATATCCCAAAATACCCAAGATACGGTTGATGCGGCCTGTTTCCTCTGTTCCCCCTGTCATGGCATTGATAAAGAAGGGAGCTTGCAAGTCCAAGCCTGCAATAGATGTTGAATAATCTACATCTTCAACCTTTAGCTGGGGCAAGGATTGGTGAACAAAGCGGGTCGCTTCAAAATCTGGAGCGGATTCCCTATGGTACTGCTGACTGGCCAACATCACATGCTGGTCCTTGCGGTCATGCCCCCAAACACTATAATGCAACAATTCATCGCTTATCTTCAATTCTGAACTCCTTATGTAAACTTTTTCTATTTCATCTCATCAGCCAGGTTCAAGTTGAGGGGTAAAATACCCGCCGACCGCCATTTGTGATGAATCTTCTCAGCCTGTTGGACTTGGCTAGCAAAAGCGATTCCGCAATCACCACCACCCGCACCGGATGACTTAGCCACCGCCCCTTCCTCTTCAGCTAACTGACACAGCTTCGCCAAGGCTAGGGTCTCAATGTTCAAGTCCATCTTGTGGGCAAATTCCTGCAGGAGTCTGCGGTTTTCAGCGATACCCGCTTGAAAACGATCCGCATCCCCTTGCTGGCAGGCCCAAATGATGCCTCCCAGGCAGACCTTACTCTTCTGCAAAAAATCCCGATGGCTGTTTTCTTTTTCATCCTGGCTGCGGCCTTGGCCGACCTGGTTGACTAGAGAGTCTGTCGAGGCAGCCTGGCCAGTCCAGCCAATCAACAGAGACAGGGGGGCTGGTAAGGACAAGCGTTCAATTTTTACATCCTTCCAGGGCATATCTAAGATTTCCAAAAGGGTATGTTCTTCCAGAAGTCCTTTGAGCCAGTCGCGGTCCAAGGAATGATAGGCAATGACTCCGCCATAACTGGAAGCTGCCAAATCACCAAAGGACCCTGCCATCCCCAGTTGTAGCTGAGACAGGGATGCCAGTTGATAAAGCCGATAAGCGTCCACCTCCTGGCCATGATAAGCCAACACAGCCTTTATCGTCGCCACCGTAAGTGCCCCTGATGAGCCCAAACCATATTTGGTACCAGACTGACTGTCATCTAGTTGGCTGTCAACCGATAGGGCATAGAGAGCCGCTGTCTGCTGCCCCAAGGCCCGCACATAGGCTTCCGCCACTCTCATGGCTGAAAAGATGAGGGCATAGGAAGAACCTGACTGAGGCATAATTTCCTCGCCACTTCGCTCCCAAGGAATCATTATTCCCTGCTGGCTGGAAAAAACCGTACCGCTATTGCTGGTTTCAATGGTGACCGTCAAATATTGGTTCATGGCAGCAATCATGGCCGGATAGCCAGCTTCCACTACTGCGTACTCTCCAGCAAGAAAGAGCTTCCCTGGGGCTGATACTTGAACCTTCATAGGTGGTTCCCTTCTGTCAATCGCGTTTTAGACTGTTGCCAGTCTGCCTCAGACAAGACATAGGCAGCTGGGCCAGGTAGACTGGAAATGATCTTCTCGACTGGAAAATGAGCAGATAAGGCTTTCTGCAGGCGACCCATATCACTGGCCCGACAGAGAACCTTGACATTTGGTCCTGCATCCATGGTCATGTAGGCTGGGACTTGCAACTCTTCCCGTACCTGTCTGACAGCCTCCTGAGCCAAAAGAGAATCCGCTGACCAGTAGGTAAAAGGGGGATTGGCTGATAGTGTCGTCGCATGCATTTTGAAACCATTGTGCTCGGTGATACGGCCCAGGGTTTCAAAATCCTTCTCGGCAATCGCCGCCTTCATAGCCTGCAAGTCCTCTCTGGCGCTCTCAATCCAGGCTGGATAAAACGGAGATGTTTGGACCGTATGCTCCATACCAATCCGACTGGCAATCTTTTTCTCTTGGCTATCCACAACTAGAACCAGCATACCAACATCCCAGTCCGCATCATCTACAGGATGAGCCATGGAATCTTCCGAAGAAGTACCCATCTCCCATTCGACAAAACCGCCAAAGAGGCTGCGGGTGCTGGAACCCGAACCCCGTCTGGCAAAGGTGGACAATTCTTGCCGTGTCATATCTAGTTTGAGAGCATCCGCAACTGCTAGGGACAGGGCCGCAAAGGCCGAAGCCGAGCTGGCCAAACCAGCAGCAGTCGGAACAAAATTGATACTTTCGACACGAGCAAAAGGTCTCTCACCTATATATTCGCAAAATAAATCTAAAAAACGAGAAATTTTTGCAACTTCTTTTTCAGATTGCTCTTTTCCATTTAACAAAAAGATGTCTTCTGTTAAATGATCATCAAAGGTTACTTTGGTATCTGTATAAAAAGCCTCCAGGGTCAAAGATAAACTCGAATTCATGGGTAAAAACAAGTTCTTATCCCGTTTACCCCAGTATTTAATAAGAGCAATATTAGTATGTGCTCTGGCAATTCCCACAGCTTGTGTCATCTTATTCTCCTAAGTATTGTATCCAAGTTTGGCAGGCTCCTGCCCTTTCCAAGGCTTGGGCGATTTTTTCTGCTTGATGCTGATTGGCTGCCAGGGCAATCATGCAGCCACCACGACCGCCACCTGTCAATTTGGCACCAAGGGCACCTTGGACTTGGGCAACATCAACCAAATAATCCAGTTTTTCATCCGAGACACCCAGTTTTTGTAAGAGCAAGTGAGCCTGATTCATGACCTGGCCCAGAGCCTGGACTTGACCAGAAGCCAAGTACTTCTTCACCTGTCTGGTCAAGTCACCTAGTTCTTTTATCCAGAACCTAGCATCTTGTTGATTCTGATAGAGTGTGGCTACATCCGAAACTGCTTCCAGAGTATGCCCCATCTTTCCAGAATCCCCCACAACCAGATAGGCATCTAAGTGCAAGTCCAGGGGCTCAATAACCTGGCCTTTAATAAAATAGACAGGCTGCTTTCCGCTAGTAGTGGCTGCATCAATACCAGATGGATTGCCATGGGCAATCTTTTCGGAAGATTGGACAATGTCCCAAAGTTCTTGATTACTCAAATCCTTTTGATAAAAAGCAAAAAGAGCCCTGGCCACCGCAACAGCCACCGCTGCACTGGACCCCATCCCCCGTTCAGCTGGGATGGTTGAATCAATCTGAACATGAATGGCCGGATCGCTAGGCGCTCCAATACGGTAGAGAGAAAAACGGATAGCATGCTTGAGACTTTCCCAAATCTTGGGCATCTGATGGACCAGGCCATCATAGAAATCACAGGATACTGACAAGGCTTGACCTTGATCAGTGACCGTTGCTTGGATTTGCACAGCAGAAAAAGGCAGAGCAATCGCCGGCTGACCATAGACTGCCGCATGCTCTCCCATTAGAATAATCTTCCCGCTTGCTTTTCCTACTGCGTTCATCATGTTCTCCTAATTAAAATCAAATCCATTATACCATTTTTCGACCAATCCTACTAGATAGGCAGACGAGTTCAACCTTCTCTCTTTCTACTCAAAAAGCCACCAACTCTTTGATGACTTTCCTTGGATAATGAAAACTTCATATGGATTGTATGTAAAACCCCAGTCAACGGAATTTTTCAGGATTTTTAAGAATGATGATAACAGAAACCAACAGCATCAGGATAATGATGATTAAAGTACGATAGCTACCATCCAACATACCTAAATTATCTGTGATGGTATTGAAAATATGAACCCCTCCATGGACTGCAACTGCAGCCCAAGTACTTCCTGTCCAGTAAAGTAAAACACCTGCCAATAGACCAAAAGCAAAAGGATAGAAGAACTCTATAAAGACTTCTGCACCTTGATAGGCCAAAAAGTGATGCCAATGCATGGACATAAAGAGCAAGGCCGAAATCAGAATGGTAGGAATCGGTTTTTTCTCCAGTGTCTGGTTTAGGTAGCCCCGAAAAGCCAATTCTTCAGGAAATCCCTGCAAAACAAAAGCGGCCATAAAGGCTGAAAACATCATGTTCCAACCTCTTGCATCTGGTGCTGCTAGCTGCTCCTTAAAGATCAGCGGAGCAAAAAAAGCTGCCCCAACAACCACAAGACCTGTAATGATCGTACCTACTACAAAGCCAATCAAACCTTTTTTATTGACTTGTAGCTTCAAGTAGGAAATAGGCTTGCGGTCGATAACTTTTAACAAAAGCAAGATAGATACTGTGTAAATCAGGCACATCACCGCTCGCACAATATTTGTCTGAAGCTCTGTCTGAGGTGGGAAGAGTGAGTTTATCAGAAAGGCTACACCAATGGTCAAAAACTCGTAAACTAAAAAGAGAATCAAGGCTCTGATCCAAGGTTTAAAACGACGACTACTGTTTTCAACTTGACTTGTATTCATAACTTACCTCCTCATCTGTCTTCATTATCCAAAACTATTTTAGCATAAAACAGCAGCAAGGGCGACGTATTATCAGATTATTCAGCATAACGTTCGGTATAAGGGTTGTTTCTACAAGAAATAGGCTCTCTTTCAGGGCCATATCTCCCCTTTTTAGCCAAAAGAAAAAACCACCTTATCGATTTTTCCTGTCCAAAATAGTGATATCACCTATTCATCAGATAAGGATTGTAGTCATCAGATTGTGCCCAAATGTGCTTTAACTGCTTTTTTGATAAAAGCTGGCAAGTCTGAATTGCCGTATTTTTGGAAATATTGCCGGAACCTAGAGTCGTCTACGTATGTTTGGGCTATATAAACCAAGACTTGGTCGCTAAAGTCACTAAAGGCAAGCAGGGCCTGCCGCCATTCTTCCACCAGTTGCTTTACTTCGGGAGCATCATAGGGGAGATGTGTCTGTTGACTAAAGAGCTGAAAAACTTGTTCCAAGCGTTGTTGGTCAACATGCCTTTGGTTTTCATCCAGCATTTCCTGACGTTCTTGGAAGATCTGATAGGCCGGAGTATCCCCGTACCGCATTTCTGCTTCCGTCTCATATTGAGCCGAGAGAGGCTTTTCAAACATGTTTAGATCTAAGAGAGACTGGCCAGACAGAAAGGCCTGTAGTTGTCTTTCCTTTTCTTGTAGCTCCTTTATTTTCAAGGCAAAGGCTTGCTCTTGTTTTTCTAAGATGGGACGAAGATCCTCATCAGTCAAATCTATCAGATTCTGAATGTCCTTGATGGAAAAATCCAAAGCTTTTAGAAAGAGAATTTTCTGCAGGCGAATCAAGTCTTCCTGACAATAGCTACGGTAGCCATTTTCTAATTTTTCTGCTGGCAATAAGCCAACCCGATCATAATAATGTAGGGTTCTCTTGGTCAAACCTGTGATGGTCATTATTTCCTTTATCGTGTAGTTTCTGTCCAAAATTCTTCTACCTCCGCTAAAATTTCCGATGCCGGTATGAGGCTTGCTTCTTCGATGGTTTTTCCTGTCTTTTCCAAATAATATTGTATCAGATAATAGCCACAGGCGTAACCTGCACAGTAAGGCATGCCAACACCTTCCTGCCCCATCAGGGCAGCTATTTCATCACCATAGAGGTAGGCGGTGATTTTTTGCACACCCTTAACGTCTAAATGATTGTGTAAGAAGGGTTTGATGACCTGATTGAGTGTATCCATACTGGTTTTGCTCACCCAAGGACCTAGCTTTTCCTTTCCATACATCTTAACAGCAAAATTCTCGGCCAAACCTTCTGCTACTAGCATTTCCTTGAGGGAACCGCCATCCCAGTCAACAAATTGATAGCGAACATTATGATTGACTTCATGAGTGAGGGCTGACGGTAGGCGGGATAAGGTATACTCATTTGGCACCAATGATAAAAATAAATAGCCTGGAATCCCACCATCCCCGCTATATCCATCATTGATTTGCAACATGGGGGCCGATGGCTGCGCCAGCAAGATTGTAAAAGTGTAGTCTTGGACAGGCAGTTTGACAGAACGAAATCTTGCCAAACTATCTCGAATGGCTCTTTCGCAACTTTGCCAAACAGAGTCGTCTAAACGATTAATCAGAGACAGTTGCTCCTGTGTCAGCATTTCAGGCATGAAGTGCATCCAACTCAGTAACATCATGATATCAAAACCGCCCTCTTCTTTTGCTTCAAAAGGAATACCCTGTTTGTAAAATTTTTCTTTATAGGGTGCTAGTATTTCCTTTTTGAACCGGCTTCTTCTTTCTGCCATTGGCATTTCTAGCAACTCTCGATAGACTTTATCTGAGCGAATCATGTTGATATTCATACTTTTTCTCCTTTATAACAAAAGTATAAAGGATAACCTAAGGTCACAGTCAAGAAAAAAATAGTTTTCGAAGGGAAAACTATTTTTTTTGATTCTCAACAGTCGCTATACACCAATCAATCAGCTCCTCCAGCCGCTCAATCTGTTCAGTCATGTGGAGGTAGCCCATGATGGCCTCGAAACCTGTGGACATCTTGTAGGTGATGATGTCGGTATTTTTAGCCTTGGTATTGGTATTGGCATTTCGGCCCCGCTTATAGATTTCCTGCTCTTTTTCTGTCAGCAAGTTTTCTTCCAGCAGGAGCGTCACCAGCATGGCCTGGGCCTTGGCGGATACATAGTGGGTGGCCAGGCGGTGGAGCTGATTGGGCTTGGTTTGCCCTTGAAAAATCAGATGGCGGCGGATATACATGGAGTAGACCGCATCCCCCTCAAAAGCCAGGGCAATGCCGTTGATAAGATTGACATCCACTGCTTTAGTCACGGGTCCACCTCACCCCATCCTTGGTATCCAAGAGCTTGATCCCTTGAGCAGCCAATTGGTCCCGGATGCGGTCAGCGGTCGCAAAATCCCGATTGGCACGCGCTTCTTGGCGTTCCGCAATCAGGGCTTCAATCTCGCCATCCAAGACTTCTTCTTGGAAAACAATCCCAAAGACAGCCAAAATCTGAGCAAAGTCAGCCTTAATATCCGCATCATAGTTGCCTGAATTGATCCATTTAGCCATGTCAAAGACAACGGTAATGCCATTGGCAGTATTGAAGTCATCATCCATGACCTGGACAAAGTCAGCTACCAACTGCTGCCACTTGCCTTCCTCCACCTGGTCGGTAAAGGGCTGGGTGTAGGTGTTTTTCAGATATTTGAGGTTGGTCTCGGCATCGTGGATGGCCTTCTCTGTGTAGTTAAGAGGGCGGCGGTAGTGCTGGGTCGCCAGAAAGAACCGCAGGACTTGCCCATCGACTTGCTCCAACATCTCATGGGCCGTCAGGAAATTACCCAGTGACTTAGACATCTTCTCATCATTGATATTGAGCATGGCATTGTGCATCCAGTAGTTGGCAAAGGTCTGGCCGGTCTTGCATTCTGATTGGGCAATTTCATTGGTATGGTGAGGAAACTCAAGGTCCGCCCCGCCACCATGAATATCAATGGTATCTCCTAAAATCTCTGTCGCCATAACCGAGCACTCAATATGCCAGCCTGGACGGCCTGCTCCCCAGGGGCTTTCCCAGGATACTTCGCCAGGTTTAGCTGCTTTCCAGAGGGCAAAGTCAAAGGGATGCTCCTTGAGCTGACCTTCACCTTCGACCCGACCAGAAGCACCCGCTTCCAAGTCAGACAGGGTTTTATTGGCCAAGCGAGCATAGTTTTCAGCCTTTTCCACTCGGAAATAGACATCACCAGCTGCCTCGTAGGCATAGCCTTTATCGATCAAGACCTGCACAAAATCAATGATTTCATCCATGTAGTCGATGACGCGAGGATGCTGAGTAGCTGCTTTGACACCGAGTTTGGTCACGTCCTCCTTGAAGGCTGCGATAAACTTATCGGACAATTCCTTGGTGGTCATGCTAGCTTCATTTGCTGCCTTGATAATCTTGTCATCTACATCCGTAAAGTTGGAAATATAGGTCACATCAAAGCCCCGGTATTCAAAATAACGGCGGATGGTGTCAAAGGCCACCACACTGCGGGCATTTCCGATATGGATATAGTTGTAAACCGTCGGTCCACAGACATACATCCGCACCTTGCCCTCTTCCAAAGGCACAAAGTCACGCAGACTGCGGGTCATGGTATCGTAAATTTTAATCACTGTTTCCCATCCTTTTCTTTTTTTCGACTGAAAACCAACTCTGCAAAGGGGCCAAACTGTTTGACCTCATCCAGCTGGTAAAAACGCTGACCCTCCTTCTGGGTAAAGAGGGGAATCCCCTTACCCAAAATAACTGGTGCCATCTGGATGATGAGGACATCAAAGAGGTCCGCATCCAAAAGGGGCCCTACCAAGGAATTTCCCCCAATGACGAAGACATTTTTTGCCTTGTCCAGTTGCTGCACAAAAGCCACCACATCACCAGCGACTGGCTGGTAGTTCTTGACAGGCAAGCTTGGTTCATGGGTAAAAACAAAATTTTCTGTAGCCTGATAGAAGCTCTCCACATCTGGCAAACCCTGAATCTCTTCAAAGGTCCGCTTGCCCATGATGGTCATATCCATCTGCTGGTAAAAATCATCATAGCCCGTATCCTCCACAGAACCAAGCTGGTGGAGCCAGTCAATCCGATGCTGACTGTCTGCCAGATAGCCATCCATGGTGATACAGCCATAAAAATAGACTGCCATCCTGCTCCTTCCTTTCTATTTCCGGTCTGCCTTCCATCTGAGGTAGAATCGTGCTCCATAAAGCAGAATGCTCAGGCCCAAGACCAGCTGGAGATACCAGTAGAGGCCTTGATGAATTAGGAAAAGTAACAAGACAATGTTGACCAGAAGCTGCAACAGGTAACCCCAGTATTTTTTTAACAAAGCTTGCATGATTCCTTATTTCTTTCTTGAAGTAAAATAATAGAGATAGGCGAAGAGAAGGATAAGAAAAAGGAGGATGAGGAGGCTAAAGACCAGCTGTCTAGCTCGAAAAAGGCTAAAAACAGAAATCAAACTCCCCATCAAATAGACTGCAAAAAACTTATTGTCCTTGAAAAAATCCTTCATCTCACAATCCCTTCGCAATAGCCAGGGCGACCTCAAAAAAGCTCATGCAATCAGCGGTCCGTTCCTCATGGCGGGCATCCCATTCGTTCTTGTGGTGGTCTACGTAGTCTGCAGTATAGAAGAACTGATAGACCTTGGCAGAGCGGAATTGGGCCCAGGCCATGATGGCAGAGGCCTCCATATCCACAACGGTGGCTCCAGCTGCCAAGCGGCGCTTGACCTTGTCTGCCGTCTCCCGATAGAAGGCATCCGTGGTCCAGGTCTTGGTCCGCACATGCTCGATTCCAGCCGCATCCAAGGCCTTTTCCATGGTCAAAAGCAGAGCAGGCTCATAGCTGATTTCATCGCTAGCTGGGGCGTAGTGGTAGCTGGTCCCCTCATCCCGCAAGGCAGTCTCTGGCAAGAGAATCTTATCTGCAGCGATGGAGGAATCCAGTACCCCGCAAGAACCCAGGATGATAAAGTTTTTAAAACCGCTGGACTTGAGTTCCTCCAGGTGTCCCACCGCCAGAGGCGCACCGATTCCAGCCATTATGACCGCAAGATCCAGCCCATCTTTTTCCAAGAGATACCAGGGATGGCGGCCGTTCAAGCTTTTTAAGTAGCCACCTATCCGGCTTTCTGGCATCTGGCGTACCCTGTCTACGATTTCCCCGTTGAAGGAGAAAATCAGGGTATCACAGACCCCAAATTCCTCCACCTGTCCATGACCACAGGGCTCTATCACTGCAGGACTGTTTTCAAATTCCTTGAGTAACATGGACACCTCCTAGAGATGGGACGAGTGGTGGCTACAATCTCTGAGTTCTTCCAATTTGGAAGTGTAGTAGCGACTTTCCCGTTCTTCTTCGATTTGGTGAATGACCAGATCATCCTTTTTACCGTGGACACGGACAACCTTGGCCGGAATCCCCACCACTGTCACTTCTGCTGGCACATCTGATACTACAACCGCTGCTGCCCCCACCTTGGAATAGCGGCCAATTTCGACTGGCCCAATGACCTGGGCATGGGCAGATACTAGGGCCCCTTCGCGAACGGTCGGATGGCGTTTGCCTGTATCCTTGCCCGTTCCGCCCAGAGTGACCCCATGATAGAGCAAGACTCCCTTTTCCACCACAGCGGTCTCTCCAATGACCAGACCTGCTCCATGGTCGATAAAGACCCCAGCCGCAATTTCAGCCCCCGGATGAATCTCAATCTGGGTCCAAAAGCGCCAAAACTGACTGTGCATCCGAGCCAAAAGCTTAAAACCATGCTTCCACAAAAAGTGAGAAATGCGGTGGGCGGCCAGAGCCTTGACGCCAGGGTAGGTCAAAAGTACCTCAGCAGTCGTCCTGGCTGCCGGGTCATTTTCTTTTACAATATTTATGGTTTCTTTCCACCAACCCATATTCTCTCCTTTTAGTGAGAAAACAAGTTCATGACTGAACTTGTCTGCTCTCTTATTTTTCTACCTTATGGAATTTGAATTCACCAAATCCTGAGCGGTCTTTTTTCTCTGACTTATCCTGTTTGTCATGTTTATTGTGGTGTGGACGGCGTGGCCGGTCTGAGCGCTCTTTTTTCTCCTCCAGACTTGCCCCTTCAGGACGTGGCAGGAG
>RRZU013523886.1_pt1 | contig 16028 bp, 9 predicted proteins | sample 2165561 | NCBI WGS metagenome assembly RRZU01 (sample SAMN10456909, study PRJNA506462) | wastewater metagenome | isolation source: wastewater sludge | place: USA: Moscow, Idaho
CCAAACCGCGCCCCGATTGGAGTCTTCAGGCAAAGGCTTGAGCGCATGGTTTTTTTTCTCTTTTTCGGGCACAGTATGCAGACCACTTGAGAAATACTGAGTTGAAGAAGGGCACCCCCTGCGCCTTCCCCCTCACAAAACGCATACGCATATTACATAGCACGCCAAAAACAAACAATAGTTATCAATGTGACGCCACAAAAAAATCGAGAATAGAGCGCGCAAACAAAGATCAATCATTCACAATCGCGATACATCCATATGAGTTCAGTCATCCGCCTCAACGACCCGGAAGACAAGTCCGCGAAATCCCGCGCCTTCCGCAAGCAGTTTGCCGACAACCTCAACGCGGCCCTTGACCGCAAAGGCGCGATCCCCTCGGGCTATGGCCGGGTCATCGGAGTTGCCGAACTGTTGGGCGTCAGCCAGAACACTGCGGCCAACTGGCTCAAGGGCGAAGGTGTTCCGGAACTCGCCCGCCTGCCTGAAATCGCGGGCATCCTCGGGACGACAGTCGAGCAGTTGGTCATGGGCGATCAGCACGTGGGCACGCACGTGATCGACGAACGCTACGTCATGGTCGACATGCACGGCGATGACAGCCCCGAAGCCCATGCGTGGTACACCCTGCCCGAAGCTTTGCGCAGCATGGGGCTGCCAACTTCGATCAAGATGCTCGCCGTCGGCGACGACGACATGGCGCCCTTCCTGCACCGTGGCGACCTGGCGATTTATGACCCACGCGTGCGCCGCATCCAGAGCAACGGGGTCTTCGTCCTCTGCGTCAACGATCGTTTCCTGGTCCGCCGCGTACAACGCGGACTCAAAGGCAATGTCCGTCTGATCTGCGACAACCCTGCGTTCGACGACGAAATCCTCGACGAGTCGGAATTCGCCGACGAGAATCAGGACGGTATTGCCGTGATCGGCGTGGTGGTGGGCCGCATTCTGCTCGGAGGCCGCTGAGCGCAACCCGCGCGACGCACGCCAAAGCAAAACGGGCGCCGAAGCGCCCGTTTTTGTTTGCAGAAGACCGTGCCTAGGCCCGACGCCAGGTCGTTCCCTGCGGCCCATCCTCGAGCACTACGCCTGCCACCAGAAGTTCGGCACGAATCCGGTCGGCGGCGGCAAAATCCCGCGCTTTCTTGGCTGCGGCACGTTCGCCGATCAAGGTTTCGATACGTTCCGGCGACCAGTCCTCGCTGCTTTCGCCTGCTGGCGTTGCCTGCAGGAAAGCCTGAGGTTCGCGCTTAAGCAGGCCAAGCAGCCCCGCCAAGGCACGCAACTGCCCGGCCATCGCCCCCGACTTGCTGCGATTGACCTCGCTCGCCAGTTCAAAGAGGACGGCCAGCGCTTCCGGCGTATTGAAATCGTCGTCCATCGCCGCGCGGAAACGCTGGGCATGCGCCTCGTTCCAATCCACCGCAAGCGCGTCCGGCGCCACCGCCTTGAGCGCGGTGTACAAGCGCCCCAGTGACTGCCGCGCATCTTCGAGGTGTGCGTCTGAATAGTTGAGCGGACTGCGGTAGTGCGCACGCAGGATGAAGAAGCGCACCACCTCGGCATCGAACTTCTTGAGCACCTCGCGCACGGTGAAGAAGTTGCCGAGCGACTTGGACATCTTCTCGTCGTCGACGCGCACGAAACCGTTGTGCATCCAGTAATTGACGAAGGTGCACTGGTGCGCGCCTTCGGACTGGGCGATCTCGTTCTCGTGATGCGGGAACTGCAAATCCTGGCCGCCGCCGTGGATGTCGAAATGCTGACCCAGCAGGTCGGAACTCATCGCCGAGCACTCGATATGCCAGCCCGGACGACCGCGCCCCCAGGGCGACTCCCAGAAGGGTTCGCCTTCCTTGGCATGTTTCCAGAGCACGAAATCGAGCGGGTCCTGCTTGGCCTGATCGATGTCGACGCGCTCGCCGGCGCGCAGATCGTCAAGCGACTTGCCCGAGAGCTTGCCGTACCCGGGGAACTTGCGCACCGAGAAATTCACGTCGCCATCGCTCGCCTTGTAGGCCAGGCCATTGGATTCGAGCTTACCGATCAGATCGAGCATCTGCGGCACGTAGGCCGTTGCACGTGGCTCGTGATCGGGACGCTCGACGCCCAAGGCGTCGGCGTCTTCGTTCATGAAAGCGATGAAGCGCTCGGTCAACTGAGCGATCGTCTCGTTGTTTTCGACCGCCCGCTTGATGATCTTGTCGTCGATGTCGGTGATGTTACGTACGTAGGTGACGTCGAACCCGCTCGCACGCAACCAGCGCTGGACGGCATCAAAGACCACCAGCACCCGGGCATGGCCGACGTGGCAGTAGTCATAGACGGTCATGCCGCAGACGTACATGCGCGCCTTGCCGGGTTCAATGGGAACAAAGACCTGTTTTTCCCGGGAAAGGGAATTGTAGATTTTGAGCATAAGGGAACTCGCGGAGGCGTCGCGGCGCAACGCGGTGAATATTAGGAAACTTTGGATTCAGAGCGCTTCTTGTTAGAATCCTGCAGTTAAAGTCACCAACTCCTGCGAAGTATAACACAGCGATGCCTCGACTCTCCCAAAAGCCTTCATTGGCGCGCCTTTCGGCCATTTTCGCCGGCCTCGTCCTGGGTGCCACGATCACGGTGGCAAATGCCCAGAGCCTGCCCGACATCCAGCGCCTGATGAAGCAAGGCCAACTGCCCCAGGCCCTGGACAAAACGGACGCCTACATCGCCAGCAAACCGCGTGACCCGCAGGGCCGTTTCATGCGCGGACTGATCCTCACCGAAATGGGGCGCACGGCCGATGCCATCGCCGTCTTCACCAAGCTGGCCGAGGACTTCCCGGAGTTGCCCGAGCCCTATAACAACCTCGCCGTCCTGTACGCGCAGCAAAAGCAGTACGACAAGGCCCGCACGGCACTGGAAATGGCGATCCGGACCCACCCGAGCTATTCGATCGCCCACGAAAATCTCGGTGATGTCTACGCCAAGCTGGCGAGCCAAGCCTACGACAAGGCCCTGCAGCTCGACTCCTCGAACAAGTCGACGCAGACCAAGCTGTCGATGATCAAAGAGATGATCACCACCTCTGGCAAGCCGCCGGCCAAACCCGGCGCTGCCGCACCGCGCAGCGAGGCTGTCGAGCCTGCCAAACCGGCCGAACCGGTCAAGATCGCCGCCGCCCCCGCCAAACCGGCGGAAAAACCCGCCGCGCCGGAGAAAGCCGCGCCCGAAAAAACGGCCGAGAAAGCCCCGGAAAAAGCAACGCCCAAACCCGTTGAAAAGGCGCCTGAGCCGGTCGCTGCCAAGCCTGCTGAATCCAAAGAAGCCAAGCCCAGTGAGAAAACCGCTGCCGCGCCGAACAGCGAAAGCGACATCACCCGGGCCGTGCAGTCCTGGGCCAGCGCCTGGTCGCGCAAGGACGTAAAAACCTACCTGGCCAGCGACTTCCAGACGCCGAACGGCATGTCGCGCAAGGCCTGGGAAGCCGAGCGCACCCAGCGCATCGACAAGCCCGGCAAACTCCAGGTCAATGTTGAGGACCTCAAAGTCTCGCTCAGCGGCGACAAGGCCACGGTCAAGTTCCGTCAGCACTACACCTCGGCGACGCTCAAGTCCTCGGCCAGCAAGACGCTGGTGCTGGTCAGGAGCGGCAACCGCTGGCTGATCCAACAGGAGCGCGTGAGCTGATGCGCAGGACCGCGCCCATCCTGGCCCTCCTCGCGGCCATCGCCGCAGCAACGACCGTATCGCCCGCACTGGCAACGCCGCAGCCGCCCCAGAAACCACAGCCGACCACGTATTCGGATTCCGGCCCCGAGCCGCAACTGGCGCGCATCCTGGCCGCGATCGAGCAGAACAAGCTCGACTCGGCCCTGCAGCAGACCGAGGCGCTGCTCAAGCAATACCCGAACTTCCGCCTTGCGCACCTGATCAAGGGCGACCTCCTGTTGGCACGCGGCAAGCCGCTCGCCACCTTCGGCAATGCCAAGAACGCCCCGGAAGAAAAACTCACCGATTTGCGCGAAGAGGCCGTCGCCCGCCTGAAGGCCTACCGCGACCGACCGAGCGATGCCGGCTACGTGCCCCGCTACCTGCTGCAGATGCAGTCGGACCAGAAGCACGCCATCGTCATCGACACGCAGAAAGCGCGCCTCTACCTCTACCAGAACGACAACGGCCGTCCGCGCTTCGTCGCCGACTACTACATCTCATACGGAAAACTCGGCGCAGGCAAAATGCGCGAGGGCGACAAACGTACGCCCACCGGCGTCTATCACGTCACCTCCAGCCTCTCGACCAAGAAGCTCGGCGATTTCTACGGCAGCGGCGCCTTCCCGATCAACTACCCGAATGAATGGGACAAGCGCCAGGGGCGTAACGGCTACGGCATCTGGCTGCACGGCACACCCTCGGACACCTATTCGCGCCCGCCGAAGGCCTCGGACGGCTGCGTGGTGCTCTCCAACGCCGACCTCAACGCGCTGGCCAAGAACCTGCAGATCGGGCTGACGCCGGTGATCATCAGCAACTCGATCGAATGGCTGTCGCACGACGACTGGCAGAACGAGCGCACCGGACTCAACAAGAAAATCGACGAATGGCGCGCCGACTGGGAAAGCCGTGACGTCGGCCGCTACCTCAAGCATTACTCGACCAAGTTCCGCACCAAGGAACAGACCTACGAACAATTCGCCCAGCAAAAACGCCAGGTGAACGCCGGCAAGGAATGGGTCAAGGTCAAGCTGTCAAACGTTTCGATGTTCCGCGACCCGAAGGACGAACTTGTCGTCGTCACCTTCGAACAAGACTACCAGAGCAACAACCTGAACAACCAGATGCGCAAGCGGCAATACTGGATCCGCGAAGACGGCACCTGGAAAATCGTTTTCGAAGGAAGCGCATGATCACCAGTCTCCGTCGCGGCCTGCGTGCCGCCCTCCTCGCCCTTGGCCTTAGCGCCGGCATCGCCGCCGCCGCACCAACCGTCGAACTGCAGACCACGCAAGGGAAAATCGTCCTCGAACTCGACGCCGCACGCGCCCCCAAGACCGTGAGCAACTTCCTGGCCTACGCCAAGGACGGCTTCTACGACGGCACGATCTTTCACCGCGTCATCCCCGACTTCATGATTCAGGGCGGCGGCTTCGACAAGAACATGGGCGAAAAAGCCCCCCGCGCGCCGATCGAGAACGAAGCCAAGAACGGCCTCAAAAACCAGCGCGGCACGATCGCCATGGCCCGGCGCGGCGACCCACATTCGGCCACCGCCCAGTTCTTCATCAACCATCGCGACAACCCGCGCCTCGACTACCCGGGGCATGACGGCTGGGGCTACGCGGTCTTCGGCAAGGTCGTGCAAGGCATGGACACGGTCGACAAGATCGCCGCCGTCAAAACCGGCCCGCGCCCGCCCCACCGCGACGTTCCGCTCGAACCGGTCGTCATCCTCTCCGTCAAAGTCCTCTCCGACAAATAAGCAAGGAACACTTCATGATCAAGCTGCACACCAATTTCGGCGTCATCGGCCTCGAACTCAACGCTGAGAAGGCCCCGGAAACCGCCAAGAACTTCATCGAATACGTCGAGGCCGGCCACTACGACAACACCATCTTCCACCGCGTGATCAACGGCTTCATGATCCAGGGCGGCGGCTTCGAGCCCGGCATGCAGCAAAAGCCGACCCGTGCCCCGATCAAGAACGAGGCTGACAACGGCCTGAAGAACGACCAATACACGATCGCCATGGCCCGCACCGGCGACCCGCATTCGGCCAGCGCCCAGTTCTTCATTAACGTGGTCGACAACGACTTCCTCAACTTCAAGAGCCCGAACGGCAACGGCTGGGGTTACTGCGTCTTCGGCAAGGTCGTCGAAGGCACCGAGGTCGTCGACGCGATCAAGGGTGTCAAGACGGGTAACGCCGGCTTCCATCAGGACGTCCCGAAGGAAGACGTCGTCATCCAGCGCGCCGAAGTCTGCTGATTCGCGGCGCCTGCACGCAAGGTCCGGAACGATCTTGATCCACTTCATTTCGGACCTGCACCTCGCGCCGCAGGATCCCGCCACCGCACAGACCTTCCTTGCCTACCTCGCGGGGCCGGCGCGCGACGCAGCGCAGCTCTACATTCTCGGTGACCTCTTTGAAGCTTGGCCGGGCGACGACTGTCTCGACGATCCGGAAGACCCCTTCAACGCCGAAATGGCCGCGGCCCTCCGCGACCTGAGCGACGCCGGAACCGAAGTCTTCATCCTGCATGGCAACCGCGATTTCCTGCTGGGCGAGGGTTTCGCCGACCGCTGCGGCGCCCGTCTGCTGCACGAGCCGCGGGTACTGTCCTTGCCGAGCTGGCAGTTCGTCCTCGCCCACGGCGATGCCCTGTGCACCGACGACGTTGCCTACCAGGCCTTCCGCACTCAGGTGCGCGCCCCCGAATGGCGCGCCGCCTTTCTCGCCAAACCGCTTCCTGAACGCAAGGCGATCGCTGCCGCGCTGCGCCGCCAGAGCGAAGCGGCCAAGCGCGAAAAAACGCAGGACGCCGATTACCTGATGGACCTCAACCCGAACGACACGGACGATTTCCTCCGCGCCCACGGGTATGCCACGTTCATCCATGGCCACACGCACCGCCCCGACTGCCACCATCATCTGGTCGACGGCATCCTCGTCGAACGCTGGGTACTGGCGGACTGGCACGACGGCAGCGGCGAATACCTGGCCTGGGACGACGAACGACTGCAGAGGATCACCCTCCCGCCCAAAGCGGAAGACTCGCCCCGTTAGCCCCGTGGCATCGATCGCCGCGCGCCCGCCCTTCGCTGCAACGACGATGCTAGAATCGAACCCCAATCAATCGCCCGCCCCCTATCCACCACCATGAGCTCGTTCAACGTCCCCGCCGACGACCGACTCGACGATGAGATCGAACGTAACGTCACCCGCGCCCTGGCCGAGGACGTCGGCCCCGGCGACCTGACCGCCCAGCTTGTTCCCGCTTCGCAGCACGCGCGTGCCACCGTCATCGCACGCGAGGAATCGATCCTCTGCGGCGCCGCTTGGTTTACCCGCAGCTTTACGGCGCTCGATCCGAGCGTTTACGTCGGCTGGAACACCTACGACGGCCAAGTGATCAAGCCTGGCGAGGTGCTATGCACCGTCGAAGGGCCAGCCCGCGCGCTGCTCACCGGAGAACGCACAGCCCTCAACTTTCTCCAGTTGCTTTCCGGCGTGGCCGGCAAAACCCGCCGCTTCGCCGACGCCGTCGCCGGCACGCGCAGCCGCGTCGTCGACACCCGAAAATCGCTGCCCGGCCTGCGCCTAGCGCAAAAATACGCCGTCGCCTGCGGTGGCGGCGACAACCACCGCCTCGGGCTCTATGACGCAATCCTGATCAAGGAAAACCACATCCTGGCCGCTGGCGGCATCGCCCAGGCGCTCGACAGCGCGCGCCGCATCGCCGCGCAAACGGGTGGCCGCTGCACCTTCATCGAAATCGAGGTCGAAACGCTCGACGAACTGCGTCAGGCGCTCGACGCCGGCGCGCTGATGATCCTGCTCGACAACATGAGCCTCGCCGAACTGCGCGAAGCCGTGGCCATCACCAAAGGCCGTGCGGTGCTCGAAGCCTCGGGCAACGTCAGCCTGGAGACCGTGCGCGCGATCGCCGAAACCGGCGTCGACCGCATCTCGATCGGCGCCCTGACCAAGGACGTACGGGCGCTCGACCTCTCGATGCGTCTCGACGGCTGAGCGCAGCGCCTGCGACGGCGCGGCCTCGGGCCAATGACGCTATAATGAGTCATGCCCGTGTTCACCTTCGAACGAATTGACGGGCGCACGACTGGAGAAAGGGGCTTACCATGCTGTTCGCGTTGTTCTACGTGGTCGCCATCGTCATTCTGGTTCTGCACTTCACCGGTTTCCTCGCCCGCCATCGCCTCGAATGGCTGGTTCTCGTGCTCGCTGCGGCGGTTTTCCCGGCCGTGATCTACCTCTAGCGACCCCGGCCACCTAAAAAACGAGGGGCACCCGCGGGTGCCCCTCGTTTTTTAGGTGGCCGGGGTCGCTAGAGGTAGATCACGGCCGGGAAAACCGCCGCAGCGAGCACGAGAACCAGCCATTCGAGGCGATGGCGGGCGAGGAAACCGGTGAAGTGCAGAACCAGAATGACGATGGCGACCACGTAGAACAACGCGAACAGCATGGTAAGCCCCTTTCTCCAGTCGTGCGCCCGTCAATTCGTTCGAAGGTGAACACGGGCATGACTCATTATAGCGTCATTGGCCCGAGGCCGCGCCGTCGCAGGCGCTGCGCTCAGCCGTCGAGACGCATCGAGAGGTCGAGCGCCCGTACGTCCTTGGTCAGGGCGCCGATCGAGATGCGGTCGACGCCGGTTTCGGCGATCGCGCGCACGGTCTCCAGGCTGACGTTGCCCGAGGCTTCGAGCACCGCACGGCCTTTGGTGATGGCCACGGCTTCGCGCAGTTCGGCGAGGCTCATGTTGTCGAGCAGGATCATCAGCGCGCCGGCGTCGAGCGCCTGACGCAGTTCGTCGAGCGTTTCGACCTCGATTTCGATGAAGGTGCAGCGGCCACCCGTTTGCGCGGCGATGCGGCGCGCGCTGTCGAGCGCCTGGGCGATGCCGCCAGCGGCCAGGATGTGGTTTTCCTTGATCAGGATTGCGTCATAGAGCCCGAGGCGGTGGTTGTCGCCGCCACCGCAGGCGACGGCGTATTTTTGCGCTAGGCGCAGGCCGGGCAGCGATTTTCGGGTGTCGACGACGCGGCTGCGCGTGCCGGCGACGGCGTCGGCGAAGCGGCGGGTTTTGCCGGCCACGCCGGAAAGCAACTGGAGAAAGTTGAGGGCTGTGCGTTCTCCGGTGAGCAGCGCGCGGGCTGGCCCTTCGACGGTGCATAGCACCTCGCCAGGCTTGATCACTTGGCCGTCGTAGGTGTTCCAGCCGACGTAAACGCTCGGATCGAGCGCCGTAAAGCTGCGGGTAAACCAAGCGGCGCCGCAGAGGATCGATTCCTCGCGTGCGATGACGGTGGCACGCGCGTGCTGCGAAGCGGGAACAAGCTGGGCGGTCAGGTCGCCGGGGCCGACGTCCTCGGCCAGGGCGCGGGTGACGTTACGTTCGATCTCATCGTCGAGTCGGTCGTCGGCGGGGACGTTGAACGAGCTCATGGTGGTGGATAGGGGGCGGGCGATTGATTGGGGTTCGATTCTAGCATCGTCGTTGCAGCGAAGGGCGGGCGCGCGGCGATCGATGCCACGGGGCTAACGGGGCGAGTCTTCCGCTTTGGGCGGGAGGGTGATCCTCTGCAGTCGTTCGTCGTCCCAGGCCAGGTATTCGCCGCTGCCGTCGTGCCAGTCCGCCAGTACCCAGCGTTCGACGAGGATGCCGTCGACCAGATGATGGTGGCAGTCGGGGCGGTGCGTGTGGCCATGGATGAACGTGGCATACCCGTGGGCGCGGAGGAAATCGTCCGTGTCGTTCGGGTTGAGGTCCATCAGGTAATCGGCGTCCTGCGTTTTTTCGCGCTTGGCCGCTTCGCTCTGGCGGCGCAGCGCGGCAGCGATCGCCTTGCGTTCAGGAAGCGGTTTGGCGAGAAAGGCGGCGCGCCATTCGGGGGCGCGCACCTGAGTGCGGAAGGCCTGGTAGGCAACGTCGTCGGTGCACAGGGCATCGCCGTGGGCGAGGACGAACTGCCAGCTCGGCAAGGACAGTACCCGCGGCTCGTGCAGCAGACGGGCGCCGCAGCGGTCGGCGAAACCCTCGCCCAGCAGGAAATCGCGGTTGCCATGCAGGATGAAGACTTCGGTTCCGGCGTCGCTCAGGTCGCGGAGGGCCGCGGCCATTTCGGCGTTGAAGGGGTCTTCCGGATCGTCGAGACAGTCGTCGCCCGGCCAAGCTTCAAAGAGGTCACCGAGAATGTAGAGCTGCGCTGCGTCGCGCGCCGGCCCCGCGAGGTAGGCAAGGAAGGTCTGTGCGGTGGCGGGATCCTGCGGCGCGAGGTGCAGGTCCGAAATGAAGTGGATCAAGATCGTTCCGGACCTTGCGTGCAGGCGCCGCGAATCAGCAGACTTCGGCGCGCTGGATGACGACGTCTTCCTTCGGGACGTCCTGATGGAAGCCGGCGTTACCCGTCTTGACACCCTTGATCGCGTCGACGACCTCGGTGCCTTCGACGACCTTGCCGAAGACGCAGTAACCCCAGCCGTTGCCGTTCGGGCTCTTGAAGTTGAGGAAGTCGTTGTCGACCACGTTAATGAAGAACTGGGCGCTGGCCGAATGCGGGTCGCCGGTGCGGGCCATGGCGATCGTGTATTGGTCGTTCTTCAGGCCGTTGTCAGCCTCGTTCTTGATCGGGGCACGGGTCGGCTTTTGCTGCATGCCGGGCTCGAAGCCGCCGCCCTGGATCATGAAGCCGTTGATCACGCGGTGGAAGATGGTGTTGTCGTAGTGGCCGGCCTCGACGTATTCGATGAAGTTCTTGGCGGTTTCCGGGGCCTTCTCAGCGTTGAGTTCGAGGCCGATGACGCCGAAATTGGTGTGCAGCTTGATCATGAAGTGTTCCTTGCTTATTTGTCGGAGAGGACTTTGACGGAGAGGATGACGACCGGTTCGAGCGGAACGTCGCGGTGGGGCGGGCGCGGGCCGGTTTTGACGGCGGCGATCTTGTCGACCGTGTCCATGCCTTGCACGACCTTGCCGAAGACCGCGTAGCCCCAGCCGTCATGCCCCGGGTAGTCGAGGCGCGGGTTGTCGCGATGGTTGATGAAGAACTGGGCGGTGGCCGAATGTGGGTCGCCGCGCCGGGCCATGGCGATCGTGCCGCGCTGGTTTTTGAGGCCGTTCTTGGCTTCGTTCTCGATCGGCGCGCGGGGGGCTTTTTCGCCCATGTTCTTGTCGAAGCCGCCGCCCTGAATCATGAAGTCGGGGATGACGCGGTGAAAGATCGTGCCGTCGTAGAAGCCGTCCTTGGCGTAGGCCAGGAAGTTGCTCACGGTCTTGGGGGCGCGTGCGGCGTCGAGTTCGAGGACGATTTTCCCTTGCGTGGTCTGCAGTTCGACGGTTGGTGCGGCGGCGGCGATGCCGGCGCTAAGGCCAAGGGCGAGGAGGGCGGCACGCAGGCCGCGACGGAGACTGGTGATCATGCGCTTCCTTCGAAAACGATTTTCCAGGTGCCGTCTTCGCGGATCCAGTATTGCCGCTTGCGCATCTGGTTGTTCAGGTTGTTGCTCTGGTAGTCTTGTTCGAAGGTGACGACGACAAGTTCGTCCTTCGGGTCGCGGAACATCGAAACGTTTGACAGCTTGACCTTGACCCATTCCTTGCCGGCGTTCACCTGGCGTTTTTGCTGGGCGAATTGTTCGTAGGTCTGTTCCTTGGTGCGGAACTTGGTCGAGTAATGCTTGAGGTAGCGGCCGACGTCACGGCTTTCCCAGTCGGCGCGCCATTCGTCGATTTTCTTGTTGAGTCCGGTGCGCTCGTTCTGCCAGTCGTCGTGCGACAGCCATTCGATCGAGTTGCTGATGATCACCGGCGTCAGCCCGATCTGCAGGTTCTTGGCCAGCGCGTTGAGGTCGGCGTTGGAGAGCACCACGCAGCCGTCCGAGGCCTTCGGCGGGCGCGAATAGGTGTCCGAGGGTGTGCCGTGCAGCCAGATGCCGTAGCCGTTACGCCCCTGGCGCTTGTCCCATTCATTCGGGTAGTTGATCGGGAAGGCGCCGCTGCCGTAGAAATCGCCGAGCTTCTTGGTCGAGAGGCTGGAGGTGACGTGATAGACGCCGGTGGGCGTACGTTTGTCGCCCTCGCGCATTTTGCCTGCGCCGAGTTTTCCGTATGAGATGTAGTAGTCGGCGACGAAGCGCGGACGGCCGTTGTCGTTCTGGTAGAGGTAGAGGCGCGCTTTCTGCGTGTCGATGACGATGGCGTGCTTCTGGTCCGACTGCATCTGCAGCAGGTAGCGGGGCACGTAGCCGGCATCGCTCGGTCGGTCGCGGTAGGCCTTCAGGCGGGCGACGGCCTCTTCGCGCAAATCGGTGAGTTTTTCTTCCGGGGCGTTCTTGGCATTGCCGAAGGTGGCGAGCGGCTTGCCGCGTGCCAACAGGAGGTCGCCCTTGATCAGGTGCGCAAGGCGGAAGTTCGGGTATTGCTTGAGCAGCGCCTCGGTCTGCTGCAGGGCCGAGTCGAGCTTGTTCTGCTCGATCGCGGCCAGGATGCGCGCCAGTTGCGGCTCGGGGCCGGAATCCGAATACGTGGTCGGCTGTGGTTTCTGGGGCGGCTGCGGCGTTGCCAGTGCGGGCGATACGGTCGTTGCTGCGGCGATGGCCGCGAGGAGGGCCAGGATGGGCGCGGTCCTGCGCATCAGCTCACGCGCTCCTGTTGGATCAGCCAGCGGTTGCCGCTCCTGACCAGCACCAGCGTCTTGCTGGCCGAGGACTTGAGCGTCGCCGAGGTGTAGTGCTGACGGAACTTGACCGTGGCCTTGTCGCCGCTGAGCGAGACTTTGAGGTCCTCAACATTGACCTGGAGTTTGCCGGGCTTGTCGATGCGCTGGGTGCGCTCGGCTTCCCAGGCCTTGCGCGACATGCCGTTCGGCGTCTGGAAGTCGCTGGCCAGGTAGGTTTTTACGTCCTTGCGCGACCAGGCGCTGGCCCAGGACTGCACGGCCCGGGTGATGTCGCTTTCGCTGTTCGGCGCGGCAGCGGTTTTCTCACTGGGCTTGGCTTCTTTGGATTCAGCAGGCTTGGCAGCGACCGGCTCAGGCGCCTTTTCAACGGGTTTGGGCGTTGCTTTTTCCGGGGCTTTCTCGGCCGTTTTTTCGGGCGCGGCTTTCTCCGGCGCGGCGGGTTTTTCCGCCGGTTTGGCGGGGGCGGCGGCGATCTTGACCGGTTCGGCCGGTTTGGCAGGCTCGACAGCCTCGCTGCGCGGTGCGGCAGCGCCGGGTTTGGCCGGCGGCTTGCCAGAGGTGGTGATCATCTCTTTGATCATCGACAGCTTGGTCTGCGTCGACTTGTTCGAGGAGTCGAGCTGCAGGGCCTTGTCGTAGGCTTGGCTCGCCAGCTTGGCGTAGACATCACCGAGATTTTCGTGGGCGATCGAATAGCTCGGGTGGGTCCGGATCGCCATTTCCAGTGCCGTGCGGGCCTTGTCGTACTGCTTTTGCTGCGCGTACAGGACGGCGAGGTTGTTATAGGGCTCGGGCAACTCCGGGAAGTCCTCGGCCAGCTTGGTGAAGACGGCGATGGCATCGGCCGTGCGCCCCATTTCGGTGAGGATCAGTCCGCGCATGAAACGGCCCTGCGGGTCACGCGGTTTGCTGGCGATGTAGGCGTCCGTTTTGTCCAGGGCCTGGGGCAGTTGGCCTTGCTTCATCAGGCGCTGGATGTCGGGCAGGCTCTGGGCATTTGCCACCGTGATCGTGGCACCCAGGACGAGGCCGGCGAAAATGGCCGAAAGGCGCGCCAATGAAGGCTTTTGGGAGAGTCGAGGCATCGCTGTGTTATACTTCGCAGGAGTTGGTGACTTTAACTGCAGGATTCTAACAAGAAGCGCTCTGAATCCAAAGTTTCCTAATATTCACCGCGTTGCGCCGCGACGCCTCCGCGAGTTCCCTTATGCTCAAAATCTACAATTCCCTTTCCCGGGAAAAACAGGTCTTTGTTCCCATTGAACCCGGCAAGGCGCGCATGTACGTCTGCGGCATGACCGTCTATGACTACTGCCACGTCGGCCATGCCCGGGTGCTGGTGGTCTTTGATGCCGTCCAGCGCTGGTTGCGTGCGAGCGGGTTCGACGTCACCTACGTACGTAACATCACCGACATCGACGACAAGATCATCAAGCGGGCGGTCGAAAACAACGAGACGATCGCTCAGTTGACCGAGCGCTTCATCGCTTTCATGAACGAAGACGCCGACGCCTTGGGCGTCGAGCGTCCCGATCACGAGCCACGTGCAACGGCCTACGTGCCGCAGATGCTCGATCTGATCGGTAAGCTCGAATCCAATGGCCTGGCCTACAAGGCGAGCGATGGCGACGTGAATTTCTCGGTGCGCAAGTTCCCCGGGTACGGCAAGCTCTCGGGCAAGTCGCTTGACGATCTGCGCGCCGGCGAGCGCGTCGACATCGATCAGGCCAAGCAGGACCCGCTCGATTTCGTGCTCTGGAAACATGCCAAGGAAGGCGAACCCTTCTGGGAGTCGCCCTGGGGGCGCGGTCGTCCGGGCTGGCATATCGAGTGCTCGGCGATGAGTTCCGACCTGCTGGGTCAGCATTTCGACATCCACGGCGGCGGCCAGGATTTGCAGTTCCCGCATCACGAGAACGAGATCGCCCAGTCCGAAGGCGCGCACCAGTGCACCTTCGTCAATTACTGGATGCACAACGGTTTCGTGCGCGTCGACGACGAGAAGATGTCCAAGTCGCTCGGCAACTTCTTCACCGTGCGCGAGGTGCTCAAGAAGTTCGATGCCGAGGTGGTGCGCTTCTTCATCCTGCGTGCGCACTACCGCAGTCCGCTCAACTATTCAGACGCACACCTCGAAGATGCGCGGCAGTCACTGGGGCGCTTGTACACCGCGCTCAAGGCGGTGGCGCCGGACGCGCTTGCGGTGGATTGGAACGAGGCGCATGCCCAGCGTTTCCGCGCGGCGATGGACGACGATTTCAATACGCCGGAAGCGCTGGCCGTCCTCTTTGAACTGGCGAGCGAGGTCAATCGCAGCAAGTCGGGGGCGATGGCCGGGCAGTTGCGTGCCTTGGCGGGGCTGCTTGGCCTGCTTAAGCGCGAACCTCAGGCTTTCCTGCAGGCAACGCCAGCAGGCGAAAGCAGCGAGGACTGGTCGCCGGAACGTATCGAAACCTTGATCGGCGAACGTGCCGCAGCCAAGAAAGCGCGGGATTTTGCCGCCGCCGACCGGATTCGTGCCGAACTTCTGGTGGCAGGCGTAGTGCTCGAGGATGGGCCGCAGGGAACGACCTGGCGTCGGGCCTAGGCACGGTCTTCTGCAAACAAAAACGGGCGCTTCGGCGCCCGTTTTGCTTTGGCGTGCGTCGCGCGGGTTGCGCTCAGCGGCCTCCGAGCAGAATGCGGCCCACCACCACGCCGATCACGGCAATACCGTCCTGATTCTCGTCGGCGAATTCCGACTCGTCGAGGATTTCGTCGTCGAACGCAGGGTTGTCGCAGATCAGACGGACATTGCCTTTGAGTCCGCGTTGTACGCGGCGGACCAGGAAACGATCGTTGACGCAGAGGACGAAGACCCCGTTGCTCTGGATGCGGCGCACGCGTGGGTCATAAATCGCCAGGTCGCCACGGTGCAGGAAGGGCGCCATGTCGTCGTCGCCGACGGCGAGCATCTTGATCGAAGTTGGCAGCCCCATGCTGCGCAAAGCTTCGGGCAGGGTGTACCACGCATGGGCTTCGGGGCTGTCATCGCCGTGCATGTCGACCATGACGTAGCGTTCGTCGATCACGTGCGTGCCCACGTGCTGATCGCCCATGACCAACTGCTCGACTGTCGTCCCGAGGATGCCCGCGATTTCAGGCAGGCGGGCGAGTTCCGGAACACCTTCGCCCTTGAGCCAGTTGGCCGCAGTGTTCTGGCTGACGCCCAACAGTTCGGCAACTCCGATGACCCGGCCATAGCCCGAGGGGATCGCGCCTTTGCGGTCAAGGGCCGCGTTGAGGTTGTCGGCAAACTGCTTGCGGAAGGCGCGGGATTTCGCGGACTTGTCTTCCGGGTCGTTGAGGCGGATGACTGAACTCATATGGATGTATCGCGATTGTGAATGATTGATCTTTGTTTGCGCGCTCTATTCTCGATTTTTTTGTGGCGTCACATTGATAACTATTGTTTGTTTTTGGCGTGCTATGTAATATGCGTATGCGTTTTGTGAGGGGGAAGGCGCAGGGGGTGCCCTTCTTCAACTCAGTATTTCTCAAGTGGTCTGCATACTGTGCCCGAAAAAGAGAAAAAAAACCATGCGCTCAAGCCTTTGCCTGAAGACTCCAATCGGGGCGCGGTTTGG
>RRZU012023517.1_pt1 | contig 16027 bp, 17 predicted proteins | sample 2165561 | NCBI WGS metagenome assembly RRZU01 (sample SAMN10456909, study PRJNA506462) | wastewater metagenome | isolation source: wastewater sludge | place: USA: Moscow, Idaho
AAAAAACTGAAACAACGTGGCTACAACCAACTTCATCTGTTTGGTAACGAACTGTCTAAGTTCTACAACATTCCTGTAAATCATACATTGCTAAAACGCACCACGCATAGCAAAGCACAGGCGAAGAAAGACCAAAGCGAGCGACTGAAAACAAAAAATGCTTACCAACTAACACAACGTATTGATGATAAGCACATTCTTTTGATTGATGATGTTTACACTACCGGAAACACCATTTCTAATATTGCCTGGGAAATCCTAAACAATTCTGCAAACGTCAGAATCAGTATTATGGTAATGGCGATGGACGTGTAAATAATTGTTAATTGTTAATTGTTAATTAAAAATTATCTCTGTAGTTTTTCGCCGTATGACAAATCTCCGGCATCACCTAAACCTGGTGTGATATAACCTTTGGAGGTCAAACTTTCGTCTAAAGCACCAATCCAGATTTTGGCATCAGGATAAGCATTTTGGATGGTTTCCACCCCTTGGCGACTGGCAATTGCTGCAACAATATGAATGGAAGTTGGTTTTCCGTTGGTCAACAAATCTTTGATTGCTTCAATCAGAGATGCGCCTGTTGCCAGCATCGGATCTGCAACAATGAGCGGACGACCCTCTAATTTAGGGCAAGTCAGATAATCTTGTTTAATAGAAAAATAATCATTGGCATCGTGTTTTCTGTAAGCCGCCACAAATCCGCAATCTGCCTTGTCAAAATAATTCAAAATCCCCTGAAACAACGGAACTCCCGCCCGGAGAATTGTTGTAATAACAGGTTGCGTCTCTATTTCTTTGACCTTAATAGTATCAAGTGGTGTTGTGATTTCAATCACTTTTTGGTCTAAGGTTTTACTGATTTCGAAAGCAGCAATCTCCCCAATTCTCTCCATATTTCTACGGAACTTCATTCGGTCCTGTTGCACACCGATATTTCTTAAATCATTGATCCAGGAATTGACAAGCGAGAAGTTTTCTGAAAGTATAGCTAACATAGTTTTATTATAATCTTTGATTCTAAATGTAATGATAATATTTATTATAAAAAACCCTTTCAGAGCACGAAACTCGGAAAGGGTTAATAGATTATTATTTTTGTCTGAAATAAACCTCAATAGGAACTCCGGTGAAACCGAAATGTTTTCTCAATTGATTTTCCGTGAAACGTTTATAAGGCTCCTTTACATACTGCGGGAGATTGCAGAAAAACACAAACTGCGGACTTGGCGTCGGCAACTGTACGCAATATTTGATTTTAATATATTTACCTTTAATGGCTGGAGGTGGCGTAGCTTCAAAAACAGGAAGCATCACCTCATTCAGTTTGGAGGTTTTTATTTTCTTCTTTCTGTCTTCATAAACTTGCATCGCCATTTCCACTGCTTTCAGGATTCTCTGCTTTGTCAAAGCAGAAACAAACAAAATAGGAATGTCGCTGAACTGCCCAATTTTATGCCTGATAGCGGCTTCAAAATCACGTGTAGTATTGGTTTCTTTCTCTACCAGATCCCATTTATTAACAAGTATCACGATACCTTTTCTGTTTTTCTGAGCAAGACCAAAAATATTCATATCCTGAGATTCCCAGCCCAAAGTAGCATCTACCATTATGATAACAACATCAGAATATTCTATAGAACGAATGGAACGCATCACTGAATAAAATTCCAGGTCTTCGTTCACCTTAGATTTTCTACGCATCCCCGCTGTATCCACCAATACAAACTCGTGCCCGAACTTGTTATAAAGCGTCTGGATACTGTCTCTGGTGGTTCCTGCAACATCTGTGACAATGTTCCTTTCCACATCCAGAAGCGCGTTCGTAAGGGTTGATTTTCCCACATTCGGACGTCCCGCAATAGTAATTTTAGGTAGTCCTTCAAAAGGATCTTTGTAGTCCGTTGTTGGAAAATCTTTGACGATCTTATCCAGCAATTCTCCGGTTCCCGAACCTGTTGCCGAAGACAATGTGAAATATTCCTCTATGCCTAACTGATAAAATTCTGTGGCTGCTAATTCTTCTTTTGCAGAATCTACCTTATTAACAGTGATATAAACTGGCTTATTAGAACGGCGCAGCTTCTCGTAGATTTCGTAATCCGTGTCTGTAAGCCCTTCTTCCACGTTCAGCATAAAAATAATGGAGGTCGCTTCGTCAATGGCTAGTTGAACTTGTTTCGAAATTTCTTCCTGGAAAACATCTTCGGTATTAACTTCATATCCACCTGTGTCTATAACAGTAAACTCTACTCCATTCCAGTCGGATTTTCCGTAATGACGGTCACGAGTAACACCCGCTGTAGAATCTACAATAGCTTCTCTCCTCTCTAATAATCGGTTAAATAAAGTGGATTTTCCGACGTTGGGACGCCCAACGATTGCAACAATATTGCTCATAAAATTTGTTTCTTGGTCTCAGCTCAGGTTTAGATTAATGAGCATAAGTCTTGATTAAGAATGGGTTACTTCGACTTTCGAAGCCCAAAATTTTTGCAAATATACGTTTTTTGATTGATAGTAGATGGTTGTCTCTGAATCATAAATACCGAAGTGCTCACTAGCCCCGATAGTAGCGGCATCCTTTTTCTTTTTTACATAAAAAGAAAAAGATATAGCGGATAGCGGGATTAAGCTCCAAAAATTGGAAAGCTTTTTGTAATTTTATCTGAAAATATATATTATGAAAAAAATATTAATTATATTACTTATGGTATTTATTATCATTCAATTTTTTCCGATCAACAAATCTAATCCAATAACGAATGAAGGAATGGATTTTCTGAAAATTAAAAACACGCCAGAACCGATTGCAAAACTGATCAGAAACTCTTGCTATGATTGTCATTCTAACGAAACAAAGTATCCTTTTTACAGTAATATCCAGCCTGTTGCTTGGCTGTTAAAAAATCATATTGACGAAGGCAGAAAAGAACTAAATTTCTCTACATTTGCAACGTACGACCCAAAGCGACAAGCACACAAACTAGAAGAAGCAGCGGAATATGTTGAGCAGAAAAAGATGCCTCTGGAAAGTTATACTCTTGGTCATTCTGATGCCAAATTATCTGATGAACAAAGAAAACAGCTAGTTAATTATTTTAGAATGGTTCAGAAACAAATACAGCAAGCCAATACATTATGATGACAGAAGTCTCCGTTAGTTTGAAAGATAAATATATTGTTTTTTATGATGGCGAATGCGGATTTTGCAACCATTGGGTACAATGGATTTTGGAAAAGGACACAAAAGATAAGTTTCTGTTTTCATCATTGCAATCCGAATTCGGTCAGAAGTTTTTGAATGACAGAAATCTCCCGAATGAAATTTTTGATACACTCTATCTCTGGAAACCGCAGAATTTTTACCTAACAAAATACCAGGCTATACTCAAAATAGCTACGGAACTTGGTGGGATTTATGCTATTGCTTCTGTTGGCAAAATCATCCCGGACTTTCTTGGCAATCGGTTTTATAATTTGGTTTCGCAAAACAGAAAGAAATTAGCAAAAAACCAATGCTTCTTACCCAATCTGGAACAGCGAAAAAAATTTATAGATTAATCATAAAAGCCATCTCAAAAATGTGATGGCTTTCTGGTTAAAATAAGCTCTTATGGTTAGTAATTTATTTTAGATTTGCTAAGGCTATTAACATTCTCCTATTCCTTTATTTCCCTTATCAGAAATCCTTCTATTTAGGATTATTTAAGGACTTTTTTAGCTACAACCTCATCTTTCTTGTAAATCTTAAGAAGATGAGCTACATTTTGATTAAAAACACTGGCATTGTAGAACATAAAGCTCATATTGGTAACATTCGCAGTATTCCAGCTTCCGATATTTTGATTAAATACGCTAGCTAAACAGAACATATAACCCATACTAGTCACCTTAGACGTATCCCAGTTGTTGATATTAGAAGGTCCATTCAGATTGCTACAAAATGCAAACATAGAATACATACTTGTCACATTGCCCAGATTAGGTACATCTGTAGCAGAGATATTTAGATTACTAGAGCCATAGAAAGCATTCGGCAGACTACTCCAGGCAACTACTCCCCACTGCTTTACATCCGTCAAACGTTGTTTGTCTGTTCCATAATTGATGTAAAACCTCCTCAAGTTAGCTGGCTCTATGCTTAGCACAATCGTTTTCCCTGCTGGCAGTCCTGTGATGTTCGCTGTTGTATTACCATTGGCTATAACGCCAGATCCGGAGCAAGAATTATCTGTAGTTGTCCAGCTGTAGTTCACTGCTCCCACTACTGCCACCCCAAAAGTAAGAGAGGTAGTTTCTTCGGAAACAGCACTTCCGATCTTGCTAAGATCCCACTGGGTGATGAAATAGTCTTGTGGTGCCAAAACAGATGCAGGCACAATGTAGCTGTTATGAGGAGAAAGCGGCACATCGGAATGCGCAGCCCAAGTCGAAATCCCAAGAATCCAGAAAAATAGAATATAAAGTTTTTTCATACTATGTTTTTTTAATGTGACGGGCTCTAATAATTGAAAATCAAAAGTTAAACATAGACTTTCGTAGGAGTAAAAAATGTTCTGAAACACCATCTTTTTGTTCTACATTAATTTTTACTCTTTTTTTTTGCTTTTAGAAAGTATCATTCTTAACACAAAGAAATCAATCACTGAAACGAAATACAAAAAAAAGGGGTGGACAAAGGAGGGACAAATGATTTTACAAATAGGCATTTATGATTATCAATTATTTACAAGAACACCGCCCGACACATCTGTCAGATTAGGACAGCTTTTCGATTTGGAATAACTGTAAAATCATTAGTAATGCTCTTGTAAGAACAATGCTGTTTTGTACCAGCTTAGTCTATAGCATGTCCATAGTTAAGTTATTGTTATACTATAAAAAATATAGAGATACTTTGTTTTTGCATTTTATTTTAAATTAATTTTATACGAACGAAGGAGTGCAATAGCCTTTATCAAAAACACACATAAGATGGGAAAAATCAATCCAAAAGGACAGCTGAGCAGTAGCATTGGTCGCTTTGTATTTGTAAACATCGGAGATATGACGGTTGTCCGAGGCCAACCGAGCCGCATCAAACAAACAGCAGCTACAGAAAAATCAGCGAATTGTTTTGGAAATATCAGCCACCTGGATAAGCTCTACCGAAAGAGTCTACTGCGGCATGTTCCCATCACCACAGACAAAACGTATGCCTATCGCCACCGTACCCATTTTAACAGGATGGCAGTGAGGAATACGGATCCCAAAATAACCAATACGACAGTCCACTGGGATCTGCCCAAGATGATGGTCGGATTCGAGTTTAATAAAAACGCCGAATGGCAGTCTATCTGTCACTTCTTTCCAGAATTTATTTTGGATACTACACAGCGTCTCAGCATCAGTATTCCTGAGTTGTCTTTTAAAAGAGATTTCCGACCTGTTGCCAAGTCAGACCGTATTAACTTAACATTCTATGTCATTGCTGTAGATATGAACTCACTTTTCTATCCGTCTGTACAGGTTTTCGCAGAGTTTACTACGGAAATATCTTCCCACATGAGCTCTCCTGCAACAATATGGACCACGGAACCTCTGCCACCAGACCAAATGATTTTTGTGATAGGCATCTGTAAAATAAATTTTACTAACCCTGATAAAGATAACAAAAGCCATACAGCGGCATCCTGCTATCTATGGTCAAAATAATGGAATCATGGAATAAAAATAACGGATAAAGTGTAAATAAAATACAATAACGGAATTGTTTCAATTATTAATTTTAATTTCTCAATAATTACTGACTACTATTATAGATTTATCAATTATTTTTTTCTATTTTGCAATAGAAAATTAAATCTATTGAAGCTTCTCTATAGTTTATGCTTTATTATGTTGTCTTGGGTTTCAGCCTATTCCCAAACTATCACTATAGACAATAGTCTAGAAAGTAACCAAAAGATAGAAAACATCATTCGGCAGTATCGAGATTTTGGGAAAGATACCCTGAGGCTCAAGTCTTATCTCGCGCCACTACTGCATTCTTCTGACAAAAAACTGCAGTCTGTTTATTATAGCCTGCTTGCCAACGGGCTGTCCAAAGCCATTGATAAAGTTAATCTTCAAAGTGACCATTACTATAAAAAATCCATAGAAACCGCTAAAGTCACCCATCATCCTGGATTAGAAGTTTGGGCACTGGTTAATTATGCCTTCTATCTTTATAATTACTCCAAAGTAACAGAAGCGCTCCAAATCTATATGGATGCGGATCAAAAAATAAATAAAACCGAGACCTCCCAACTGATTTTTCCTAGCTTATGTTATAAAAATCTGGGATACTTTTTCGGAACAATCGGCGATACTAAAGAAGCCATCAGCTATCTTAAAAATGCAAAGAAATATGCCCAGCCCCATTCCCGAGAATTAGCCTCTATCAAAGATAATATCGCTTATTACCTGATCACTATCAATCAGTTTTCTGCAGCAGAAAAATACCTCCAAGAGGCTTTGGATATTTCCTTTAAAATAAAGGATTATGAACGCTATGCCAAAGCTTTGGGAAATTACGGACGGCTAAACCACATGCAAAAAAACTACGCTGCTGCTATACAATATTATAAAGATGATTTAAAATTTTCCAAACAAGCCAAAGCAGCTAAGAACACGATGTTTGCCCACATAGAGCTGAGCAAAGTCTTGTTTGATAACAACCAAATTGCAGAAGCCAAAGCCTATCTTAATGAGGCAATCAATTATGCCCGATCGAAGTTTTATTATATGAAATTCGAAAAGGAAATTCAGGAACTGAATCTTAAAATTGCCATTCGAGAAAAAAACGTCCCTCAGGAATTGTTTGCAAGGAGAAGATTGGATGTTCTGGAAGACTCCTTAGCCCACTTAGACAGCCAGAAGAATCTGGACCGCAATAATATCCTGGCTCAAAAAGAACGGTATGCGAGCAAACTGAGCCTTGCTAATGCCCAATACGAAAAGGAACAACTGAAAACCAGAGCCTTCATTGTGATTGCGACTTTGCTTTTGCTATTATTACTCTTGATTGTTTTCATCAATAAAAAACAGGAGAAAAACAGAAAAAATGAATACGAGAAAAAGGTTCTTCAGCTGCAGTTGGATAAGGTAGAATCAGAACAGAAACTGGATAATGCACATATTACTCTGGCGTCTCTGAACACCTACCTTACAGAAAAAAACCTGCAGATAGAAAACCTCAACAAAGAAATCTCAATCGCCAAAACGCAGTCTTCCTTCTCTATTTTGGAAAAGAGGGAGCAAAAGCTTCAGTCACTTTTGGACTCACACTTGATGACGAATGACAACTGGCAAAAATTCAAGAGCGCATTCCAAAATGAGCAAAAGGATTTCTACAATCAATTGATTTCGGATTTTCCGGATTTTACAGAATCCAACCTTAGAATTATTCTTCTTTCAAAATTGGGATTATCCAATCAGGATGTTTCATCGCTGCTTGGTGTTACTATAGATGCTGTCAAAAAAGCCAAACAACGACTCAAGAAAAAAATTGGCTCAGATTATAATTCTATTTTGGAAGAGTTATAATCTACAATTCTTAAGGTTTTAGGATCCACAATTCCGTATAAATCTACAGCTATAAAAATTCGGAGAAATATCTTCTCAAAAGATTATAAGTTTATTTTTATATTTGCAGTATTATGGAATATAATACCGACAGAACACAGCTAATAATGCCTGAATACGGGCGCAATATACAGCAATTGGTAGAGCACTGCAAAACCCTTCCCACTAAGGAAGAACGTAATGAAATGGCGCTTGCAATTGTAGAATTTATGGGTCAGCGAAACCCGCATCTTCGCGATGAAGAAAACTATAAACACAAACTTTGGGATCATCTTTTTATTTTAGCAGATTATGATCTGGATGTAGATTCGCCTTACACTATTGTTACCAAGGAGGAATTGGCAGAAAAACCGAGAAGAATGGACTACCCTTCTTTTGATAATGATTACAAATTCTATGGTAAAAGTATTCTTCAACTGATAGAAATGGCAATCAAATTGAATGAGGGTGATGAGAAAGATGCACTGATCCAGGTCATTGCTAATAATATGAAGAAGTCCTACAATGTTTATAACAAAGAGCACGTGAGTGATGATGTTATTTTCCGGCATCTGAAGGATCTGTCTGACAATCAGCTGGATCTCACTGGGCTGGACTCACTGGACAAAAGTAAAATCTACTATACCACTAACAGAAACCAAAACAATAACCGAAACCAAAATAATAGAAACCAAAATAATAACAATAATAAAAGGAAAAATAACTTCCAAAACCATAAAAACAAAAGAAGATAATGAGCGGAGCTTTCGAAATAAGAGGAGGAAAAAGATTAAGTGGTGACATCACCCCACAAGGTGCGAAAAATGAAGCTTTGCAGATACTCTGTGCGGTTCTTCTGACTGAGGATGAGGTGCGGATCAGTAATATTCCGGATATCAAAGATGTCAATAAATTGATAGAGATTCTTCAGGATTTCAATGTGAAGGTGACTAAAAACGGAAAAGGCGATTATACGTTTAAAGCTGATGAAGTTAATTTCGATTATATCAAATCCAAAGAGTTCAAAAAAGACGGTGCAAAACTGAGAGGCTCGGTTATGATTCTCGGACCTATGCTGGCGAGATTTGGCGAAGCTTATATGCCAACGCCAGGTGGAGACAAAATCGGGAGAAGACGTCTAGATACGCATTTCCAGGGTTTTGTAGAACTGGGGGCAGAATTTAGTTTTGACGAAGAAGATCAATATTATTCCCTGAAAGCTAAAGAGCTGAACGGAAAATTTATCTTATTGGAAGAAGCTTCTGTAACGGGAACAGCAAACATCGTAATGGCAGCTGTTTTAGCAAAAGGAAAAACAAGAATCTACAACGCCGCGTGCGAGCCTTATCTGCAGCAACTTTGCAAGATGCTGAACCGAATGGGTGCTAATATTACCGGCATCGGCTCTAATCTGCTCACTATCGACGGTGTAGATAAATTGCATGGAACAGAGCATACAATGCTACCGGATATGGTGGAGATAGGTTCTTGGATTGGCCTTGCTGCTATGACAAAATCTGAAATCACTATTAAAAATGTTAATTGGAACCAACTTGGTGTGATCCCAAATACATTTAGAAAACTTGGAATAGAACTGGAACAGAGAGGCGACGATATCTACATTCCTTCTCAGGAACACTACAAGGTTCAGAAGTTTATTGACGGATCCATTCTTACGGTTTCCGATGCGCCTTGGCCCGGATTCACCCCAGATTTATTATCAATTATTTTGGTTGTAGCTACGCAGGCAAAAGGTTCTGTTCTCATTCACCAAAAAATGTTTGAGAGCCGTCTATTTTTTGTAGATAAACTTATTGATATGGGCGCTCAGATCATTCTCTGTGACCCACACAGAGCAACGGTCATCGGATTGAATCAAGAAACGCCGTTGAGAGGCACGTCTATGGTTTCTCCTGATATACGGGCTGGAAATGCGCTACTGATTGCGGCACTTTCCGCAGAAGGAAAATCAGTGATTCAAAATATCGAACAAATCGACCGTGGTTATGAAAATATCGATGAGAGATTGAGAGCAATTGGCGCAGACATCAGAAGGATTGAAATCTAATGGATGATTTTTGATGGTTAGTTGATAACCGAGAATCATTCTCATTATAAAGTAAAAAGGAAGCTTAATTAAGAAGCTTCCTTTTTTTGTGTGACATCAATTTTACTATTGACCAATTTATATTTTTTAAGATAATCGTCCAGTTCTGTGACTGAGCTACTATTAACTTTTAACTGCAGATGTACGTTGCCAAAATTATTGCCATTGATATATTCCAGATCTGCGTTGATGATTTTATAGGGGATATTTAACTGATTATAAATTGCAAAAAGCAAAACATCGAATCTGATCTTACCATTCAGATCGACTTCCAATAAAATATCTTTTTCGGAACCAGCATACAATGCTTGGTTATTATTTTCGTTAGGATAAATCATAATTCTAATTTTTTGGACGGTTAATTTTTTTGAGGAGCGGAAGAACCAAGTAGTTATAGATGTAACAGCCTACGCAGACACGAAAAACACTTTCTACAGATGCCAGAACAATGAGAAAAATCCCAAGAAAAATCCCAACCTGAGAATCATAATAAATGGCTATTAATAACGATAAAAGCAAACCCAGCGACGCAGCGAATCTCTTCGGGCCAGCAAAAACAAGCTTCTTTTCCAGATAGAGAAACTCGCTGATTTTTTTTGCCACAAAAAATAATGGAGACGTAAAGATTCCTGTTGCTCTGATTAGAAAATCAATAACCACACAATATAGCAACCATTGCTGCTGGAAATGAAGTCCAAAAATCGTTAACAATACCACCTGATAAGCTACAATTGAAATGACGTTTTCATCAACGTAAATGGTTTTAATTTTACTTTTTTCCATAGTTTTTTCTTTTAAAATTAAAAAAGCTTCACCTAGAAGGGTAAAGCTTTCACACACTCTCGCCTACCCAATGTTTATTTGGAATTACACATTATGATATGAGAGAAGATGTTAATCATTTAATTCTGATACAAATATATAAATTATTTAATTCCCACCTAATAAGTATGAATTAATTTCAAAAAAATTATTTCAAAGTGGCGATCTTTTCTAACTTATCAGAAGCTGCCAATCCATTGGGGTTGCAGCCAGGCTCTCCTTCGGGAACTTTTAGGTTTTTATTTTGATAGAACTTTTCCCAGAATGCATTGGTTTTACCTGTTTTTGGATCAATGAATGTCATGGGATCCAGTTTAAAAATTTTATAATCACGGAAAGCTCTTTCCACAAAATCTGAACAATAATAAGAATTATCATTCAGAATATAATCGAAATTATAAGGTTTTCCAATCAATGTTTCCGCTTTGGAAACCGAATTTGGAATGGATGAATGATATTCAGATTTCAATCTGTAAACATCTATAGATTGTCCCGATTTTGTCTGTTCTTTCAAAAAAAGATCAAGCTTCTGTTTCTGAGAACCACCTTTCGGCGCAGCATGAAGAACATAAAGATGATTCTCTTCTTTTTTTACAATTCCAATGTGGTCATACGAAGTTTTCTTCTCCGTCTGAGTGACATTATTAATCGCTCCAGACAGTCCAGAATCTACAGATGGTACGAAAAGTAAATCGCCGTTTTCCAAAATAGAAGTATTATAAGTTTTGCAGCTTGTTAAAAAAAGAAGCGCAAAAATACTGCAAAGAATATTACTTTTTAAAATTTTTTTCATAAGATGCAATCCATTCATCCACAGATATTTTCTGACATAGTTCACCCAACAAATCATAGGTAATATCCTCAACTTTTTTAAACCTGATGCAAGACTTTCCCATATCCAATTTCTTTTTAGAATGGTTCGGAAACTCAGCGACAAACCAATCTAAAATTTTAGGGTCAGCATAAATTCCCATATTGTAAAAAGCAATAAAATTCTTTTGAGAAGCTACACTTATAAAAGGTACAGGTGTATCTTTCGCACAATGATAACCAGCGGGATAAGTGGTCATAGGAACAACCCAGGTGACCATTCCGTATTGCATTGTCTGCTGAAAACCTGTCGGAAGATTACGATCCACAGTTTCCAAAAGCTTTCTGAAAGCGTCTCGTCTTTCCTCAGGTATCTGGGAAATATATTCTTCTACGGTATCAACAAAAATCTGCATATAATTATTTACTTAAAGTTTATCGCAAAGTCGCAAAAACAAACTAATATTGAATTATTATTAAGTCGCAAAGTCTCCATCATTGAAAAATTGGCGACTTAAAAAACATAATCATTTATAAAATTTAGCGCCTTTGCGATTAAACAAAATCCAATTATTCTAAATCAAAAGTAGTAATTTTTTTATTGAAAATTTAAAGCTTATTTTTGTACTCCAAAGTCTATAAACAATGCCTAAAATATCACAAAGAGCGCAGCATATGCCTGCATCACCTGTAAGAAAATTAGTCCCGTTTGCCACTGCAGCAAAACAGAAAGGAATCAAAGTATATCACCTTAATATTGGTCAGCCAGATATCGAAACGCCACAAACAGCTTTGGATGCTGTGAAAAACATTGATTTAAAAGTTTTGGAATATGCCCTGTCAGAAGGAAATATTGAATACAGAAAAGCATTGGCTGAGTACTATCATACTTTGGGATTTACGGATTTGACGCCTGATAATTTTATTGTAACCAACGGAGGTTCAGAAGCTTTGAATTTCGCTATTTCCACATTATGTGATGATGGTGATGAAATTATTATTCCCGAACCATACTATGCAAATTATAATGGATTTGCGGGAACATTCAATATCAATGTAGTTGCAGTTCCATCAACTATTGATACAGGTTTTGCATTGCCTTCCATAGAAGAATTTGAGAAAAAAATCACAGATAAAACAAGAGCGATTGTTGTTTGTAACCCCGGAAATCCGACAGGTTATCTCTACTCAAGAGAAGAACTTCAGAAGCTGGCAGAAATTGCAAAAAAACACGACATCGTGATTATTTCTGATGAAGTTTACAGGGAATATGTTTATGATGGTGAAAAGCAAATCTCTATGTTCGAATTTCCAGAAGTTTCAGAGAATGTTATTGTTATCGATTCAGAATCGAAAAGATATTCGATGTGTGGTGCGAGAATTGGCTGTATGATTACGCGTTCAAAGAAAATCCACGATGCAGCTATTCTTTTTGCTCAGGCAAGATTGAGTCCAGTTCTTTTGGGACAAATTGCTGCAACAGCTGCACATAAAAACGATTCAGAATACATTGCTAAAGTTAGAGAAGAATATACAGAAAGAAGAGACCTTTTGGTAAGCTTATTGAATGAGATTCCTGGAGTAATCTGTCCAAAACCTAAAGGAGCATTCTATTGTGGCGTTGAATTACCTGTAGACGATACAGAAAAATTTGCACAATGGCTTTTGGAAAGTTATTCCAATAATAACGAAACCATTATGGTAGCGCCAATGGGCGGTTTTTACAGCAATCCGGAATTAGGAAAAAAACAAGTAAGAATTGCGTATGTTTTGAAACAAGAAGATCTCAGAAGAAGTGCGGAACTTCTGAAAGATGCAATAGAAAAATACAGAACTGAATTTGGGCTGAATTAATCCTCAGACCCGTTTAACCTTAATAACCACATAGAATCGTTTTGAAAATCTATTTAAAATTTAGAATTCTATGTGGTTTTATTTTTAATTTTATACCAATCATAAATCAAATAAGATGAAATTACTAAAATCTGGTCTGATACTGTCTGTATTTGCCATTTTCCTTATCAGCTGCAAAACGGTAGCTCAGAATTCCAACATCAAATCTATTTCCTATACCAATACATACGGAAGAGGCGGACTGACAACTGTAAAAGTTACTAAAGAAACGATTGAAACTGAGGGAAGAGGTGGCAATGTAACAGACTTCCCGAATTATTCGAAAAAAATGACTGCTGCAGACTGGAACAGCCTCACTGCTGGTCTTGACCTGAAAATGCTTAGCCAGACAAAAAGTGGAGAAAGAAGAGGTGTGTATGACGGACACGATGAGATCTTTCGTATTGTAACAGCAGAAAAAGAATATGAAATTTTCAACGCTTCCGGAGATGCTAAGAATTACAAACAATTGGAAAAGCTTAAAACAAAACTGACCGCACTAACTGCAAAGTACAAATAAAATGCAGGAAAACATTTCCCTAAAACCCTACAACACTTTTGGTGTTGACGTAAAATCCAAATATTTTGCTGAAGTTTGTTCCCTCGAGGAATTAATTGAAACGCTCAAATTCTCAAACTCTATAAAACTTCCACTCCTTTTTTTGGGTGGAGGAAGTAATATTTTGCTGACTAAAGATTTTGAAGGATTAGCAATTCAATTAAATCTAAAAGGAATTACGGAAGAAATTATTGACGACAATCAAATTCTTGTTACCGCAAAAGCTGGTGAAAATTGGCATCAGTTTGTGATGTTTTGTTTGGATAAAAATTATGGTGGATTGGAAAATCTGTCATTGATTCCCGGAAACGTTGGAACTTCGCCAATACAAAATATAGGTGCTTACGGAACAGAAATAAAAGACATTTTCGAAAGCTGCAAAGTTCTGAATCTTGAAACATTACAAATTGAAACTTTCAATTTGGAAGAATGCAAATTTGGCTATAGAGATTCAATTTTCAAAAAAGAAGGCAAAGGGAAATATGTAATTTTGGAAGTTACTTTTAGATTGACAAGGAAAAATCATAAAATTGATGTTGAATATGGCGCAATCCAATCAGAATTGGAGAAAATGGGAATCACTAATCCAACCATTCAGGATGTTTCGAAAGCGGTGATTAGCATCAGACAAAGCAAATTACCCGACCCAAAAGTGATTGGAAATGCAGGAAGTTTCTTTAAAAACCCAACCATTCCAATTTCACAATTTGAAGCTTTGAAACAAAAATTCGAAAACATTCCCGGATATCCGAATGGAGATTTTGTAAAGGTTCCTGCAGGTTGGCTTATAGAACAAGCCGGCTGGAAAGGTAAACAAATAGGCAATGTAGCATCAAATCAATTGCAAGCTTTAGTTATCATCAACGCTACTGGTAATGCTACTGGAAAAGAGATTTTTGATTTCTCTACAATGATTATTGATTCTGTAAAAGAAAAATTCGGAATTAAGTTGGAACGAGAAGTCAACATTATTTAGTTGTTGGTTTTTGCTTGATTGTTGAAGGTTTTCAAATGGTTAAAAAATTAAATAACAAAAAATGATAGTAGATATTTGGAGCGACACACGTTGTCCGTTTTGTTTTATTGGAAAAAAGAATTTTGAAAAAGCACTTCAGAATTTCACTCAAAATGATAAGATTCAGGTGAATTGGCATTCTTTTCAACTCGATCCGAAAATGAAAACAGACCTTAGCAGAAATCATTATGAATACCTTTCTGACATCAAAGGTCATTCTTTACAAGAGACAATCAAAATGCACGAAAATCTGATCCAAATAGGAAGAAATGCTGGAATTGATTTTAACTTTGATGAAGTAAAAGTTTCTAATTCTTTCAAAAGTCAAATCTTGGTTCAACTCGCCAAGGAAAAAGGCAAAGCCAACGAAATGGAAGAACTTCTGTTTGAAGCTTATTTCATCCTTGGAAAAAATATTGACGATATTGAAGTTCTGTCTGAAATTGGAGAGAAATTAGGCTTCACAAAAGAAGAAATCGAAACTGCAGTTCAATCTCCTGAATTAACAGAATTAGTAAATAACGATATCGAAGAAGCCGCTTCTTTAGGAATTAACAGTGTTCCGTTCTTTGTTTTCAACAGAAAATATGCTATTTCCGGTGCACAACCAACGCATTTATTTTCTGAAGTTTTGGAAAAAAGTTTGTCAGAGTTTTTAGAAAACAATTCAAAAATCAATATTGTAAGTGAAGGTGATTCTTGTGATGTTGATGGAAATAATTGCTAAATAATTAATTTTAAAAAAACACAAAGACACAAAAGTTAGATTAAAAATATTATGTTTTAAGGCACAAAGTTTTATGCTATAAAATTAACAATTTTTAATTTTCCTCGTGCCTTAATCTATAATCAAAGAAAATTATTCTTGTGCCTTTGTGTTTAACATAAATTCAATAAATAAAAATATAAAAACACAAATGAAAATAGCAGTTCTCGGCGCAGGAAATATGGGTTTATCATTTTCAAAATCTTTTCTGAAATATGAATTGATAAAACCCAAAAACCTGCATCTCATCACCAGAAGTCAAAATAAAAAAGAAAAGATAAAATTTGTCTTTCCAGAATCTGAAATTTCGTCTTTTGATGAAGTTAAAAACCTAGAAGCTGACTTGATTATCATTGCGGTAAAACCTCAGGATTTTGCTTTCGTTGCAGAAAATCTGACGTTTAAAATTCCGGAAAAATCGATGATTTTGTCAATTATGGCAGGAATCTCGATTGAGAAAATCCAAAA
>RRZU011992185.1_pt1 | contig 16023 bp, 16 predicted proteins | sample 2165561 | NCBI WGS metagenome assembly RRZU01 (sample SAMN10456909, study PRJNA506462) | wastewater metagenome | isolation source: wastewater sludge | place: USA: Moscow, Idaho
ATAACTGGAAACAAGTGTAAGATCTCTTATTCTGCTGCCCGGCGCCGCTTTCAGATCTATCTTATATCTTACTCCGCCGAATATATCATAAGTTACATATTTAAAGTTTCGTCTTTCAGCATTATATTTGTATTCAGTGTCTCCTGAACGGATAGTGTCAAAATATCCGGCTGACCATTCCATATAATCTTTCAGATCTCTTCCTGTCATCTCATACACAGTCACTTCACCGCCTGCATATCTGTAATTCGCATATATATCTTTTCTTCTGATCGGTCCTTTTTCGAGCTTTACATTCTCAGTATCATATGAAAATGAAACTACATCCGCTTTGCTGTAATAAAGCTCAGCAGCTGTGATAAGCGACGAAAGTCCTGTATCAGATGCAAATGCATACGGAATTCCCTTTATTTTCCCTTCAGGAACCATATTATTTGCAGTCTCCCCGATAACCTGATTTACTTCTTCACGCAGTTTCTGATGAAAAGGATTGTAAATAACCTCTATCCCCTGTTCAGAATCCTCACCTTTTACGCTTAAGGTTCTTGAATCCTTATTTATAAGGCTTACAGAACCTTTTTCCACATTAAATTTCAAATCAACAACTGATAAAGACATTCCATATTTATAAGGCTCAGTTATAAGAACACCATTTACCGTTTCTTTTGATACATCTTTATGAAAATGTCCTGCTATTATAACATCTATACCGGGAACCTCATTGGCTATATCTATAACACCTGTTCCGGGTATATTATTCTCATTGGGAAGCCCCATATGTGCCACGACTACTATTGCATCTACCCTTCCTCTTAATGAATTCACCTGATTTCTTAATTCCGGAATAGGCATTGTAAATTTCATCCCCTTTACATTCCCTGTATTTTCCTCAAACTTTTCTGTTAACGGGGTCGTAACACCTATAATCCCTATTTTTACTCCTTCTTTGGTAATTATTGTAGAAGCAGGCAGATAATTTGCACCGTTGTCGTAATAAATATTCGCAGCCAGTACTTTTCCCTTGAACTGCTTCAAAACATTATCAAGTGCAGGCATACCGAAATTAAACTCATGATTTCCCGGCACCATTACATCATAGCCCATCTGGTTCAATACCAGCATTGCAGGATGTCTCGGTTCATTTATAAATCTTTCTATCAAATTATCCTGTATAATATCCCCTGCATCTACCAATATAACATTTTTGTTTCCTTTTCTGTATCCGTCTACCATCTTCGCTATCTGACTGTATGAACCCGAATCATCAAATTCATCCGTCTGATAGTTCCACGGCACTATATGCCCGTGGACATCAGATGTTCCCAGTATCTTTATATTTACTTCTTTTGCAAATCCCAATGCAGATAATACAAGCATTGTCAAAACTATAATTTTTTTCATTATCTGGTCCTCTTTTCAGTTTTCTTTTATTGCAGTAAAAATCAGAATGTGAATTTTACTCCTGTAGAGTCCGGTTTTTTGATTTCTTTTACTTCTTTTACATAATCTATAAATGCTTTTGCATCATCTAAGTAAGTATCAGTTCCGCCTCTTTCCTCATTTACCTTTCCAAATGTCACATAACCGTCTTTCCCTGATGCGATATATGCATTAGTTCCTACTACATACATTTTCTTAGGATCTATATTTGTCCACTTTCCAGTTTGTCTGTCTTTTACTTCTACTTTTGTTACTCTGTTTCCCAAAGTACCTGCCTTCTTAGCTTCATATCTTATTCCCGCACCATATGGGAATGAACCAGTCGAACCTCCGGGCTTCAGCGCAAAATCAAGCGCATCTTCCAAAACTGCTTTTATTTCTGCTCCTGTCATCTTCAAAGTATATAAAGTATTAGAGAATGGAAGCAGCGTATAACCACTGTCATAAGTAAATTCACCGGGCATTATTGAAATTCTTACTCCTCCTGAATTTTGTATCACAAGGTCTGCTTCACCTGTTCCCATGTGCTGTAATGTATAAAGCATAGATTCTGCCACAAGCTGTGTTGCGTATGACCCGTTAGGATTTTTTGCATCAGGTATTCTGTTTTCAGAACCACCCGGTATCTCGTCTTTTACAGTTCCTATAACAATTTTACCAAGCTCCTGTTTCTGGTCAGAGTATTTTTTTAATATAGTTTCTGCTTTAGCATCAGGCTTTACTAAAGATAATTCAGGATTTACCGCAATCTCTCTTAATACTTCCTGCTTTTCCGCACCTTCTATCTGATATTTTTCCCCGCTTTCATTTCTTCTTTCAAAGAAATCATCTCCGAGAAGCAGCTGCGGAGTTCCTGCGACACTTTTTATTACACCGTTTTTATCAAAAACTACTTTCAAATGACCTACTACATAAGAATAATTCCATGCCTCCACTACATATACAGGTTCTCCTGTCTTTGAAGTCACTCCTGTCGGATAGTCTCCTTCTACTTTTAATCCGAATTTTTCAAAATTTCTGTCCAGCAGATAATGAGTATCTCCGCTGACTATCACATCTATACCGCTGACTTTCTTTGCCAGATCTACATTATTTTCATAACCGAAATGACTAAGAAGAATGATTTTATTTATCCCTTTTGCAGCCAGTTCATCTGCATATTTCTGAACAGTCGTAACTTCGTCCTCGAATTTTATATCTTTTCCCGGATTAGACGAGTCTCTTGTTTTCCCCACTATATCCAGTCCTATTATACCTATTTTCTCGCCGTTTACATTCTTTATTATATAAGGTGTCCATTTTCCTGCAAGAATACTTCCTTCCTCAGGAACAACATTAGATGAAACTACAGGTACTTTCAAAGCATTTAAAAATTTCAGAAGACCTTCGTTTCCTCCGTCAAATTCATGATTACCCAAAGTAAAAGCATCAAAGCCTATTGAATTCATCTCTTCTGCATCTGCTACACCGTTAAATAATGTATAATAAAGTGTTCCTGTCATTGCATCTCCAGCGTGTAAAACCAGAGGATTTTTTTCTTTTGCTCTTAATTCTTTTACCTTAGACGCCACTCTTCCGATTCCGCCTATAGTTACTTTTGTCTTCTTACCTCCAAGAACCAGATCCATTTTTTCTGCTTCAAGATGTGAATGGTGATCATTGATATGGATGATATTTATTTCAAAGTTGTCTTTGCCTGCCGGTACTTTCTTGGCTGTTGTCGCACTAAATGCAGTTATTCCCGCTGCCATACATAAAAAAATAAAAAGCTTTTTCATATATTCCTCTCCTTTATATAAATTTTTCCGCTTACTATAATTTATACTATAATTTCTTTATTTGTCAAATAAATAATATTAATCTATTTTCACTTTCATATTTGAATGGAATATTATTATTCCCTGATTTTATTAAAATAATTCCGCCCGGTTTTCCTGCAGCACTGCTGTTACTGTCATCCGTCAGATCATTTAAAATATTTTATATAATTTTTAAATAAAAATATGGCAATAATAAAGTTTTTTTTTTGTATCTTTACTTATAATATTGGCTGGATTTTGATATTTTTTCGTACTGAAATATTATAATACGGCTTATTTTTGATAAAATATATATTTTAAGTATAATTGCTTTGATATACAGCCATCAAATATCCCGAATATTAAGTCAGACAAAAATCATGAAAATTAATTTTTTAAGCTTACAAAGAAAAAAAGAAATATTTTGAAATTAATTTTCAATATTTCTTCCTCATTTTTTATTTCCATTCCGTTATCCCCTTTACTTCATATTCCGGATATTTATATTCTATACAGCTTAATATATAGCTGAGTTCATCAGTAAAATACCTGTCTTTCTCTATACATTCAAAATATAAATTCAGTTTTCCCCTGTTATTTCTTTTAAAAGTTTTCTTTTCATTAAAAACTTTATTCATATCAAATGAATCTGCTGTTTTTTCTGTATATTCATCTACTGTGATACTTTTTAGCCTTAAGTTTTTTATATCGGAAAAACTATTTATTATCTCAAATATCTCAGATTCACTCCTTGTCCTTAGCGGCGAATTCCCTTTAAATCTCGTAATGAAATCATTTATTTTGCTATTCCCCAATACTTTAAATTTCAAATTAGTATAAGTATTTTTTCCCGTATCTTTTATATTCCACACTTTCCAGTTTCTGCTGCTTGCAACATCAGAATAAACAAATAATTTTTCTTTTTCCCTGTCTATTCTAAAAATTTTGCCGTTTATTATTTTCACAAGATCATTCTTGGCATTACTTGAAAATATTCTGTGCTCGTATACTCGGCCTTTTATATTTTCAACTGAAATCTGATCTGCCAAAACTTCCTTTTCTTCAATATTCCATGCTAAAAAATAATTTTCATAAATATTTTCAGTATATTTACCATAATCTATTTCTATATCTGCATTGTCATAATTTATTTCATAAGAATTTTTCTTAGCATAAATTTCAAAAAATCTTCTGCTGTACGGAGTGTACAAGACTTCCCAGTCTATATTATTAGATTCGAATACCTCTGCCAGTTCCTTTTCTTTCTCCACATAGTCCTGACATTGAACCGCATACACTTCAAGACCATAATTATTCCCATTTTTTAATTTCGCACTCAATTTATGATTTTTAAAATTTTCTATTTCTTTATAATTCATATCTAAAAATATTTTTTTTAAATATATATCTGTTTTTTTCTTTTTATCTTTTTTAATTACTCTGATATCATCATTCAAAACAGGAAATAATGTTTCTTTGTAATTTTCCAGCTCTTCTTTATTAACAGGAACAGTATTTATATACCTGTTATTACTTTGAAAGAGATTATCCACCTCATTTTGTATCTCATCTAATTTTTGAGAAAAATCATTAATTAATTGTGGAATCAGACTTGTGCTTAATTCTCTTAAAAAATTTCTCTCTTCATCATTTTTTATATTTTTCAAAGCTTCCTTTATTATTTTATTTATATACTCCATCATTCCTCCCCTTTTTTAAAATCGTAAAATCAAATTCCTTATTATCTAATTTCAGTTCTGATAATAAATTAATTTAATGCTATCTGCCTTTATAAGCTCTGTACAATCTTCCCTGTTTTCTTTTCCAAAAACTTTATCTGAAAAATCATAAAGAATTTGATTTTTTTCATATTGTTCCGCTTTATTTTTCCATAATTCTATAAACAGTTTTATAATTTTTCCCCTCGGCCGATAATATTCTTGTTGTATTCATTTCTTTCATAAAACCATGTATTTTGTCAAATTTATAATTCCCTATAATTTTTGTATCAAATCCAAAACTTTCATTTTCAGAATTTCCGAAATACTTTTTTAATAACGTCGGTATCTCCTGTTTATTTTCCATTTCTGCTTCATATAACAAAGATACTGTGTCTTCATTATTCCCGGAAAGCTTGATATCAAATATAAACGGGATGCTTAAACCATAAATAATATCATCAAAATTTTTTCTTACATTAACGGACTCTGCATTATTATAAGCTTTATTATAAATATCTATAAAAAAATAACTCAAAATATGTGTATTCATCATATTTTGCTTAAATATTTCTTCATTTTCCATCATGGACTTAAATTTTTGTATTAAATATACCAATAACTGACCTTTTTCGGGATATTTTTTAATATAGCTAAAGGAATCAGATTCCAGATTTTTTATAATTTCTCTTTTATTTTTCACTTTTATTATTTTATTTTCACTATTCAAAATCAGATTATAGTAATTATATTTTTTATATAATTCTGTAACAAAAGCAGTTTTAAAAGAATTTACACAAAAATTACTTTCTCCGTATATAATTTTCATTTTACATTCAAAGTCATTATACTTATTTTTTTCTATTTTTATTTCCATTCTGCTTTTGGATTGATACTCTATTTCATCATCTCTGTATCCTTCCTGAATAAGTTCATAATTTTTCTCAAACCCTGAAGAAAATTTCAAAAAATGCTCTGACATTCCGCCTCCTGTTTTATATTTCAATAATTTTTACCTTTTGGAATATATTTATATCATAATCTATTTCCAGCTGTGAATAAAAAACATAATCTTTTACAAACCCGTTTTCTTTATCTGAAGCTATAGCTGCTTTATAATCAAGATTATATCTTCGCATATTATGGTTATATTTTTCCCTTATGATTCTTTCCAGACTGTAATCACTTAATAATAAATCATCTTTTTCTCCGCTAATAATTATTTTGCCGTTATTCATTATTTTCTTCAATCTCATCGGAATCATTATACCGGGTATAAGATCAAAAAATTCATACTCAATAGTTTCAGGAAGTCTGCCATAAAAATTTATCTCATCAAATCTATAAAGCGGAAAAAACAGATGCCGGAATATCCTGTTACTGCTTAAAAAATATATCAGTCTGTCCTTTTCAGCCAATATTTCACTAAGAAGTACGATACTTCCGGCTTTCAAATTCATTTCATCAACATATTCCATCGTTATTAAAAATTTTTCTATTAGCATGTCATAATTAGGAACATCCTGAATTTTCATTTTTTCATTCACAATAATAAATAAACAGCTGAAAATTTCCTCAAGTTCTGATAAATAACTGTTATTTGTTTCATTCTCAAACTGCAGTTTTTTTTCTTTTATTCCCAGTAAGTAAAATTTTCCTTTTTGATAAGGATTGCTGCTCTCCAGTTCTTCCAAAGTTTTTATATGCAGCTCTGAAGTCCATTTTATATTTTCTGTTATTCCGTCAATATCTGTTATATTTTCCAGTTCATACCGGTATTTTTTATTCAAATCCCTCATATCAATCCCCCATATACATGAAAAACGGTTCATTCGCATATGAAATTTTTAAGTTATATGCGGCTTTTGGCGTTAAACTATCTTTTACATTCATTGCCACATCTTTTATATTTGATTTTTGATTATTAAGTTTCATATTATAATAGTCCTCCAGAAGTCTGTTATTAGAATTATTTCTATTCAAAGCCTTATTCCACTTTTTACTCCCTTCAGCATGATTTGCCATTTTCTCTGTTTGCAGTATATTATTTTTTTTAGCCCATTCAGCTGTTTCTCCTGCTTTTTTTACTTGTTTTGCATTCCTAAATGCACTTATTCCTGAACCTACGAGACCTGCCGTATCATATCCCAAAGTAAAATTATCACCTGCTTCTTCATCACCTAAAATAGACCCTACTGTCATAGCTAAAATATCAGGCTCTTTATAATCTTTCATTTCCTCTATACTCATATTATCTAATTTATGCTGATCATTTAATTTTAAAGTTGCATTTATAGTTCTTCTTCCTCCATCCAGTATAAGAAGCCCTGATTCCGGCGCCAGCTGAAGTGCAATTGGGATTGTCATAGGATTAGTAACAGAAATTCCAGCTCCTGCTAAGCCTGCTACTCCTATTCCTGTCTCTAAAACACCTATACTTAAATCCAAGACAGCAGCTGTCTCCGGACTCCAAATATCCTTAAAATCCCTTTGCAGATCTGCAGTAACAAGCATCAAATCCTGACCGTTGCTTTCAAATTTCACCTTTACCGACGGATCAACCTTACATACCAAATATGAGTTTAGCCTTAATGCTTTAAACTTATTTATTACTAATTCCGATGTATTTTCCCATCTCACAGCTTTTTCCTTTATTTCACAAAATCCACTCGGACTTTTCTCACATTTGGTTGTTTTAGATACTGAAAAATTCTCCGGTTTTATATCCTTATCCGATCCCAACGGATCTATCCCCATCAGGAGTGCCTTGGGTTCAGTAACAAGAAAGCTTATTTTCTGCGATGCATCATATTCTCCGCTTGCAGTTAATATAGTGTCTTTTTCTATATTTGGACATGTCAGTATTGCTCCATCACATATATAAGTCTTTTCTGAGCCCTTGGGTATTTTTTGGTATTGGGTTGTAGTTTTTTCTTGCTGAATTTCAAATTCTTCATCTCTTCCTGTATTATTTTCACTATTTGAAAAATATATTGTTTTTATAACTTTGAATTCCATATAAGTTAACCACTCCTCAAGTATTATTAGTCCATATTACACTTTTCTATATATATATCTACATCATTACTATTTTGTAATTTTTTTTTCACTTCTAAAATATTACAATTTATCATTTTATTATCAGGTTCTTTCTTTAAAGCTTTCTCTAAAAAATATAAACTCTTTTCAAATTCATTCATTTTAGAATATAAAATTCCTATATTATTATAAATTTCTTTTGATTGATCCCCCATTTCCAAAGCTTTTAAATACCATTTCTCTGCTTCTTTATAATCTTTTTTCTTTGAGTATAATGCTCCAATCGCTTTGTAAGCTGGGACATAATTTTGATTTGCAGCTTTCAAATACCATTCCTCTGCTTTTCTATATTCTTTTTTATTCTTATCTATTACACCTAAATTAAACTGAGCCTGTGCGCTTCCAGCTTCGGCAGCTTTCAAATACCAAGCTTCTTCTTCTTTTTTATTATTTTCATTTCCATGTATTAAAGCTAAGTTTAACATAGCTCCTACATTCCCCTGTTCCCCTGCCTTGATATACCATTTCTTAGCTTCTTCCAGTCTGCTGTTCTCATCATAATAATATCCTAAATTAAACTGGGCCCGGCTATCACCGCCTTCCGCTGCCTGTTTCGCCCATTTCTCAAAATTTTCATAATCTTCTTTCTCAAGGTAGTAATCACTTAATGCATAAGCTCCTCTTGGGTCATATTTAGCTGCTGCTTCAAAGTATTTCTTAGCTTCTTCCGGCCTTGAGCCGTATATTATCTGTCCTGATATTAAAAGATCTTCTATTTGCTGCTTGGTAGGGTTGTCTCCCAGATTCTTTTTTATATGCTCTTCCACTTTATCAGACGTGTTGCCACTACCACACCCTAATATTAAAAACAAACTCATTACAAGTATAAATATTTTTTTCATTTTTCTCCTTCTTATAAACATTTTATCTAATATTTACTATTAAAAGTATTCCAGTTCTTCCCATGCTATCATTATCGCCAAAAAAATATACTGCTTTTATGGCTTTGAATTCCATATAAATCATTTTCTCCTAATATATTATTATTTTACTCCACATTTTTCTTTATAAATTTTAATATTATCACTATCTTCTAATTTTTCTTTCACTCTTAGAATATTACAATTTATCATTTTATTATCAGGATCTTTTTCAAAAGCTTTTTGAAAAAAATATAAACTTTTTCTAAATTCCCCTATTTCAAAGTATAAATTACCTATATTATTATAAACTTCTTTTGTCTGATCACCATTCTCTAAAGCTTTTAAATACCATTTTTCTGATTCTTTATATTTTTTGAACTCTGAATATAAACTTCCCAAAGCTCTATATGCAGAAAGATGATTTTGATTCGCCGCTTTCAAATACCATTCTTCTGATTTTTTTAATTCTTTTTTATTCCGATTTATTACCCCTAAATTATACTGAGCCTGTGCGTTTCCAGCCTCCGCTGCCTTCAAGTACCAAGATTCTTCCTCTTTTTCATTTTTTTGATTTTCATATAACAATGCTAAGTTTAACATAGCCCCTACATTCCCCTGTTCCCCTGCCTTGATATACCATTTCTTAGCTTCTTCCAGTCTATTATTCTCATCATAATAATATCCTAAATTAAACTGGGCTCGCTTATCGCCGCCTTCCGCTGCTTGTTTCGCCCATTTCTCAAAATTTTCATAATCTTCCTTCTCAAGGTAATAATCACTTAATGCATAAGCTCCTCTTGGGTCATATTTAGCTGCTGCTTCAAAATATTTCTTAGCTTCTTCCGGTCTTGAGCCGTATATTACCTGTCCTGATATCAACAGCTCTTCTATTTGCTGCTTAGTGGGGTTGTCTCCCAGATTCTTTTTTATGTGTTCCTCCACTCTATCAGATGAGTTGCCACTGTCACACCCTAATATTAAAAACAAACTCATTACAAGTATAAATATTTTTTTCATTTTTTCCCTTCTTATAAACATTTTATCTAATATTTACTATTAAAAGTATTCCAGTTCTTCCCATACTATTACTATCACCATAAAAATATACTGTTTTTATACCTTTAAATTCCATACAAATTACTCTTCATATGTTATTTTATATTGCATTTTTCTTCATTTTTTTCCGTATTACTCCCATCTTTCAGTTTTTTCTTCACTTTTAAAATATTACAATTAATTGTTACATTGTTAGAATCTTTTTCCAAAGCTTTTTCAAAAAAATATAAACTTTTCTCAAATTCATTTATATTAAAATATAAATTTCCGATATTATTATAAATTTCTTTTGATTGATCTCCCATTTCTAAAGCTTTTAAATACCATTTTTCTGCCTCTTTATATTTTTCTTCTTCTGAATAAATATATCCGAGTGCTCGATAAGATGAAAGATGACTCTGGTTAGCTGCCTTTAAATACCATTCTTCTGCTTTATTGAAATCAGCGTTTTCCATATATATTATTCCTAAATTATACTGGGCTTGTGCATTTCCGGCTTCTGCAGCTTTCAAATACCATTTCTCTGCCTTTTTTTCATCTTTTTCATTTTCATACAACAATGCTAAATTTAACATAGCTCCTACATCTCCCTGTTCCCCCGCCTTGATATACCATCTCTTAGCTTCTTCCAATCTGCTGTTCTCATCATAATAATACCCTAAATTAAACTGGGCTCGGCTATCTCCACCTTCCGCTGCCTGTTTCGCCCATTTCTCAAAATTTTCATATTCTTCCTTTTCAAGGTAATAATCACTTAATGCATAAGCTCCTCTCGGATCGTATTTAGCTGCTGCTTCAAAATATTTCTTAGCTTCTTCCGGCCTTGAGCCGTATATTACCTGTCCTGATATCAACAACTCTTCTATTTGCTGCTTCGTGGGATTATTCCCCAGATTCTTTTTTATATGCTCTTCCACTCTATCAGATGAGTTGCCACTGTCACACCCTAATATTAAAAACAAACTCATTATAAGTATAAATATTTTTTTCATTTTTCTCCTTTATCAAATATTTACTATTTAAAAGTATCTTTCCTATATTTGGACATGTCAATATTCCTCCATCGCATATATAAATCTTTTCTGAGCCCTTGGGTATTTTTTGATATTGTGTTCTTTGGATTTTTTCTCCATAAGTTTTTTTAGGAATATAAAATATCTTATATTTTTTATCTATATTGTCCAAAAACGTTTATTTTCCTCTCAATTCTATTAGTTTTTTCTCTGAATCATTATCACCAAGACTGAAAGATTTCTCATACCAATAAATTGCTTTCTCTTTATTATTTAATTTTTCTTCATACAACTCTCCTAAATTATATTGTGCTTTTATATTCCCTTGTTTAGATGATTTTAAAAGCCATTTTTCAGCCTCTTTAAAATTTCCAATTCTTTTATACACAATCCCTAAATTATTTTGAGCATCACTGTCTCCTTCAAGAGAAGCATTTAAAAAATATTTTTCAGCCTCGATATTTTGATTCTTTTCCATAAACATAACACCTAAATTATATTGTGCCTGTATATTTCCAGATTCCGCTGCTTTCAAATACCATTTTTTCTTTTCATTTATATTGTTCTCAATGTCGTATATTAATCCTAAATTTAACATAGCTCCTACATTCCCCTGTTCCCCAGCCTTGATATACCATTTCTTAGCTTCTTCCAGCCTATTTCTCTCATCATAATAATATCCTAAATTAAACTGGGCTCGGCTATCTCCGCCTTCCGCTGCCTGTTTCGCCCATCTCTCAAAATTTTCATAATCTTCTTTCTCAAGGTAATAATCACTTAATGCATAAGCTCCTCTCGGATCGTATTTAGCTGCTGCTTCAAAATATTTCTTAGCTTCTTCCGGTCTTGAGCCGTATATTACCTGTCCTGATATCAACAGCTCTTCTATTTGCTGCTTAGTGGGATTATTCCCCAGATTCTTTTTTATATGTTCCTCCACTCTATCAGATGAGTTGCCTCTACCACACCCTAATATTAAAAACAAACTCATTGTAAGTATAAATATTTTTTTCATTTCTCACACTCATTTAAATTTTTTATCTAATATTTACTATTTAAAAATATCCTTCATTAACTTAAAATAACCAAAATTAGTTCCACCTTGTATCACTATCAAAATATGTAGACCTTAAAACTTCAAATTTTATTATCCACCACCTTTTATATATTATTTTTTACAATTTTTTCTATTTATTGTTATACCATCATATTTTTTTAATTTTTCCTTTGTTTTCATAATATTACAATTAATTACTTTATTTTCCTTATCTTTACTTAAGGCTATTTCTAAAAACTTTAAACTTTTACTATAATCTCCGAGTTCATAATATAGATATCCTAAATTACTATATATTTGCCAAGAGTTATTTCCACTTTCTAATGCCTGTAGATACATATATTCCGCTTCTTTAAATCTTTTTTCTTCTGAATATATTCTCCCGAGTGCATTATATGCTTTTGAATGATTATTTTGTATAGCTTTCAAATACCATTTTTCCGCCTCATTCCAATTATTTTCATTAAAATATATAATTCCTAAATTAAATTGGGCTTCTGAGTCCCCCTGTTCCCCCGCCTTGATATACCATCTCTTAGCTTCTTCCAGCCTATTTCTCTCATCATAATAATATCCTAAATTAAACTGGGCTCGGCTATCGCCGCCTTCTGCTGCCTGTTTCACCCATTTCTCAAAATTTTCATAATCTTCTTTCTCAAGGTAATAATCACTTAATGCATAAGCTCCTCTTGGATCATATTTAGCTGCAGCTTCAAAGTATTTCTTAGCTTCTTCCGGTCTTGAGCCGTATATTACCTGTCCTGATATTAACAGCTCTTCTATTTGCTGCTTGTTAGGGTTGTCCCCCAGATTCTTTTTTATATGTTCCTCCACTTTATCAGGTAAGTTTTGCTTCCCGCAGCTAAATATTACCAGCAAACTTACAACGGATATACATAACTTTTTCATTTTTTTCTCCTAATTTGAATTCAGCTGCTATTAACCATTTATAATAACATTAGTTCCAGCTTTAACAACAGAGAAGCCACCGGAGTTTATAGTTGTATTCCCCACTGAATTAATAACAGTTTCTCCTGATACAGTCTGATTAATATTTTGAGAAATTACAACTGTTTCACCCTCTATTATTTCATTCTTTCCTTTGGCATTTACATTAAAATTTCCACTGCCTACACCTAAATCCATACTGTTTTTAGCATTCATATTTACATTATCTGTTACACTTATCCCAAATACCCTGCTGTTCAATTGAAAATCAAACATAGGAACCCCGCCTGCACTCTCATCACCTGCCAAAGTATAATTTCGCACATTCGGATTACTGAACCGCTCACTTCCAGGATTGTTTACAGCACCTGTTATATAAGAAAAATTCTCATTATTATTTGGGATATAAACTGTTACGACATCTCCCTTTTCAGGCGTACAAAACATGCCGCTATTACTGCTGCTGTATTCTGTACAATATGGAAAGTTATAAGCTCCCGCATATTCATCTTCATAAGCCTGAAATTTACTTCCTGCCGATTTTTCAAGTCCGTGGGAAAAATCAATTTTCATAGTTGCTACTCCGTCTACACCACCTGTTTCCATCACTTTTCCTTCTATTATATATCCTCCCGAATTATTCACAGTTTCAAATTCATGTGACATTTCTATTAACTCATAATCATTTACCACATAATTATCTTTTATTTTTAGTAATGCCTTTGACACTATTCTTGTATCTGATCCCTCTTCTCCACGGCTCCCCTGATTTGCAAGAGTTATTTTTACTCTTTCGCCTGTATTATACGGATCAGTGGATTCCCTGACTCTGAAAATAATATTTTCTCTTTCACGTCCCCGTCCATATACAGCATTATTTAATTGGGCGTTATATACTTCAAGATTTATTTCATTCCCCATAACAATTTCATTAAGATGTGAAGCCATCGGAATTCCCATATCTTTACATATTCTTACTAGAAAATCCCAGTCATTTTCATTATACTGCATATATATTTTCTCAATATTTCTGTCAAATTCATTGCCAATATATGCTGTAATATCAGGATACTCAGCCATAATAGTTTCTGCTATCTGTCTGTAAGTTATTTCCATACTCTGAAAGGATCTGAATTTCAAGATCTTATTCATTTGAAATGTTGCTGATGGTGTTTCTATAATTACTGCTGCTCTTTCCCCCATACTTTCCTCAATATTTATATTTTCAATATTGAATGTATGAAATATTTTTTTAAATTTGCCGTCTTTATTAATCAGTTCTATTTCTAAAACATTATTCAGTGTAAAAACATAACCATAATATTTATCTATCTCCTCTGATGCAATAGTAAATTACATTTTTAAATAGTCATGATTAAAAAGCTTCTTATCAATTTCAAAATCGATATCTTTAATATCCAGACTTTCTTTATTAATCTTTAAAATAATATTTTTTCCGGTAAATAATTCAGGTAATTTCTCCCCGGTAATATTCACCGGACTCTGTAAATTTCCGACACTGTGACTGCTTATATTTGCTTTATTAACATTCATAAAGTTATTTTTAATATCTGCGGCTTCTTTTTTTATATTTGTACTTTCAGAATATTTCTCTGCCAATTCGCTGAAAATATCATCCAAACTCTTATTTTCCATCATATTCCTCCATAGTAAATCATTTTATAATATAATTATAATATCATATGCTATGAAAAAATAAAACATTTATTTAACTAAAATATATTTAAAATTCTTTACTTATAAATAATATAAAAATACATATTTTATTAGTTTTAAATATAAAAATTACGATATTATTTTTTTAAATTTTACTAATTAATTTCCCCTGATCTGCTCCCAAAAATAAATATGACACAAAGCTGTCATATTTTATAAGATACAATACTTTATATAAACAAAATAGGAGTGAAATTTATGAGAAAAGCTGATGATATACTGGATTATTGCATAAAAAATCTTAAAGGAACAGTTTTAATAGAGACCTGGGGTGAAAAAGCAGTATTTTATAACCCGGGAAATATTCTGAAAAAAGGAGTTTATGTACTCACGATAAAGGAAAAGGACGGAGAAAATGACAAAGCCTCCGGACTGGACAGAAAGGACATATTCAGAGTGAATCTCGGATTGAGGAAAGAAGCTTTCATAAAACTTTTTGGTGAAATTCCTGCCCGCCCGGCTGCCGGAGCAGTCGTCGATATGAATTATGATTTTAAGAAAACTGATGAAATTCTTCCTCATCCGGTTTATGCATGGATGGGATGGATAAGTATCCTAAACCCTGCCAAGAATACTGACAATACTTTAATTCCATTTATTAATGAAGCATACAGCTTTGCAAAAGAGAAATTTGAAAAAAAACATTCAAAAATCCAGAAAAAATTAAAGTAAAATATTTATATAAGAGTAAACTGAATCAGCTCACTCTACAGTTAAAATCTTTACATTATAGTATATTTCCCTTTAATATACTGATTCTTTCCGATTCTGACTTACATTTTTTCTAGAATCAGGCAGTTTTGAAAATTTCTGCTGCCTTTTTTCATGTGTAAAAAATACTTGATCCCTCGATATTTATATTAATTTCTTAAAATTTATTTTATTAAATAAATTTATAGTTATCCGACATTTTATACTAAAATAACCTGAAATTTTCCAAATGTACAAATCAAGATATCTGTTTTTTTCATTTGTGAACTACTATAAACATAGAAATTGTATGTGAAAACTTTATTTTTATTTTTTTATTGACAAATTAAGGCGTTAATTATATAATTGACTTAGTTAGCTAATAATTATATATTAATAACCTCTTGAAATGAAGCAGTTATTATTGGAAGTGATTTTTTAGATATAAAAACACTTCATTTATTAACTCAGAAACATATCACTGCTAAATCAGTGATGTAAAAGTTCATTTCAGTCTTATTAACAGATCAAGAATGTTCAGGAAAATCTGAAGAGGATAATGAATAAACTGTATACTCTCAGTTTTCAAACAAGCAATTACCA
>RRZU012052420.1_pt1 | contig 16023 bp, 9 predicted proteins | sample 2165561 | NCBI WGS metagenome assembly RRZU01 (sample SAMN10456909, study PRJNA506462) | wastewater metagenome | isolation source: wastewater sludge | place: USA: Moscow, Idaho
AGCCCGACTCATCATCAACCGAGCCCGCGGCTTCCACACCGCCAACGCCGCCCTCGCCCTCATCCTGCTCGCCTGCGGCCCCCAACAACCCGCCCTCCCATACCACACCCGGTAGCCACCACATCCATGTCAGGAGAGGCACACGTAAGAGGGGTTAGACATCCGAGACTGGGTCCGACCGCCCCGGCAAGCCTTCTCGCCCCTCTGGCCGCGGGTCCGCCAGGACGCAGATTCGGGCCCGGCATAGAGTTCTGGAACGACGTCGGAGCCGAGACGAGTTGCGCCGACTTGCTTCCTGAGGAGTGGTCTCACTGTGAACAGTGCGCGGCACGGCCGGCTCGTGGCCTTGATCTGGGCCATCGCGGACGACGTGCTGCGTGACCTCTACGTACGGGGGAAGTACCGCGACGTCATCCTGCCGTTCACCGTCCTACGCAGGTTGGACAGCGTGCTCGAAGCCACCCGGGACAACGTCGTGCGAACGAATGAGACTTTGATCGACGCCGGCATAGTGAACAGGGATGCCGCGCTGCGTCAGGCAGCTGGGCAGGACTTCTACAACACGTCCGGGTTCACCTTGCGCGATTTGCGGTCCACCAGCAGCGCCGCTCGACTCAAGCTCGACTTCGAGGCCTACTTGGACGGCTTCTCGCCAAACGTCCAAGAGATCCTCGACAACTTCGAGTTCCGCAACCAGATCCCTCGCCTGACGAAGGCAGACGCGCTGGGGACACTGATCGAGAAGTTCCTCGACCCAGACCTGGACCTCTCGCCGCATGGACTCGACAACCACGGCATGGGCACCGTGTTCGAGGAACTGGTGCGCCGCTTCAACGAGGAGAACAACGAGGAGGCAGGCGAGCACTGGACTCCGCGGGATGCCGTACGCCTGATGACCCGGCTGATGTTCGAGCCCGTCGCAGACCTGATCCAATCAGGCAGCTACCTGCTGTATGACGGTGCCATGGGCACCGGCGGCATGCTGACGGTCGCAGAGGAAACGCTCCAGCAGCTCACCTCGCAGCGAGGCCACAAGGTCAAGACCCACCTGTTCGGCCAGGAGATCAACGCCGAGACCTACGCCATCGCCAAGGCCGATCTCATCCTCAAGGGAGAGGGCGAGGCCGCCGACAACGTCGTGGGCGGGCCCGAGTGGTCGACGCTGTCGAACGATGCGTTCGCCAGTCGCGAGTTCGACTTCATGCTCTCCAACCCGCCGTACGGCAAGAGCTGGAAGACCGACCAGGAACGGATGGGTGGCGCGAAGAACATCCGTGACCCGCGGTTCGTGGTCGAGCACGCGGGTGATCCCGAATACTCGCTGGTGACCCGCAGCAGCGACGGCCAGATGATGTTCCTGGCCAACCTCATCTCGAAGATGAAGCACAACACCGCCCTCGGCAGTCGTGTCGCCGAGGTCCACAACGGCTCGTCGTTGTTCACCGGAGACGCGGGCCAGGGCGAGAGCAACATCCGGCGCTGGGTCATCGAGAACGACTGGCTCGAGGCGATCGTCGCGCTGCCGCTCAAGATGTTCTACAACACCGGCATCGCGACGTACGTGTGGGTGCTAAGTAACCGCAAGGAAGAGGGTCGCAAGGGCAAGGTGCAGCTCATCGATGCCACCGAGTGGTTCACCCCGTTGCGCAAGAACCTCGGCGAGAAGGCCGTCGAACTCAGTCCCGCCGACAGCGACCGCGTGCTCAAGACGTTCCTCGCCTTCGACCAGGCCGACGACCCAGACCACTCCAAGATCTTCGACAATCGCGACTTCGGCTACTCCAAGATCGTGGTCGAGCGCCCGCTGCGGATAATGGGCGCCGACGAAGCCCGTGTGTACAAGGCAGCAGAGATCAAGAAGCTGAAGGAGGAGCGCAAGCGCGACGAGAACGCGCCGGCCATCATCAAGAAGGTCCTGCCGTACTCCGCCAAGCCCGACCCCCTCCACGGCCTTTTCGAGGCCGTGATCGACGGCAGGACTCGCGTCGTCCAGTACGAGCCCGACACCGAGCTCCGTGACTCCGAGCAGGTACCGCTGAACGAGCCGGCGGGTGAGTGCGCCGACGGCATCGAGGCCTTCTTCCGCCGCGAAGTGCTTCCCTACGCACCCGACGCCTGGATCGACGAGACGAAGACCAAGATTGGCTACGAGATCTCCTTCACGCGTCACTTCTACAAGCCGGCGCCGATGCGGACGCTCGCCGAGATCCAGGCCGACATCCGTGCTCTCGAGGCCGAGACCGAGGACCTCATCTCCGAGATCGCGGGAGGAGCGCAGTGAGCGACGTAGAGCGCAGCATCGACGGTGTCGCCAAGACCGTCGCCGGCGTCCTTGCGAACCAGAAGTACTCCATCGACTACTACCAGCGTGAGTACAAGTGGGAATCGAAGCAGACGGCGGAGCTGGTCGCCGACCTCACTACGAAGTTCCTCGATCTCTACGAGCCGGATCATGCTCGCAAGGACGTCGCGAAGTACCCGGGCTACTACTTGGGGTCCATCATCATCTCGCAGAAGGGCAGTGAGCCCTTCGTCGTCGACGGCCAGCAGCGCCTGACCAGCCTGACGCTGCTGCTCACGTATCTCCGTCGGCTGCAGCAGGACCGACCCGACAAGGTCGACGTCGACCCGCTCATCTTCTCCGAGAAGTTCGGCGAGAAGTCCTTCAACCTCGACGTCGCCGACCGCAACGACTGCATGCGCGCCCTCTTCGAGGACGGCAGCTACGAACCGAAGCCCGCCGACCCGGAGTCTGTCCACACCCTCGTCGCGCGCTACGAGGAACTCGACGGGCTTTTCCCCGACGAGCTTCGCGAGGCGGCTCTGCCGTTCTTCATCGATTGGCTCAAGGATCGCGTCCAGCTCGTCCAGATCACCGCGTATGCCGACGACGATGCCTACGCGATCTTCGAGACCATGAACGACCGCGGACTCAAGCTGACGCCGGCCGACATGCTCAAGGGCTACCTGCTCGCCAACATCGACGACGGCGCCCCACGCACCAAGGCCAACGACCTATGGCGTAAGCGGCTGAGGGAGCTCGACGAGAAGGCGGACGACTCGAGTTCGGACTTCCTGAAGACATGGCTGCGGAGCCAGTACTCCACGAAGATTCGCGAGCGTAAGAGGGATGCCAGACCCGAAGACTGGGACCGTATCGGCACGGAGTTCCATCGCTGGCTGAGGGGTGACCACGAGCGAGTCGGCCTGACCAGTCGCCAGGGCTACTACGACTTCGTGATGGTGGACTTCGATTTCTACAGCCGCCAGTACGAGCGAGTCATCGATGCCACACAAGGCGGCTTCGACCCGGCGAGCCCGTTGCGGTTCATCCGCTTCAATGCAGATCACCGATTCACGCTTCAGGACCAACTGCTCCTCGCGCCCCTCCGCGTCACAGACGACCAGGCGAAGATCGAGCGCAAGTTCGAGCTCGTCGGGCGCTTCGTCGACATCCTACTGGCGTGGCGGATCTGGAACTTCCGGGCCACCGACTACTCGACCATGCAGTACGCCATGTTCAACGTCATGCGCGACATCCGCGGCCTCGACGTGCCAGACCTCGCAAAGGCCTTGCACAAGCAACTGAGCAGCCTTCCCGAGACGTTCGACAGCAACGACGATCTCTACGTTCACCAGCAGAACCGCGGTCAACTCCACAAGATTCTGGCCCGGATCACCGACTACATCACCGTCGCCTCTGGGCAGGCGTCCAACTACATCGAGCTCACCAACGGCACGGGCGTCAGGTGCGAGGTGGAACACATCTGGGCGAACCACCCTGAGCGGCACACCGACGAGTTCAGCCACGAAGCTGACTTCGCCCGCCACCGCAACCGGGTCGGTGACCTGCTCCTGCTGCCCAAGCAGTTCAACGCCAGCTATAACGACGACCCGTACGACAAGAAGCTTCCGCACTACTTCAGCCAGAACCTACTCGCGGCCAGCCTCAACTCGCGCAGCTACGAGAAGAACCCGGCCTTCATCGCCTTCACCAAGTCGAGCGGTCTCCCTTTCAAGGCCTACGACGAGTTCAAGGCAGCCGACGTGGTCGAGCGCGGGAACCTCTACCGCGCGATCGCCAAGCAGGTCTGGAATCCGGACGACTTGCTCGTCGTGGTTGAGGGTGGCCCTTGATGTTCACCGAGCTCCGGCCTTATCCGCGAACGACCCGCAGCCATATTCCTTGGTCGCCGGACCTCCCGGCCCACTGGGCTGTGAGGCGTGGAAAGGCGCTCTTCATGAAAGTAGACCGCGAGCCCAGGCCCGGCGACGGCGTCGTCACCTGCTTCCGCGACGGCGTCGTGACGCTCCGCTCCCGGCGCCGGACCACTGGCTTCACCGAATCACTGAAGGAGATCGGTTACCAAGGGATTCGAAGGGGCGACCTGGTCATCCACGCTATGGATGCGTTCGCCGGCGCAGCAGGTGTGTCCGACAGCGACGGAAAGGGCACCCCCGTCTACAGCGTGTGCGTTCCGCGCGGAGACGCCGATCCGCACTACTACGCCGCCGTCGTCCGTGAGATGGCCCGAACCTCATGGATTCAGGCACTGTCACGGGGGATCCGGGAGCGTTCGACTGACTTCCGGTTCGAGATGTTCGCGACCCAGATGCTCCCAGTGCCACCGGCCGACGAGCAGGCCGCCATCGTTAAGTACCTCGCCCACGCCAACGCCCGCATCGACAAGGCCATCGCCGCTAAGCGCCGCCTGCTGCGTTTGCTCGAAGAGGAGCGAGAGGCCATCCAACTTGCCGTCGTCACTGGGGCTCGGGAGGCCCTCCGATGCCCGACACCTTCGCGTTGGTTCCCCGTGCTCCCGCCGTCGTGGGATGTCGTACCGCTCGGTCGCGTGATCCAGTTTGCGATCGATGGCCCTCACTTCTCGCCCAACTATGTGGACAATGGATATCCGTTCCTCTCGGCTCGCAATATTCGAGCCGACAGATGGCTCCTTGACGATGTGAAGTTCATATCGAAGAGTGACTTCGAAACCTTCAACCGCCGGGTGGAACCACTGGTGGACGACGTGCTGTACACCAAGGGGGGAACGACGGGCGTCGCACGTGTCGTCGACCTCCCCTTTCCCTTCCAGGTCTGGGTGCATGTGGCCGTCCTTCGGCTCAGCACCTCTCTGATCGATCCGCACTTCCTGGCGATGGCACTGAACTCCCGGCCCTGCTATGAACAGTCGCAACTGGAAACTCGCGGGGCGACGAACCAAGACCTTGGGCTCGGGCGGATGAAGAGGATCGAACTGCCGCTCCCGCTCAAGCAGGTTCAGTTCAAGCTCGTCGAGGACTTTGCCGAAAGCACGCGGGACATCGCAACAATGGTTGAGCGAGCAACACGAGAAATTGAACTGCTTCAGGAGTTCCGCACCAGGCTGGTCGCCGATGTGGTGACCGGCCAGCTTGACGTCCGAGAGGTTGCGAAGTCGTTGCCGGCTTTCGACCACGAGATCGGGTCAGTAGGTCAGCTGTCGGACATCGGTGAGTTCGAGCTCGATGAGGCCCTCGAGATGAGCGAGGTCTGAGAGATGCGGTTGAACGAGGAGAGCCTGGAGGCGCTGGTCATCCGGCAGATGGTCGAGGGCGGCTGGGAGCAGGGCGCCGCGTCGGACTTCGAGCCGGCGTACGCGATCGACCTGCCTCGACTCACCGCGTTCATCGAGGCAACCCAGCCGGACCTGGTCGAAGCGCTGTCTCTTCGGGAGGCAACGGCGACCCGGCACGAGTTCCTCGCACGGCTGCAGGGCGAGATCACGCGCAACGGCGTCGTCCATGTGCTCCGCAAAGGGGTCGACCACCGCCAGCACCACATCGACTTCTTCTTCCCGACTCCGACGCCAGGCAACGTCAAGGCAGCCGAGCTGTTCACGGCGAACAGTTTCACCGTGACTCGCCAAGTGCACTACAGCGTCACCGACACCGGTCTGTCGCTGGACCTCGTCGCGTTCGTCAACGGTCTGCCGGTCTTCACCTTCGAACTGAAGAACAACATCACCAAGCAGACGTTCGATGATGCGGTCGAGCAGTACAAGCGTGACCGTGATCCCCGAGAGTTGATGTTCCAGTTTGGGCGCTGTATCGCGCACTTCGCGCTCGACGATCAGCAGATCCGCTTTTGCACCCAGTTAAAGGGCAAGCAATCGTGGTTCCTACCGTTCGACAGGGGTTGGAACGACGGTGCCGGCAACCCGCCTAACCCGGATGGGCTCAAGACTGATTACTTGTGGCGGCAGATCCTTGCCCCGGTCAGTTTGGCAAACATCGTGGAGAACTATGCCCAGATCGTCACGACGAAGAACGCGCGCACCGGCAAGAAGTCCTCAAGTCAGATCTTCCCTCGCTACCATCAGCTCGACGTGGTCCGGAAGCTGCTCTCCGACGTGGAGGCGCAAGGTGCCGGCCGACGCTACCTGATCCAGCACTCCGCCGGCAGTGGCAAGTCCAACTCGATCGCCTGGCTTGCCCATCAGCTTACGGAGGTGAAGCACAACAGCAGCAACGCCTTCGACTCCGTCATCGTGGTCACCGACCGCGTCATCCTCGACAGTCAGCTAAAGGAGACCATCAGGTCCTTCATGCAGGTCGGGTCCACCGTCGTGCACGCCGACCGCTCAGGCGACCTGCGGAGAGCCATCGAGGCTGGCCGAAAGATCATCATCACCACCGTCCAGAAGTTCCCCTACATCCTCGACGACATCGGCAAGGACCACCGCGACCGCACTTTCGCCATCGTCATCGACGAGGCCCACTCCAGCCAGGGCGGCAAGGCCGCGGCGGCGGTCTCGATGGCGCTCGCCGCCGGCGGTGCGGCAGAGGATGACGAGACCGTCGAGGACACGATCAACCGGATCATCGAGTCCAAGAAGATGCTGCCGAACGCAAGCTACTTCGCGTTCACGGCAACTCCGAAGAACAAGACGCTGCAGATGTTCGGCGAGCCACTCCCGCACGAGGGCGGCACAGGCTACCGGCCCTTCCACAGCTACACGATGAAGCAGGCCACGCAGGAGCGGTTCATCATCGACGTCCTCGAGAACTTCACTCCGGTGCCCAGCTACTACAAGCTGATGAAGACCATCGAGGACGACCCGGAGTTCGACACTAAGCGCGCCTCGAAGAAGCTCCGCGCCTTCGTCGAGGGCAACGAGCATGCCATCCGGCTTAAGGCCGAGATCATGGTCGACCATTTCCACAGCCAGGTCATCGCCAGGAACAAGATCGGCGGCCAAGCCCGAGCGATGGTCGTGACCAGCACGATCCCCCGCTGCATCGAGTACTTCCACGCCATCAGCGCCTACCTCGTCGAGCGCAAGAGCCCCTACAAGGCGATAGTCGCGTTCTCCGGCGAGCACGAGTACATGGGCATCGAGGTCACAGAGGCTAGTCTCAACGGTTTCCCCAGCAAGGACATCGCCGACCAGATCCGAGAGGATCCCTACCGGATCCTCGTCTGCGCCGACAAGTTCCAGACCGGCTACGACGAGCCGCTCCTGCACACCATGTACGTCGACAAGACCCTGTCGAGCGTTAAAGCGGTGCAGACGCTCTCCCGACTCAACCGCGCTCATCCGGCTAAGCACGACGCGTTCGTGCTCGACTTCGCGAACACCGCCGAGGACATCGAGCGCGCGTTCGCGCCGTACTACCGGACCACGGTGCTCAGCAAGGAGACCGACCCGAACAAGCTCCACGACCTGGTCAACGAACTCAATGGCTACGGCATCTACCTGCCCGAGACCGTCGACAAGTTCGCCGAGCTCTACCTCGCCGGGGTCGAGCGCGACCAGCTCGACCCGCTGCTCGACGTATGCGTGGCCGAGTACATCGAGATGCCAGACGAAGATGACCAGGTCGCGTTCAAGGGCCGTGCGAAGGCATTCACAAGGACGTACAACTTCCTGTCAGCCGTCATGCCGTTCGGCAACCCGCTCTGGGAGAAGCTGTCGATCTTCCTCGACCACCTGATCCCGAAGCTGCCGGCTCCTCGCGAGGATGACCTCTCAGCGGGGATCCTCGAGACGGTCGACATGGAGTCCTACCGAGTTGAGAAGCGGGAGGCTATGAAGATCGCTCTGGCGGACGATGACGGGGAACTCGACCCAGTCCCCGCCGCTGGTGGCGGTCACGTCAACGATCCCGAACTGGACCGGCTGTCCAACATTCTCCAGACCTTCAACGACCAGTTCGGCAACATCGAATGGACCGACTCAGACCGTGTCCGCAAGCTCATCACAGAGGAAATCCCCCGCAAGGTCGCCGAGGACGAGGCCTACCAGAACGCACAGAGGAACAACGACCCGGCGAACGCCCGGGTCGAACACGACCGGGCACTCGGTCGCGTGATGATGGCCGTCCTCAAGGACGACACTGAGCTCTTCAAACAGTTCAGCGACAACGAAGGGTTCCGCCGCTGGCTGTCCGACGCCATCTTCCAAGCCACCTATGGCAAGTCAGCTTAGGGAGTTGAAAAACGGTGCCCGGCGCCTTGAGCGAGTTCGCTGACAAGGATGATCCTTTCGGCCTGGATTCGCGTATGCCGCTTGGCGACGCCGAAGAGATCCTCAGGAAGGTGCCACCGCCAGACGACGCGGGCGCCGAGACCGCCGATCGCTACGAGTGGCAGGCAATGATGGCCGCTGCCGACGTGCTGGGCATCTATTTCGAGCAGCTCGATGAGACGGGTGCCGTCGTGGCCGGTGGCCAGTTCACGATCTTCTGTGAGCACCACGAAGACTGGAGTTTCGCGACGGGAGACGGCACCGAGATCATCTCTGGGAAACATCGCGAAGCGAGCGTTGGTGCACTTTCATCGTTCAGGCAGCTGCTCATGGACGGCGGAGTGCTGCACTTGTTCGATCGCTGGACAGCTCTTCAGAGGACGCCAACGTGTCGACTGGTGACGACGGCTGGCCTAGCGTCGGACGCAGCAAAGACCGCTGCCGTCTGCGACCTCCTGCGTGCTGATCCAGCCTCGAACCACCCGTCCGTCGAAGAGGTTCTCGCGGGTCTTTGCGCGGCGATTGTGGCCCTTCGTTCTGATGGTGATGGCGACGATCTGGCAAACGACGACTTGCGTGCATTCCTGACTGCGCTTCGTTTGCAGCCGGGTGAAGCCCGTCGCGATCAGGTCCCCCACCTTGCGGGCGAGCGATATGGCCGACCGGTCGCCGAACTGTTCGGCCAGCCGGATGGCGGTAACGCGGTCTGGCGCGCGGTGCTGGCCCTGATCCGTCCACGGATGCGAGACGCCGGGCCGCGGCGGGGCGGAGCGTTGCCGGTCGTGCTGGGCGTCGAGCATGACGAGGCCCTCGCCTCGCGAACCCTGACTCTCGAAGACGTGGATACAGCTGTGCGCTTTGCCGTCAGGAACATCAGCGGTTACGCCCCGTTACCGCGAGTCATCAAGGCAAACAAGATGGCAGTGAAGATGACCCACGGAGGCTGCTCCGACAATTCTGTCGAGCGGGCGGACGCTTTACGTCTTCAGTATCGGCGATACTGGAGGGCGCGACGGGGCAACCCCAATACCTCTGACCAGCGGCGCCGGTTGGATAACGCACTCAGCCGAATCGTCGACGAAGCGACGGGCGCTGTACGCGTTGATGGCGGTCAGTGGGGAGCGCAGCTTTGGCGAGAACTCGGGACTCGGCTCCGGTTGATGGAGGGAACGGCCGAGGTGGGCGGCCTCGACGCCGACCTGCTCCTGGGCGGCGTTTCGGAGCTCGCGAATAATTGCCGTGCGTGGTACACAGATCGGTTCGACGCGCCGACGGTCCTGGCCCGACTCCTTGAACAGGAGGCGGCCTCGTGACCGAGCGCGTGGACTCCGATGGCCTGCGCTGGGTCGTCGACGATTTGGCCTACCACCAAGCCCGAGTGCTTCTGCTAATTCGTGCCGTTGCCGCGAACCCGGGGCATCAGCGCAAGCTCGACGGACTTACGAAGCTGGCCAAGCTCGACTTCCTGATTCGCTATCCCGCTCTCGCCCCCGTGGTCCTGGACGAGCTTGCGGACGATGACCCCAGGATGCACCTCACCGATGACGAAGTCGCGGCGCCAACTGAGGTCGACGATCCAATGACCAGATACAAGTACGGCCCATGGGATGACCGGTACTACCCGGTCATCGGAGCTCTCGTCTCGCGTGGGCTGGTCCGCTACGTGAGGGGACGCCGAGGAAGTGTCGCGCTTTCGACGACTCTGGCCGGTAGACGGTTCGCACACGACCTGTGCGGAGATCCTCTTTGGCAAGAAGTGTCGGAACGGTGCGAGGCGATCGCGGATGCCTCCGTCGGTCTCACAGGCAACGCGCTCAAGGAACGAATCTACGGCCGCCTCTCCGAACTGATGGATCGGCCACATCGAGAGGTCATCTCATGACTGTCATTTTTCGCCTCGAAGGGGTCCGTCTAGACACGAATGCAGGAGCCGTCGAGTACAGCCTCCCGGGCGATCTGACCGTCCTGGCGGGCCAGACGGGCGTTGGTAAGACCACCCTGCTTGAGCTGATCAAGTTCGGGCTGGGTGGCGACGGTCAGCTTGCGCCGGTGGCACGCGACCACGTCACCGACGTGCACGTATCGATTCACATAGGTGACCTCCGAGTGCAGCTGTCGCGCGGTCTAGACGCCGAGCGTCGCCGGACAGTTCGAGTGCAGGATCTCATCACGGGCGACCGTCTTCGGGACCACTTCGTCGGTGGCGAAGAGCGTCCGATCAATGCATTCCTTCTTGGGGCCATGGGACTCGAGGTCGGCTTGCGAGCAGCAGCCAGAGGAGCTCGTAGCACCAGCGCCGGAAGTGCAATCACCTTCAACGACATCTTCCGATTCATGTACGTCCCGCAGTCGGAGATGAACCGCGACATCGCAGGGAGCCGAGAGGGGTACTACGACCCGAAGCGGAAGTCGGTCTTCGAACTTCTGTTTGGGATCACGTCATCGGAGATGTTGCAGATGCGCTCCGAGATCAACACGCTGCGAGGTCAGATTGAGACTGCGGATCGCGAAGCCGCGGTCGTGCAGCGGTTCCTCGCTGACACTGGTCTCACCACGAGGTTTGACGCCGAGGCGAAAGCGGCTCAAGCACGAACTGATGAGTCGGAAGCCAAGCAGATTCTCGTTTCGCTCCAGGACCAACTCGCGGATGTCGTGGACCGCCACTCCCAAGTTCTTCGAGACCTCCTGAACGATGCGGAGGCCTCGCTGGCCGATGCTCGGGAGTTGAGCGCGGAACTTGGGCGCCAGCGCGACGAGTACGAGACAGAGCGTCGGCGTGTAGCTCAGGACATCGCCAGGCTGGCGCGAATGGATTCGGCCGGTCTCCGTTTGGCGAGCATCGAATTCAGCGTGTGCCCTCGCTGTACCCAGCGCCTCGACCAGCGGGAGACACCCACTGGGTCTTGCCCCGTGTGCCTCCAGGACGACATCGTGATCGGCCTCCCAGCGACGGACCAGTACGAGTCTGAGCAACTTCGCGAACAGTTGTCCGAGATCGAGGAGCAGCTCGGGATCATTGCCAGCCAGGAGGCACAAGCGAAAGCGGCGATCGACAGCCGCGCCAGCATGGTTCGGTCGCTGACAGCCGAGATCGACAAACGTACGGCTTCGCGGGTGACCCCGCGGCTCCAGGCGTATGCCGACGCCGCATCCACGGTTGCGACTGCGGCAGCAGAGCAGAAGGCGATGGACCAAGTACTGCTCCAATGGGACCGCGCCGCGGATCTGGCGGCTCATGCAGAGCAGTTGTCGACCCGGCGGGCTCGGCTCCAGACCGAGCTCACGCGGATGGACGCTGATCTCGCGCGGCGGAAGTCTGAGCTTTTCAGCGAGTTGGACGCAGAGTTCCAGTCCACTGTCCGCGACTTCGGCATCCCGAGCATCGAGTCGGCGTCGATTAGCTCAGAGACCTACCTTCCACTTCTGAACGGTCGGCCGTTCACTGAGGTTAGCGCAGGCGGCGGGATCATCACCGCGACTCAAGTCGCATATTGGATCACCCTTGTGACGGTGGCCGCTCGGCGTCGGGACACGCACATGCCAGGATTTCTGTTGCTAGACAGCCCGAGACTCGCGCTGAATGCTGAGGACGACATCGCCTCCCAGATGTACAAGCGATTCTCAACCCAAGTAGCTGTGACTCCTGGCCGGCTCCAGTTCGTCATCGCCGACAACGAGCTCCCTGCTGGACTTGGTCTGGACTTCGATGAGATCGAGTTCTCGTACCAGGAGCCAACCGTGTCATCCATCGAGCACCCAGGCCCTGCTCACGTCCACACGCTGGCAGGCGACGACCAAATCGACCAATCCCCGAGCGGATGAGCTTACGTGGGATGGGCTTCGCAGGCGTTGCCCAGGCTTCTGCGCCTCGGGGGCTCACGAGGAGGGTCGGGCTGTGCCTGGCGGCCCTGCCCGACTGTGCCTGCACGTCATCAACTTGGGACGTAACGGCTGGTCAGGGACTCTTGGGAACTACCCACGGGTAGTTCCCTGAACTACCTGTTTCGGCCCCCGAAACCCCCGGTCGTGGAGTGCCCCCTCTGGGGAGATGATCCGGTCGGGAGTTTGGTCGATGTGGGGTCACTGCGAGCGGGTGGGTGGCAGGGGGCCGTCTTGGTGCCCTGAGCCCCCTTCTTGGCAGGCAGTCGCCCACCTCGCGCTGGGTGAGTGGCTCGATCAGTCGACCGTCCGGGGCCCGCGAGCACGCGGGTAGTGTGCGCACTGTGAAGACGGTCGACGTTCATCCCCAGCGGCGGGCAGGCGTGCAGCTGGCCGCGCTCCCGCGGCATCAATGCGGCCCCGCGGTTGAGGTTGCGTCGAGACACCTGGACGCTGCCCCGTACTTGGATCGGGCGGGTGACGCTGCTACAGTCTTGTCACTGGGCTGGCCATTAGGGCCCTGGTCCACCCTTTAGGCGGGGACATCCCCTGCCACTACCTTGAGGCGGGAATCCCCCGCCTCAAGTCGTGTATAGGGAATGCTCCTTGCGAGAACTCAGCATCTTCATCGATGAGTCAGGCGACTTCGGCCCGTTGGAGAAGCACGCTCCCTATTACGTCCTCAGTCTCGTCTTCCACGACCAGAGCGAGGACATCAGGGATCACCTCGACAAGCTCCACGGCGCCATCGTTGCGCGAGGACTACCCCCGCATCACGCGATCCACACGGGACCCCTGATGCGTAGAGAACAGGACTACAGGTGGCTCGACATGCCCGCCCGTCGCTCGGTCTTCCGCGTCTTGGTCGACTTCGTCCGGACGTGCGAGATGACGCATCACTCTTGGGTGTTCAATAAGCGCGAACTCTCCGACTCGGACCAACTTGTGAGCCAGATGTCCCGAGAGGTTGGCGCTCTGATCCGCGAGCACTTCAACTACTTCATGAACTGGGATCGCATCATCATCTACTACGGCAACGGGCAGAAGGAACTCACAAACCTGGTCAACAGCGTCTTCAACGCGCACCTGTCCAATGTCGAAGTCCGCAAGGTGATACCGGCCGACTACAGCCTCTTCCAAGCGGCCGATCTCTGCTGCACGCTCACTCTCCTTCGGGCAAAGATCGGTGGCGTGGGACTGTCGGCTTCAGAGCGAAGTTTCTTCTCGACCGCGCAGGACAGCGCCGAACGCTCGCTGAAGAAGGGGTACTTCAGGACAATGGACCGGAAGCGCTTCGGCTGCTGACCGCCTCAGCGCGTAGCGAGCGCACCGCTCGCGCTTCGCGATCCCGTTGCACGCCGAGCGATTGCACGATTGCTCGGTCTTACTTAGTTGAGCAGGCCAAGATCATCAGCGGCCTGCAGCGCTGCGCCGATCTCCCATGCATCGAGGGCGACCTGGACGTCACCGGTGGGCAGCTCACCACCCCGCTCGACGATGGCAAGTCCGATCAGGGTTGCGTGGCCGGCCTGATGGCGTTGCCGACGTTCGGACTCCGTCTCCCCTGACACGGGGTCGATGTCGTCGCGTTGCCATGCCTGCACGAGCCGCTCGGCGAGCGCCGCGGGCAAAGTGACTGCGACGCGCAACTGCTGTCCGAACATGGCCTGGCCGGCTTCGGCCAGCAGCCGTGCCTTAGTACGCCTCCTTCTACTCCGGTCCGACAGCATGTCACCCGACGCTAGCTGCCCAAGCGCGACCTGGCCACCACCCAGCGGCGGATGACCGAGTGGCGTGGCATACCCGATCGAAGCTGGTCCACGCGATGGCACCGCTGCGCCATGTCACGCCACTTCGTCGTGGCACGCCATTCCCCGCTGGCAACCGACGAGGCTCAACACGCGATATCACATCGCTCTTCGGCTGGCCGAGCTCATCGTCGACTCCACCTCGATCGAGCACCGGGTGGGGTAGGTCGAGGCCACTGGGCTGATGCTCGGCGTCCCAGCGTGCCCAGGACCACCGTAATGTGTTGCCGCCCAGGCCCTGCCGTTCTTGCCGTCGTCCGACCCGGCCTCATGAAGCAGACGCCCGACCAGCGGCAGCGACGGTCCGCTGCACGGGTGACCGAGTGCCGCCAGTCCAGGGCCATTTCGACGACGACGTCGTCATCACGAGATTGCTCACTCTGTTGTCCGGGCCGCGCGGGAACGACGCGCCGGCCGGCGATCTCTCCGATGACCAGCGAGCGCTGCTGCTGGCACTGACGCGCGTGTCGATTGAGCAGCGCAACGACGGGTACACGCTGGTTTCGGGGCTGAAGTACGAACTGTCGGTGCGCGGGTTGCCGACCGACGTGAAGGGCTTGCGAAGGTTGGCCCGACGCGGCCAGCCCCATCGATCAGGATTGCGCCGTTGGCGTCGGTGAAGTGGTCCAGGGCTGACGGACGAGCCACGTGCCCCATCGCAGAGAAGGTGGGGCGCCGCTATTGACAGCTCTGATCACGTGAATCAATCAGGGCGCCGGGACAGGGCCCAGTGTGGTCCGACGGTCCATCCCAGGAAGGGACTGTTCGCAAGGCGTTCGTCGCCGGCCGCTGCGGCGGCGAGCCCGTCGATGACCTCGGTCGTCGGCCACTGCGCAGCCGACGGCAGACCCCGCAATGCCTTGACGTGTTCCGACAATTCGTCGCGGGGGGTCAGCGACAGGAAGAAGACCACCTGTCGCCAGGCGTATGCCGCGTCCTTGATCGTCGCCAGCGGGCGTTCTTGGCTCTGGGCCAAGTACAGGAGGCGGGCGGCGCGCGCTGCAGCCGTCTTCGCAAGGTCCTGCGGAGATCGCGTTGGTCGAACGCCCCCGGCCGTGAGCAGCGCGGCCAGATTGTGGGTCGTGAGCACCTGCTGACGCTCGATGATCATGCCGTTCCTTGCCACGGAGCCTCCGTCGGGAACCCCACGAGTGCACAACTCGGCGAGCGTGAGCTTCGACGGCTCCACGTTGCGGCGGAAGATCGTTCCGCCTGGCAGTCGCCGCTGCGGCTCCTGACTCGGGATGGCCAACGCCTCGGCGAAATCGACGCCGTAGTACTGCTCGTACAGCGACCCACGCAGCATCCCGGCGGCAAGCTTCGCCGCGCCCGTGTACTTGGCCGAGAAGCGGCCCATGAAGATGTCGGCGGCGAGCTCCTCGGTGAGGGGAAGGTCGATTCCCGCCGCGGCATACAGGGTCGTCAGTTCGCTGATCAGCGCGTTCGGCAGGATGGTGCCGGGGAAGGAATCGATGGCCAGGGCGGCGATCCGGCGAGCGACCTTCGCCGGATCATCCGGCCGGCCAGCGACGCCGGCGACCGTCATCACCGAATCGACCCACGGCAACTCCGAGAACTGCACCTGCTTGGCCAGGTCCAGCAGCAGCAGAGTGCGCCGACGCCGGAACGCGGCATACGTGGCTCCCAGGAGCGCACCGAGTTCGGGATCGCCGACCGAGGCCGACACCTGCACCGCGGTGATCGCGGGGAGGAGCTCAGCCAAGACCTCGGCCGACGGGACAACGCCGGCCTCGACGAGGTCCTCGACCGGGCCTGACAGTCCGAGCAGCACCTTCCGTTCGACGGAGGCGGGCATCGCCGTGCCC
>RRZU012552075.1_pt1 | contig 16023 bp, 14 predicted proteins | sample 2165561 | NCBI WGS metagenome assembly RRZU01 (sample SAMN10456909, study PRJNA506462) | wastewater metagenome | isolation source: wastewater sludge | place: USA: Moscow, Idaho
AGATGATGACTGGAATGACGGGATAATAGGAAATCGGTCACTACACTTTGCAGTTGCCCTGAACTAAGCAAATTAACTTTGGTGTCCACCTCATTTCTCCCTGCGTAGTTAGATGAAATAATGAGTACTACATAACCATAATTTATAAAGGCATTTTATGTGCCATGAAATCTCATGGTGATATTAATAATATTCTTAAATTTCAATATGTTGCATTTTACCCAGACTGATTATCAATATCCGGTGTACCTATATGAACAAATAAAAATAATTAGTTCTTAATGGAACTTTCAATGTTAACCGGCACTGATCATGAAGAGTGGCCAAGTAATAGATTGCTGAGCATAAAGATAAAATCACGGGCGCCTTTATAACCTAGCCGCGTAAAATGAGGTGACCCAACATGAATTTGCTCATGAATACCCATGGAGAAATGAGGTAAGTTCATACTATGAGCTACTGAATTAAACGAATCTGGCGCTATCAATACATTAGCTGTGGCAAGATGGGGTATTACCGCTTGCGAGTCACCTATGAACACATCAGATAAGGGTAACTGAGTTAATTGTTGATGAATTGCGGGGCTTATTGCTTGGTTGATCTTGATCCCACATTCTTGCAGCCAGTATGTCAGATCGAATAATAGGTCTGGTTCTGCAGCAATGACGGCTTTTCCGTGACACAATATTTTGGCGTTATCCATCATGGCATCAAGCAGTTGTGCCCGTTGCCGGGTATATTTAGGCGGGATGGCGTTTCCGGATAATTGAGCAAAAAACTGAATCAATTGGTCAGCCGCTCTCAACCCTGTTAGCTGGTTTAATAATAATCCGTTTTGTCCTGACTGAGTGAGTAGATGAAATGGATCTCTCATTTGTTCGCCCAGGGCGAGTACGGTGGTTTTACTTTGAATGGAAGCAAAGTGAGGCAGTGATGATCCGCCTTTCAGCAAGTAATTATCATTTCCTGTGAATTCACCATCTAATGATGTGCTTAAGTCAGGCAGAAAATGTGCTGTTACGGCAAAGTCATCCGCCAATTCCTTTAACCATTCGATATCACCAATCGATATGTGAGAGCCGGGTAATACAATAAGTTCGTCAGATGGCATTGCTTTCCAGACAGTCGAAGGCATCTTAGTGATATGTTTTGCTACAGCATGAATTGCTTTTCCCCAGCCATCTTGCAGTGTTCCTTCAAAGTCGGGTGTATAGACATCAATAATGTCTGATACCGGCAACGATGCGGAAGCTGGTTCAGCGCGTAAAGCGGGAAGACAAACACCCTGTGCTTCCATCATTCCGGTTGTCACAACGGCTATGAGGGATGTGTCGGAGAGTGATAAACCACGGAGCGATTCATTCAATGCGCTTTGCCCACCGTGAATGGTTTCTATTTCATTCAAACTGACCGAATGAATATTGATTTGTTCTCCGAAATAGCGACTTAAAAATATTAACCCGCTGGCCGCACAGCCCTGAGCGCCGAATAATAGTGCTTTGCCCCCTTGAATACCTTGCATGGCTAACAATGCTCCCATGGGTTGTGTCAGAGCAAAAGGCTGAATGTTACCTGTTGGTTCAGCCGGAATAATCTGACATGGCGGGGCGAGGGGAGTCATGTCTGGTTTTGACGTTATTTCGGAAGAGATCAATTGTAAGACTGGCATATGCAGCATTGTGTCAATTTCGTTCAGTAATGCAATAATGCCTTCGAACCCGAGCAAACTGTGCTGGCGCTCATGGCTCATCTCTACGCATGGAACGGCATATTTTTGCGCGGTGTAGCGCATTCCTCCACCGGATAACAGAATATCCACCTGCCCGGATCTCAATAATTCCGTCAGTTCCTTTTCCTGCCAGTCGGGCAATTTATTTTTAAGACATTGCTGCTTTATATCCGCATGTAATGATTTATCGCGTTCATTGCATTTATGCAGCGATACCCCACAAATGATCAGCCCGGCAGCCTGAAGATCTTCGATCAGCGACCATGTTTTTAACCCCCCCAAATAGATCAGAACACGTTTTCCATTCAGGCGCGGGCGTAACGTAAGCAGTTGTTGTGCAAATTGCTTTTTTTCTGTGGACAGAAAGCGTTCAACATTTGTATTTAGTTGTTCATCTGCCCCCGTTAATACCAGTTGCGCTGCCAATGATTTCAGCGTGTCGGCAAATGGTTTACTGCCGTAAAGAGAGCCTTTGATAAATGGAATAGCATAGGTATCGTAAAGTCGTTCGGCTAACCCTGGCATGGCTTGTGAGCAGAGGTCTAAACTTATTTTAGCTCGGTGAGCTGATGCAATGTCACTGAAACGCCCATCACCGGGAATCGAAGCCAGAATCCGAATACCCAGTTCATTCACTATCTTTTTAAATGCTTCAACCTCTCCCATCACGTTGAATTCGCCGATGAGATTGATGTCAGTATGGGTTGTAATTGCCGGTTCGTAATTGCCGATCACCTGTTCCAATAGCGTTTTAACCGCAATCTGATGGCCTTTTTGTTTTCCCCCGGCAAAACCCGGTGCATCAATAGCGATGACTGGCAGATTAAGTCGTTTCGAGGCGATCTGACATTCGCTGACCAGATCATCACCTAGCATCGCGGTCAGACAACTTTGATAGACAAAGATCCCTGTTGGTGCAAATTCACCAGCGACTCTGTCTAACAGTGTTTGCAGGCGTTGCGTTCCACCCATGACCAGATCAATTTCACCTAAAGCGGTGGTTACGCTTAACCGATGTAGTTGCGAGTCGCTGCTTTGTGTTGGACGAGATGACCAGACATGCCCGAGACACCCCGATGAACCATGAACAACATGAATAACATCGGTAATAGGTTGTAAGGCGAGCTTAGCGCCGCGTAAGGCACAACCACCGGGTTTTTCTTTTGATTTATTACATGCAGCAATAGCAGGAGTCGGGGACATAGCCAGCCTTAATTATTCATCAGGTTAATGCGGGTACCCGCTGGTGAGACACCAGAAAGTAATTTTTCACTTTCTGCATCACTCAAAGTGTAACGATAGAAACGTTGATAGAAGTCGCGGAATTCCACTTTTAAATCGAGATCACTGAACTGCTCCGGGTAGAGCATTTTGGCTTCATATTCCATCAGCAATACACCTTCCAGCCCGCCATCCCAGAAAAAGACACCATCAGGCATGGCATACACGCGGTGATTTTTTACGGCACTGATTTGTTTCCAGCGAGGGTCTTTCGTTACCAAAGATACGGCATATTGGCGACCGACAAAAATCACCTGCGGGTCCCACCGCACCATGTCTTCCATCGTGATTGCGCCTTTACCCAGCATGGTGCCCTGACGTTTTGTCACCATGTTGGCACCGGCTAATTCGCCATACCAAAAGGTGTTGCTGCCACGCCCCTGAGTGCTTAACGCATCAGGGCCGCGTAAGTAATACACTCGCAGCTTTTCTTGGGTTGGCAAATTCCTCAGCCTGTTTTTAACAAAAGCTACTTTGTCATCATGATATTTAACCCATGCTTCTGCTCTTTCATGGGCTTTGGTGGTGTTAAGCGCATTAGCAAATAAACGAATAGCTTGCCGTTGGCTTTCCAGAAACTCTTCTGCTGTTTCAGATTGTTTAGTCAGCGGCTGTGAATAAAGCGCAGGAATACCGGCACGGGCATATATGGCGGCTACTTGTTCGGCGTTATAACGATAAAAAATCAGTTCTGTTTTTCTGGCTAATAAATCTTCAATATTGGCTTCGCCTATGACCTTGTGAATTTGTTTAACTGCGGGATTAGTGATTTCCATCCAGGGTGCATTTGTCATCACCATCTGGCTGATACGCTGGCTTTCGCCCAACATGAATAATTTCTGATAACAGAGCACTTCCAGACAGGCGATATGATTTATCTGATCTGGCACCGTTATTTTGTGACCGGCTAAATCAGTCACACTACGTTTCGGTATGTTAGTTTCAGCGGCATTGGAGAGTGATATCAATAATATTGATGCCACAAACAGACAGATATATTTTAAATGGATCATGATTGATTCAGGCATATTGGTATTCCTATGCTCGGTAAAAAGGCAGGCCTTTTCAGGCCTGCATCAGGAAATCAGAAATCAATTTTGCCTGTGAGACTGAACATGCGAGGTGCGCCCAGTGATAATCCATCACCACTGCGATAGTAAGACCAATAGCTTTTATCAAAGACATTCGAGACATTGAAATTAACGCTGAATGGCTTTTTGCTGAAACGAACGCCGGTATCAAACGTAGTTGCGCTATCAATATAATCCGTATTGAGATCATCAACAGGGCGTTTACCGTAATAATTCATACCGCCGATCAGTGTAAAGCGTCGATCTGCCGGTAATGTATATTCGGAAAATAACCGTGATTGATATTCCGGCACATTAACAGGTCGTTTTCCTTCAATGCGGGTGTTATTTTTTGCATCGACAATTTTGGCATCCAGCCATGTTGTACCGCCGGATAAGACTAAATTATCCGTCGCTTTACCGGTCAGTGTAATCTCTAAGCCCTGATGTTGCTGACGACCATCTTGTTTGTAAATATTGTCGGTTGGGTCGGTATATTCATTGATTTTATTAATGCGGAATAACGCGGTATTAAGATCAACTGCTCCCAGATGTGATTTAGCACCAACCTCATATTGTTTACTCGCACTGGGTGCCAGCATTTCATTGGCATTTGATGCAGTGCTGGGGGCTGTGCCACCGGCATTTAAACCCTCCATATAAGACACGTACGTCGTGACAGGGTCCCATGGCGTATAAAGTAATGCAGCACTCGGTGTGTTTTTACTTTGTTTATACGATGTACTGGCTGTGCTGGATAATGTCGATACACCACGGGAATATTGCTCTAATTCTGCATGTGTAATTCCTAACAAGGTTGAAAAACCGTGTGGTAAAACAATCCGATCACCTAAAACGAAGTTGGTCATTGTCTGACCCTGAATAGTTGTGGTGCCGCCCAGCGTGGCATCAGGATCTGAATAAAAGGTCGGGTTGTTGATATTTGAACTGCCCAGCGTTGTTTTTACATCGACACCACGGGTGTAATCATATTGAGTGCCGGTATAACCGGTGGTGACTTGATGCACCAACGCACCCGTTTCGAAATTGGAATCCACTAAGGCATAGGAAGAATGAGTCTGCTCGTTCTGTCTTGGCGATGCCGTATTTGTTTCTGTGTAATGGCCATTATTATCAGTGAGCGTTGCCCCGACATAATTGTATTGACGCCACATATCACCATAACGATAGCCTGTTCGTAGGGCAAAATGTTGCGATATATCACTTTGGAACCCTATGCCGACCAGATCTTTCGTCGACTGGTTATATGACCAGCTTTGACCATATTGACGGCCGGCCTTAAACTTTGATGCATCAGGAACGTAAATTCCTTTCGTTGGGTTTACATTGATGTATGTTTGCAGGCTGTTGACGTAATAATCCTGATGCCAGTAATCAAAAGTAACTTTATTTTTCTCATTCAGATTCGTTGTGATAACACCTGAAAGTAAAGTTCGCTGCTGATTACCGCCATCAATATAGGTTGAACCATTTTCACGATAAATATTGGTCCGGTATTTGATTACGCCGTTATCATCCATCGGCCCGCCAGCATCAGCATGTAAATAATTAATTCCGCCGCCATACGTGCCGGTAGACAGATTAGTTAAACGCTCATTCGTTGGCTGCTTGCTAACATAATTAACGCTTCCGCCCATAGCCGAGAAACCATATAAGAAGCCTGATACACCATTGAGCACTTCGATGCGATCAACATTTTCCAGTGGGGGAAAAGTAAAGCTGCGGTCAACCATGCCATCCCGTAATTCACTTTGATCGGCGGCAGTAAAACCTCGAATCATAACTCTGGACAGCGATGAATATCCATTCGGTTCCATCAGTGTTGCAACCGTTGGGTTGGTTTTCAGCGCATCTGATGCCGTGTGTGCGCTACGGTTTCCTATTTGCTCTCCTGACGTCACATTCACAGAATAAGGCGTTTCTTTCAGCGGTATGTTGCCTAATGGCCCCACACTGGCTTTTTTATAACGATAACCAGAGCTTGCTTTCCCCTCGTTCTTTTTATCTTCCGCAACGCCTTTTACTTTGACCTCTTTAAGCAGAACAGAGTTTTGCTCATCAGATGAACTTTCTGTTGCCGCATGAGTAATTGGGAAAAAGAAAGAGATAAGTAAACTGAATGCAAGAGTTGGTTTGTTCATAAACAGTTCCTCCCTGGAACATTAAAAAACTGTTTATGACATCTCAACTTATATGCCAGTCAAATAATGCACATGAAACATCTGATTATAAATAATTGATTTTTAATTAGTTTATTTGTAATTAATTAATTTTTAGTTCCAGAATGTCAAAAAACAAAGCGTTGTTTTAACTTAATTTGTTCACCTAAGAACAAAAATGCTAAATATTGTGCAATGTGGTAAATAACCGAAAAAACACAACAGTTACAGAAATGAACGGTGCAGCAGTAAAACACATTACATTTATGAACATATTGTTCGTTAGTAAGTGTTTTTAATGTGGAATGCTGTTTTTTGATGTTGAATAGTTCATTTGTGAACTAATTGATTTTAAAAGTTCCTAATTGTAGTTTCCTGGCTTTAAACGTGGATATTTAAGCTGTTATTTCTTACATAGTTGTACATATTTAAATTGAATCAAAAGAATGAATAATTATACGCGAAATTATTCATTTAAAATTCAATGAATTATCAGTATTTCCTCCATTTTATCAAAGTACACAAATGTGCAGTTGGCATACGTATTGCGTTTATGTTCTGTGAGCGCAATCACATTTGATTCCTCATATCTGAATGGTTTTAGCTCACTAATAAGCAATTTATTACAGAGGAGTACAAAATTATGGCAACTCGTAAATTAGCAATTTATGGGAAGGGTGGAATCGGTAAGTCTACCACAACTCAGAATACTGCTGCCGCATTAGCTCATTTTCATGGTCAGAAAGTGTTTATTCATGGTTGTGACCCGAAAGCAGATTCAACTCGTTTGATTCTCAATGGTAAACCACAAGAAACACTGATGGATGTACTACGTGATAAAGGCGCTGAAAAGATTACCAATGACATGGTCATTAAAACCGGATTCCTGGATATTGAATGTGTTGAATCAGGTGGCCCGGAACCAGGCGTAGGTTGTGCCGGTCGTGGTGTTATTACTGCCATCGACCTGATGGAAGCCAATGGTGCGTATAAAGAAGATCTCGATTTTATTTTCTTTGACGTATTAGGCGACGTAGTTTGTGGTGGTTTTGCGATGCCAATTCGTGACGGTAAAGCGCAGGAAGTTTATATCGTTGCATCCGGTGAAATGATGGCAATTTATGCCGCCAATAATATCTGCAAAGGCTTAGTAAAATATGCCAAACAAAGTGGTGTTCGCTTGGGTGGCATTATTTGTAACAGCCGTAAAGTGGATGGCGAAAAAGAGTTCCTGGAAGAATTTACCGCAGCAATCGGAACTAAAATGATCCACTTCGTACCTCGCGATAATATCGTTCAGAAAGCGGAATTCAATAAACAAACTGTGACGGAATTTGACCCTAACTGTAATCAGGCAAAAGAATACAGCGAATTAGGTCGTAAAATTCTGGAAAATAAAGATTTTGTTATTCCAAGTCCGATGACGATGGATCAATTAGAATCCATGGTTGTTAAATATGGCCTGATGGATTAATTCGTCTGAATGTAATAGTCAGTTTAATTAACTGACTATGCTGCGAGGATATATATATGCCGTATCATGAATTTGATTGTAGTAAAAGTATTCCGGAACGAAAACAGCATGCTGTGGTAAAAGGCCCGGGAGAAGATATCACATCTGCTTTGCCATTGGGTTATTTAAATACGATTCCTGGTTCTATTTCTGAACGTGGTTGCGCTTATTGTGGTGCTAAACACGTTATCGGAACCCCAATGAAAGATGTTATTCACATCAGCCACGGACCGGTAGGTTGTACTTATGATACCTGGCAAACTAAACGTTATATCAGCGACAATGATAACTTTCAGCTGAAATATACTTTCGCCACGGACGTGAAAGAAAAGCACATTGTTTTTGGCGCTGAGAAAGTTTTAAAACAAAACATCATGGAAGCGTTTGCTGCGTTTCCTGATACCAAACGGATGACGATCTATCAGACCTGTGCAACCGCGTTGATTGGTGATGACATCGACGCAGTGGTTCAGGATGTAATGGATGAGTTGCCTGGCACCGATATTTTCGTCTGTAACTCTCCGGGTTTTGCTGGCCCGAGCCAGTCAGGCGGTCACCACAAAATCAACATTGCATGGATCAACCAAAAAGTCGGCACCTTAGAGCCAGAAATCACCAGTGATTACGTCATCAATTATGTTGGCGAATATAACATCCAGGGTGATCAAGAGGTTATGCAAGACTTCTTCAAGCGCATGGGCATACAAGTATTGTCGACCTTTACCGGTAATGGCTCTTATGACGACTTGCGCGGTATGCACCGGGCTCACCTGAATGTGCTCGAATGCGCACGATCTGCTGAATACATCTGCGATGAATTACGTGAACGCTATGGCATTCCTCGTCTGGATATCGATGGTTTCGGTTTCAAGGCGCTGGCTGACTCACTGCGTAAAATTGGCCTGTTCTTTGGTATTGAAGATCGTGCCGAACAGATCATCGCCGAAGAGACTGCCCGCTGGCAGCCTGAGCTTGACTGGTATAAAGAACGTCTGCGCGGCAAAAAAGTGTGCTTGTGGCCAGGCGGTTCGAAATTGTGGCACTGGGCGAATGCCATTCAGGAAGAGATGGGTGTGAAAGTGGTGTCAGTTTACACCAAGTTCGGCCATCAGGGCGATATGGAAAAAGGTATCTCCCGTTGTGGCGAGGGGGCACTGGCCATTGACGACCCTAACGAACTGGAAGCTCTGGAAGCACTCGACGGACTGAAACCCGACGTGATTTTTACCGGTAAACGTCCTGGCGAAATGGCGAAGAAGGTGAATGTTCCATACCTGAATGCTCATGCTTATCACAATGGGCCTTACAAAGGTTTCGAGGGTTGGGTGCGTTTCGCGCGTGACATTTATAACGCGATTTATTCGCCGATCCACCAACTGGCCATGGTTGATATCAGTAAAGATGAGATCCCGACAGATAAAGGTTTTATCACACGTCGCATGCTGTCGGATAAGAATCTGCCTGAAGCAATCCGGTCATCAACAGAGCTTCGGGAATATACCGGTAAATATGACCCGATTGCTGAATTGCATGAAAAGACCTATCCAGCGTTTACGCGGACTGGCGCTGTTCCGGCTGAAGCCATCGCTGAATAAAGGAGGTCGTCATGGCTTATACACCGAAAAATATGGCTGAACGAAAGTACCAAAAAATTTACACCAGTAACCCATTGAACGATGCAGACCCAGAATCGAAAGAGAAGATTGCGCCACTGGAAAACTACATCATGAAAAACTGTCTCTGGCAGTTCAACTCTCGCGGGTGGGATCGTCGTAAACAGAACGCCGGAATTCTCGGCTTCACTACGCAATTGCTGTGCGATGAAGCGGTCGAAATTACGACGCCACAAGAGAAATGCTACTGGGTCGATGCAGTGTGTCTGGATCGATCCTTCAAAGAGAATTTCTCTTGGATCAAGGCCATGAGTAAGGACGACATTAAAGCCCTGATGAAGCTTCTGCATGCACGCATAGACTGGCTGACTATCGACGGCTCTCTCAACGTCGAACTGACCGTCGTCAACTATTAAGGATACTGCCATGACTTGTGATATCAAGGAAAAAGACCGCGCGGGTACTATTAACCCGATTTTCACCTGCCAACCAGCTGGCGCTCAGTTTGTCAGTATCGGTGTCAAAGATTGTATCGGTCTGGTACATGGTGGTCAGGGTTGCGTAATGTTCGTTCGACTGATCTTTTCTCAGCACTTTAAGGAAAGTTTCGAACTGGCATCGTCATCGCTGCATGAAGATGGCGCAGTATTCGGTGCGCTTAATCGCGTAGAAGAGGGCGTTGATGTGCTGCTTGCCCGTTATCCGCACATCAAAGTGATCCCGATCATTACCACCTGTTCCACCGAGGTTATCGGTGATGATGTTGATGGTGTCATCCGAAAACTGAATGACGGCTTGCTCAAAGAAAAATATCCCGATCGGGAAGTACACCTGATTGCGATTCATACACCGAGCTTTGTCGGCAGTATGATTAGTGGTTATGACGTCGCTGTTCGCGATTTTGTTCGTCATTTTGCGACCAAAACCGAACCTAATGGCAAGATCAATCTGATCACCGGCTGGGTGAACCCTGGCGACGTCAAAGCCCTCAAGCACCTGTTAGGTGAAATGGATATTGATGCCACCGTACTGTTCGAAATCGAAAGCTTCGATTCACCGCTGATGCCCGATGGCAGTGCCATTTCCCATGGCAATACCACCATTGATGATTTGCGCAGCACGGCCAACGCGGTTGGCACCATTGCGCTGAATCGTTATGAAGGCGCTAAAGCGGCAGAGTGGCTGCAGAGTGAATTTGACATTCCGGCGATCATCGGGCCAACACCGATTGGCATCCGCAATACCGACACTTTCCTGCAAAACCTGAAAAAGATGACGGGCAAACCCATTCCGCCATCACTGGTTGAGCAGCGAGGTGTTGCGATTGATGCGTTAACCGATATTACACACATGTTCCTGGCTGGAAAAAAGGTCGCCATTTATGGCAACCCTGATCTGGTGATCGGGCTTGCCGAGTTCTGTATTGATCTGGAGATGAAGCCGATTCTGCTGCTGCTCGGTGACGATAATGTGTACTACAAAGAAGACTCTCGTTTACTGGCTCTGAAAGAGAATGTCGACTGGGACATGGAAGTGATCACCAATGCCGATTTCTGGGAACTGGAAGATCGCATCAAAAATAAAGGCCTTGAGCTTGATCTGATCCTGGGTCATTCAAAGGGCCGTTTTGTTGCAATTGATAATGACATTCCTATGTTCCGGGTTGGTTTCCCAACCTATGACCGTGCTGGCATGTATCGTCATCCGGTTGTGGGTTATGAAGGGGCTATTTGGCTGGCAGAGCAAATGGCGAATACCATATTTACCGACATGGAACATAAGAAAAATAAAGAGTGGATTCTCAACGTTTGGTGATATTCACCTCGGATCCTGAATATTCAGGATCCATTTTTCTCAGGAATAATATATGGCTGACATGATAAGCACTGTATTTGAAACAAATGAAGAGCGGTTCCAGCGTTGTTATTTAGAGGCGAGGGGCTATCATTGGCGTGCAAATAAATTTCATGATGAAAAACAAAGAGTCAGCCTGATATTTAATGTCGCTGCTATGGCCATAGAATCATACCTGATTGCATTGTGTGCTTTTCATAATGTCATGCCACTTAATCACAGCTATCGCTGTCTGATGTTTGATGTCAAAAAAATAGAGACAATTTCAGCAGAGTTAGAAAAACAGATCACCGATCTGGATAAGATATTCGGCATTTGCTCGCTGGATAACTATTTTCATGGCGACCCTACAGCCGATGACATGCTGAATAGTTTGGATGTGTGTGAAAAGATTTATAATATCTTCTTGAAAAAACAACTCAATATTAACGATATCTACAGCGTAACTGTTAAGGAATAATATGAATAATCTTCATGGAAGTAATAGCATGGGTGGTCATCCACATGGGATGATGCGACGAGATGACAGAGAAATTACTGATCGTAATGAAATCGACGATATCATTAATTCATCGAAAGTAATGTATTTATCTCTGGCTGATAACAACACACCATTCTGTGTGCCAGTGTTCTACGCCTATGATGGTCAGTATCTCTATTTTCACTCTGCAAAGGCAGGGTCTAAAATTGATATTTTAAATAAAAACAATCAGGTCTGCTTTGTCATTTCCACACAACAAGATGTGATAGAAAGTGATCTGGCCTGTAACTTTGAAGCAAAACATAAAACGGTTATTGGTACTGGATTAGCGAGCTTTACTGAGAGCAAAGAAGAGAAAATAGCTGTTCTCGATAAAATCGTCGGATTATTTACAACCAAAAAATTTGATTACCCTGATGCAAATTTAAAATCAACATTGGTTGTAAAAATAGCCATTGAATCAGTAAAGGGGAAAAAACATGGTTTTTAAATCTTAAATTAAGAAATACTAATTCTTAGTGTAGAGGCTATTACTATGAAGATTGCAGTCTATGTTGACTCTTTTGGAAATTCCGCAGATATTTTCGGAAAAGGTCACATCGAGGTGTTTGAAAAACATGCAGGGTGCTGGCATAAATTTCAACAGCAGGAATTTGATGTGAATGAAGAGATGAATCTGGATGAAATAAGGAGCAGTGCTTTTAATTTATCCGAAAAACTAGCTGACTGCAGAGTGCTGGTATTGAAATCAATACCCGGTGTGTTACAGGCTTTTTTTGAGGGGTGTGGTTTTAAATTATGGAAAATGACAGGAGCACCGGATACGCATTTTGATTTTATTGAAGATTACCACTTCAAAAAAGAAGCATCGGGCAAAGAGTGTTATGAGCTTTTTACTGAAGAAAAAAAAGGTATATTTACAGTCGATATGAATAAATTATTGACCAATAACAAAGCGCTGACATCACGTTCTTTACTCATACCATTTATTAAAAATAATCAATTCTTAAAGTTAAGTGTGGTATGTAATCATATTCCGAAATGGTTTACAAAAGAATTGCCTGCATTAGGCTTTGACTGGACGGAAGAAAAACTAAGCTCTGGGTTAATCATCGCATCGATAGAACCCGATGATACATAAATGAACATTTCTTAATTTAACTGTTCATTTATGTAACCTTCAATTGCGGCATTATGCAGCATTAATAGTTAAGTAATGATAAATAATGATAAATAATGATAAAATACCTTAGTTTTTAGCGTTGTTTGTCATTCAAAATCTATTTGTTCTACTTGTAAATGTGTGGCATTTATTTTGTAAGAGATATAAGTGAGTATCTGATAGGAGAATCTAATGAATTGTCATAAAAACATTATAAGAGAGACGGACTATCCTATTTCGTTCTATCTGGAGGATATCCTTTATTCATTACCTATCAATTCAGAATCCTTAGCCTTGTGGGTTTTTCTTAAAAGAGCATTTCTTTGTTTTTTATCTATAATAGCAGTGTTGCTTATCCACATATATGCAGTCTCGTTGTTTAACTCTGACACTTCTCATATTGATCTGGATAAGGAGGTCGCGTTAGAAATGAGCGTCATCAATTTGAATCAATTAAGTGGTGAGGTTATAGAGAAAAGCGAAGAGACACGAGCTCAACAAATTAATCCAGTTAAGTCAGAAATTGCCCCTATTACTACCAATAAAACAAAGCACAATGAGTTAAAGAAAGTAAATAATAAATTACCAAAACCTGTAGTTATCTCTAAGAAACCCGTTCTCCAAAAAAAATCCTCAGAGCACAAAAAAATAGTTAACCCTGTTGAACATCAAGACATTAAAATTGCAAGCACTAATAACAAAAAGAGCAACATGTCATACATAACAAAACCTAAACTTGATGCGAACTATTTGCATAACCCTAAACCTGAATACCCCGACTTATCTATCCGGCTACATGAAGAGGGCATTGTGATGCTCAAGGTGTTTGTTTCTTCATCTGGGTTTGCCGGGCGCGTTCTTATAGAAAAAAGTAGTGGTTTTGAGCGTCTGGATAATTCCGCACTGCTGGTTGTAAAAAAATGGCGATTTATTGCAGCAAAACAAGGAGAAGAGAATATCTCTTCGTGGGTTGTTGTTCCTGTCAGCTTCAAATTAGAGGATGAATAAATGGATTTATTAACTCAATTACTCATTGATAGATTGGACCAGATTCATGTTGTACCCACTGGTGCAGGGTTTGGTGCACTCCTTATTCTTATCGTTATGTCATTAATTTGTTGGTATGAAATTATTCATCGAATTGCGTGTCGACTATTCCGCTACATTCATTACCGCAATGCGATAAAGAAATTCAGCTCTTTAGAAAAAAGACAATATTTCCCTTCATTTTCAGAGAGTTTAACAGAAGGAACATTAAAACGGCTCAGTCTGTTTACTTGGAGCAGTTGGCAAAAAGTCTCACTTCAAAATATGACCAAACCCGAAGATCGTAATTCCATAATGGTGAGTTTAATACAAAATCAATTGGACAAAGAGCGTCTGCAGCTTGAATCAGGTTTAACCTTACTCGCGTGTATTGGTGCATGTGCGCCTTTTGTCGGTTTATTTGGAACGGTATGGGGGATATACCATGCATTACAAGCCATTGGCAGCCAAGGATCATCGAGCCTGGAGCAGGTCGCTGGCCCAGTGGGAGAAGCGCTCGTAATGACAGGTATTGGGTTGCTGGTCGCGTTACCCGCTGTTTTTGCTTATAACGCGTTTATTCGATTAAACCGTTGTGAGTTAGCGCAGTTAGACAGTTTTGCGCATGAATTAATATTGTTGATTGTGCATGACATTTCGCTAAAAAACAGCTCTTCCCAACAAGGTGAGTCATTTTCGTTACCAAATATCGACCATTCTGATAAACAAGGGGAATTATTATGAGTTTTGGCACTCGGAATCATAATAATGACTCGCCAATGGCAGAGATCAACATGGTGCCGATGATCGACATTATGTTGGTTTTATTAATTGTATTTATGATCACTGCACCATTAATGACACATTCAGTTAAGTTGCAATTACCGCAAGCAAGCAGTCAATTAAATAATGAACAAATTAAAAAAGTGCTCATTTCCATTGATGAAGCGGGAAAGTATTATGTTGATAATAAGTTGATGGATAAAAACACGTTATCGACCACGCTGGGTGGTTTTGGAAAACAGACCGAACTACCAGAAATTCAGCTGTATGCTGACCAATCAACCTCATATTCATATGTTGCTGAATTATTGAGTTTATTATCAGAGCAAGGATTACATAAAATTGCTTTCGTCACTCAGCCTGAGAATAAATGAAATAATGTAAGAAATAAGAAAAAGCACTGACATATTCAGTGCTTTTTCTTTAGTGGTAGTGATTTAGGCGGGCACAAAAACAGTATGACCTGCCGCATTGATGGCCTCTACGCTCACATCATACAAATGTTGAATGGTGGCTGGCGTAATAACTGATCCAGGAACGCCTGCTTGTTCAATTATTCCGTTAATGAGTAAAGCGACTTTGGTCGATGCACGAAGTGCATGTTCGGGGTGATGTGTGGTCATCAGAATACCGAAACCAGCAGCTACGAGTTCCTGTAATGTGTCTAAAAGCCGAAACTGATTTCCATAATCCAACCCAGTAATGGGTTCATCCATAATAAAAATGCGTGCGCCTTGTGCTAAAGCTCGGGCAATCAGCACTAATTGGCGCTCTCCGCCGGATAACGCGGTATAAGCCCGACGGTTCAAATGGTTGATCCGCAGTTGTGTTATCGCTGCGTGAGCGGCATCTCTGTCTTCTTGTGTTGGTGAGCGAAAAATTCCGGAATGGGGTATGCGCCCCAGCATCACCACTTCTTCGACCAGATAGGGGAATGGCGGGATATGCGATTGCGGCACATAGGCAATGTGCTGCGCCAGTTCACGGCGAGAGAAATTAGCTAACGGTGCCTCATTCAGAAAAACCTGACCATTTGATGGCTTAAGAAAACCCTGCATCAATTTTAGTAGCGTCGTTTTACCAGCCCCGTTTTTCCCCAGCAGTGAAACCAGTTCACCTTGTTTTACCGATAATGAAACACCGCGTAATACCGAGTGACCTTTATAAGCATAAGACACATTGTTTGTGTTCAGTTCAGTGAGGTCATCCATATCAATTCCACCCTCTGCGTGAGCGTTTTAATACCATCAGGAAAGCAGGTATGCCTAAAATCTCGGTGAGGATACCAATCGGGATTTCTCTGTCGGCAATACAGCGGGAAACACAGTCGG
>RRZU011420636.1_pt1 | contig 16021 bp, 10 predicted proteins | sample 2165561 | NCBI WGS metagenome assembly RRZU01 (sample SAMN10456909, study PRJNA506462) | wastewater metagenome | isolation source: wastewater sludge | place: USA: Moscow, Idaho
TCAGCCCCGCCTGCGCGCGCCGGGCCTGGTCGGCACGGGCCCTGCGGAAGGCGGCGATCCCCGAGTTGCCCGCCGGCGCCTCGCGATTCCCGTCCCGCTGCGCCGCGTGCTGCCCCGCGTGTTGCCCCTCGTGTTGCCCCTCGAGGTGCCCGTCGCGCTCCGCGACGGCCGGCCCGGGGCTCTGCGCGGCGAGCGCGCCGGATCCGAGGCCCTCGCTCGGGGTCTGCGGCGGATCCTGGCGCGTCGAAGTGCGAGGCGTCGCGGACTCGGTGTCCACCGACGCACGCTCCGACGGGGAGGGTGCCGCGACCGGCGTCACCGATCCCCCGGTCGGCGGCTCGTCGGGCGATGCGCCTGCAGGAGAGGCGGTCGCTGAGGTATCGGTAGGTGCTGAGCTGGGTGCTGAGGCGGGCGTCGAGGCGGCAGGCGGCGACGACGCTGCAGCCGGGGCGCCTACGGGCGCCGGCGCGCGCGAGGTCGGCCTCTGTGAGGTCGACTCGTGCGGGTTCGCCTCGAGCCCGTTCGCCTCACGAGACGGCGACGGTGATGACGCGTCTTGACGTGCCTGCCGGGGACCGGCCTCCGCACGGGAGTCGTGACCGGCTGCGAACCGACCGCTGTCGTGCGGGCCGGAGTCACCGACGGCGGCATCGCGAGGAGCCGCACCCCCGGAGCCCGCCGCCGCGCGAGGCTGCTGCGGCGGCGGCGTGAGCCAGGCGTCGTCGTCGTGGGGCGGCTCGACCTGAGCCCAGTCCGGGGCGTCGTCGCCGCCCTGCCATCCGGTGGCCCGCTGCGCGCCCCGAGAAGCCTCCGCGTCGGCCCGGAGCCCCGTCAGGCTGGGGTCGGCGCCGTCGGCAGCCGGGCCGGGACCCGCCGCCATCGGGCGAGACGCCGTCGCGGTGCGGGCCTGCCCGCCCCGACCCGGCCCCTCCCCGCGCTGTGGCGCGTGCTCACGAGGCCCGCCGGACTGCCGGGGCCCTGCCGACTCCTGCCCCACCGGGGCAGCACCTGTCGGCCGCGGGCGCGACATCTCGCCACCCGCAGGCGCGGCACCCCGGGGCGGTGCGGCCCCATCGGGCGGCGTGCCGGCGCCACGATCGGCGCCGACCGAGGCCGAGGGACCAGACACATCGGACGCTGACGGGCCTCGACCTCCGGGCCGGCCCGGTCCGTTCCCCCCGGATCCCGGCCCCTGACGCCCGGGGCCGGAGCTGCCCGGCCCCGAACTGCCCGGCCCTGAACTGCCCGGCCCTGAACTGCCCGGTCCTGAACTGCTGGGGCCTGAACTGCTGGGACCTGGGCTACCGGGACCGGATCCCGTCGGCCCGGGGCCTCCAGAGGGCCCGGGTCCGCCGCCGCGTGCCTCGTCGGCCGGGATCGCCTCGACCCGCGTGTCGAGTCCGATCGCCTCGATGAGCGCTTGGCGCACGACCTCGGCGTGCTGACCACCGCGGAAGGTGGTCGCCAGCCCGCGCGTCGAGATGCCCAGGAGCAGCCGGGATCCGTCGTAGTCGAGCACCTGGGCGTGCTCGGAGAGGAACGTCCACGTGACCCGTCGGATCGAGAAGACCTTCGCGAGCACGTCGGGCCAGCTGCGCCGGATCGCGTCGGTGTCGAGTCCGCCCGCGGCGCGGCGCGCCTCCTCGGGGGCGTGCGCAGCGGCGGCCTGGGCGGGCGAGGCTGCCTCCCGCGAAGCCCCGGCGGCCGCACCCGGATGGCCGACCCCGCCGGCCGCGCCAGGTGCCCCGGGCGCTCCAGATGCCCCGTGCGCCGAGTCGCCGCCGCGAAGGGCCTCGTCGCCCCTCTGCACGTCGGCGCCCCTGGGCACGTCGGTGGATCTGGGCGCTTCGGTGGATCTGGGCGCGTCCGTCCGGGGCGCCGCGTCGGCCCCCGGAGTGCCGCGCGCCCCGGATGCTTCGGGCGCCGACGCTGCCTGACCCAGGCGCAACGCCTCGGCCCGCCCTGCGCCGACGTCGCCGCGAGCGTCCACCGACTGCGCGTGCGATGCCGGACCGTGCGACTGCTCGGACGACCGACCGGCGGCACCCTGTCCCGACGCCGGGTCCGCGCCCGCCTCGGCGTGCGGGGAGGAGACGACCGGGGCCGCGCCCTGCGGCCGGGTGTCCGGCCGCACGGTGCGCGGCGGCGGCCCGACGGGGTCGGTGCCGGACAGGTCGAGGCGCCGCTCGATCCGATCGACCCGGGCGACGATGCCGTGCTCCCCCGCCGAGGCCGGCAGGAGGAGTCGGGCGCAGATGAGCTCGAGCTGGAGCCGCGGCGAGGTCGCTCCGGTCATCTCGGTGAGCCCGGTGTTGACGACGTCCGCCGCATGCGACAGCTCACCGGGCCCGAAGGCGGCCGCCTGCTGGCGCATCCGCTCGATCTGGTCGCTCGGCAGCCCGCGGAAGAGCGCCGAGACATCACCCCCGGAGGCCCCGACCGCCGCGACGACGATGAGGTCACGCAGCCGCTCGAGCAGGTCCTCGACGAAGCGCCGCGGATCCTGGCCCGTCTCGATCGTCCGGTCGACCTGCCGGAAGACCCCGGCCCCGTCACGCGCCGCGAGGGCGCCGATCGTCGCGTCGAGCAGCTCGCCCTCGGTGAAGCCGAGCAGCGCGGCCGCCCCGGCATACGTGAGCCCCTCCTCCGTCGACCCCGCCATGAGCTGGTCGAGCACCGAGAGCGAGTCACGCACCGATCCGCCGCCGGCGCGGATGACGAACGAGAGGGCGCCGGGCTCGACGGGGATACTCTCGGCCTCGCACAGCTGCGCGAGATACTCCTGCAGCCGAGCGGGCGGCACGAGTCGGAACGGGTAGTGATGCGTCCGCGAGCGGATCGTGCCGATGACCTTCTCCGGCTCGGTCGTCGCGAAGACGAACTTCACGTGCTCCGGAGGCTCCTCGACGATCTTGAGGAGGGCGTTGAAGCCCTGCGGCGTCACCATGTGCGCCTCGTCGATGATGTAGACCTTGTAGCGCGACTGAGCCGGCCCGTAGGACGCCTTCTCCCGCAGGTCACGCGCGTCGTCGACGCCACCGTGGCTCGCCGCGTCGATCTCGATGACGTCCACGCTCCCGCTGCCGCCGGTGGCCAGCGCGACACACGAGGCGCACTCACCGCACGGCGTCGCGGTCGGGCCCTGCTCGCAGTTGAGACAGCGGGCCAGGATGCGGGCGCTCGTCGTCTTGCCGCAGCCGCGCGGCCCGCTGAAGAGATAGGCATGCCCGAAGCGGCCGGTGCGCAGCGCCTGCATGAGGGGGCCGGTCACGTGCTCCTGCCCGATGACCTCCTCGAACGTCTGCGGACGGTAGCGCCGGTAGAGCGCCTTGCCCGCGCCCCGACCTCCATCGGGAAGCCCGGCTCCGGCTGCACCACCGACCCCATCGGCACCACCGACGCCGCCGGACGTCTCGATCGCTTCGACTGCCATGGGCACGACCCTAGACCGGGCCACCGACAAGACCCAGAGGCCGCAGGGAGGTGACCGTGTGCGCCTGCGCCCAGGCGCATCGCAGGAGTAACGGGAGTCGAGCGATGCGGGCGCTACCGCGCTTCGGTGCGGCATCATGTCAGCCGGAGCCCGCCGTCGCGCGCACCGACGTCGCCCGCGCCCACCGCACCGAAGGAGATGCCGATGACCAGCGTCGATCCGAGCGAGTCGAGCGCAGCCCCGACCCACGCCACGTCCGAGCCGGTCGCCGTGGGGCGGGTCACCTACCGGGCCGTCGTCATGGGCACCGCGGGCAGCGGCAAGAGCCTCATCGGCGAACTTCTCGCGCAGCGCCTCGACCTGCCCTTCGCCGACGCCGACGACTTCCACCCCGCCGCCAATGTCGCCAAGATGGCCGCCGGCACGCCCCTGACCGATGCGGACCGCCAGCCCTGGCTCGAGAGCGTCGGCGCCTGGCTCGCCGACCACCCGAGCGGGGGGATCATGGCGTGCTCGGCCCTGCGTCGGGCCTACCGGGACACGCTGCGGGTCGCCGTGCCGCAGCTGCCCTTCCTCCACCCCGCCGGCAAGGCCTCGATCGTCCTCGAGCGCGTCGCGGCGCGCTCGGAGGCCACGGACCACTTCATGCCGGTCTCGCTCGTGGAGTCCCAGTACGCCACGCTCGAGCAGCTCGGCGACGACGAGGCGGGCGTCACCCTCGACTTCACGCGGACGCCCGCGGAGCTCGTCGAGGACTGTGTCGCCTACCTGCAGGGGCGCCGGGGGCACAGCCACCGCTGAGGGGCCCCGGCCTCCCACGCCGCACCACCGCAGCAGGAGGGCAGCAAGGGACCCCCCGCGCACCTGGAAGAGCTCACCTACCCTTGCTGCATTCCTGCCCTGGGGGAGTTCGGAGAGGTACCACCACACGGGGGGCCTGCACGCCACTGTAGTCCAGCTCACCGGGCGGCTTCCAGGCCGGTGGGCACGAGGCGGTCGTCGACCCGTGCGGGGCCCGTGCGGCAGCCTGCGCGGCAGCCTGCGCGGCGGCCTGCGCGGCGGGGCGATTGTGAGCTGACCTGCGGCCTCGGGTAGGATCCTCGACGGAGGATTCGCATAGTGGCCTAGTGCGCACGATTGGAAATCGTGTTGGGTTAATCACCCTCAGGGGTTCAAATCCCCTATCCTCCGCCACCGCGGTTCACCGCAGACATGAGAAACCCCGCCGGTCCGACCTTGCGTCGGAGCGGCGGGGTTTTCTCGTCATGAGGTCACGAGTCACGAAACCGGGTCGCGCTCCACCGCGAGGTCGCGGTGCATGACCCGCGAGAACGCCAGATACATCACCGTCGCGGCCACCCCGGTGAGCCCGAGGATCATGATGACCGAGGCGAACGGCGTGCCCGCCTCCGAGGCGAAGGGCGCCATGAAGCCGAGCTGACGCGCGATGAGCTGGAAGGTGAAGGCGATGCCGATCGGGATCCCCATGTTGATCGTGAGGTTGTAGAACCCGATCGCGACACCCATCTTCTCCGGCGCGATGCCGCGCACGGCCGTGCTCACCAGCGGCGCATACATGAGCGCGAAGCCGGAGGGGAACAGCGTCATCGACAGCACGTAGACGATCGAGGGAGCATCCACGAAGAAGGCCGGCAGGAGCAGCGAACCGGTGATCGTGAGGAGGGCGATGAGGATCGTCTGGTGCGAGGTGAGCACCTTGGCGATCGCGCCGCTGAGGATGCCGATGGCGACGGCGCAGACATATCCCGGGATGAGCAGGAGCGCGGATTGCGCCTCCTCCATCCCGTGCAGGGCGCGCATCAACACCGGGAACGTCACGACATGGCCCAGCTGGACCGAATACATGACGAAGACCACGAGCAGCGCGAAGGTGTAGCGCTTGTTCGCGAAGAAGGCGGGCGTGATGACCGCCGTGGGGTCGCGGTAGATGTGTCGCACGAAGAGCGCCACCGCCAGGACCGCCGCCGCGAGGTAGATCCACTGGTAGTCCTGCAGGAACATGATGATCCCGCCCGCGACGACGGCGATGAGGAAGAGGCCGAGGACATCCAGGCCGGTCGAGGTCGTCTCCTCCACGGGGACGGTCTTGAAGACCGCCGGGAGGGCCAGCAGCGGCAGCAGCGCCACGAGGAAGAGCACGGGCCACGCGACATAGGTGGCGATGAAGCCACCGCCGACGACACCGAGGAGCAGCGAGAGCTGGAAGGCGGCGGTGCTGAATCCGAGATAGCGCTTCTGGAGGTCACCGGTGAAGTGCTTCGTCACCCAGATGACATAGAGCGTCTCGGCGGCGGCCAGGCCCGCGGTCTGCACGATGCGCCCGGTGAGGACGAGCGGCCAACTGCCCTGACCCGCGAAGCCCACGATCGATCCGACGCAGATATGGATGATCGCGAAGACGAGGAGTTTGCGGATGCTCACCGCGTCCGCGAGCGCCGAATAGACGACCGCCCCGATCCCGATGAGGATGCCGGGAATCGTCGCCTGGAGGCTCGCCTCGTTGAGGGTGATCCCCAAGGTGCCGGAAATGGGCTCGGTGATGTATTTGAAGCTGTTGTCGATGACGAGCGAGAAGACGAAAATCGCCAGCAGGACGGGCACGGCCCGCTTGGCGACGCTCTCGGAGATGGCGTGCGGCTGCGTCGTCATGAGAGGGCGCGGGGGCAGGGAGGGGGCGGGGTCACGGATTCTCTCCTTCACGGTTTTCTTGCGGATCCTGCATGGCGACGGTCATCAGTGGACCGTTCGTTCTGATCGCCTTACGCGCCCGGGAGGGCCGAGCGCCCCTCGACGACGACATAGGGCGGATGGTGCGGCAGGCGGCCTCCGGCCGCGAGATGCTCGGCGAGTCGCCGCGCGCCGGCCAGGGAGTCCCCCAGCGCCGGCACGAGGAAGCGGCAGCGTTTGCCGAGCGCCGCGGCGAAGGACACCTTGACGGCGTCGATGAGCAGGAGGCCGCCGGTCGCCGTGATCGGGGCGCCGGGCAGGGCTGCGGAGCCGGCGCAGATCGTGTCGGCCAGGTGCTCCCCCGCGAGCCGGCAGATCCCCTCGGCGATCGGGTCGGTCGGCGCGACCTCGCCGACGACCGGCGCGAAGTCGGCGAGCACGGCACCCGGGGTGTGCGCGAGCAGCAGGTCACCCCACGTGTGTTCGTCGCCGAAGGCGCGTCGGCCGGCGTCGAGCAATGCCGCCGACCCACCGGGCACACCGTCGCGGTAGCGCAGCCCGGCCGCGAGACCCTCGCTGCCGAGCCAGGCCGCCGACCCGCGCCCGCCGAGCAGCGGCCCCCAGCCGTCGATGCGCCGCCACGTCCGGTCGAAGTCGGTGGCCAACGCCTGCACGCCCACGCCCATGTCGAGCACGACGCCCGGGGCCACCTCGTCGAGCGCGCCGGCCAGCGTCGCCACCGCACCGTCGACGACGACATGGTGGGGGCTGCGGGCGAGCACGGCCGCTGCGGCGAGGAGGCCCGGGGCGTCGAGGGCGCTCGGGAGTCCGGCGACGGCCCAGACGACCGCCGCGGGGTGGGCGGAGGTGTCCTGCAGGAGCGGGGCGACGGCGGCGAGCAGCTCGGCGACGCTCAGCCCGTCCGCCGTCCGAAGTCGCGGGGCATCGACCCTCCCGTCGGCGACCCCCCCGTCCGGCGCGCGCGCACCCCTCGGCTCGAGACGTCGACGACGAGCAGGTCAGGCGTGTCGAGCGGGCGCTCCGGGGTCATGGTCGTCCTCAGGTCGTGTCAGCCACCCAACCCTAGGGCGCGGCGCGATCGGCGAGGAACCGGTCCGGTGCATCCGGTGGCGATCGCCCCGGCCCGCCCCCTGCTCGGCTGGCACGATGGGGCCATGCTGACCCACAACCTGGCGCGCGAGCTGGCCGCCGCGGGAGTCATGTGGCACCCCCAGGCCGGGGACCGCTTCGTCATCGCGAGCGAGCAGCTGACCGACCAGGTCTTCTGGATCAGCGAGCTGACGATCGAGCTGCACCACTACGCGGGCACCTCGGTGCTCGGCTTCAACGGGACGACCGAGTGGGCCCTGGACTCGGTCTCCCTCGATGAGACCCTGTGGATCCCGCGCGAGGACCAGCTGCGCGAGCTCCTCGGCGACCGGCTCCTCAGCGTGCACCGCACCGAGGACGGGTGGCGCGTCACCACGCAGGCCACGCCGGAGGCCGACCCCCAGGAGACCCAGGACGCCGACCTCGAGTGCGCCTACGCCCGCGCGCTGCTCCTCATCGCCTGACGGCTCACCTGCCGGCCTCGGGGTGGGTCGTCGAGGACTCCCACCGCTTCGGCCCCTGGGTCCCGGCCGCGTAGGACTCCAGCGGCACGTCGCCGTCGCGCCACGCCTGGACGACGGGCTCGACGATGCGCCAGCACTCCTCGGCCATGTCGCCGCGGACCGAGAGCATCGCGTTGCCGTCCATGATGTGCGCGAGGATCTCGCCGTAGGGCCGCAGGGTGCTCGCGCCGAGGTCGGCGCTCATCGTCGTCCGCTCGAACTCGAAGACGTCGCCCTCGCCGTTCGTCGTGATCTCGAGCGTGAGGCGCTCGGGGTTCATGTCGATGATGAGGCGGTCGGGATCCGGGGTCGGGTAGAAGCCCTGGGGCACGTGATTGACCGGGCGGAAGGTCACGACGATCCGCCGGCACCCGCGCCCGATCGCCTTGCCGCTGCGCAGCGTGAACGGCACGCCGCCCCAGCGCGTGTTCGCGATGCCGACGGTGAGCTCGGCGAGGGTCTCGGTGCGGCGCTTGGGGTCGACGCCGGGCTCGGCGACATAGTCCGGGATGTCGCGGCCCTCGATCGCGCCGGCGGTGTAGCGGGCGCGTCGCGAGGCGATCGTCGGGTCGTCCTGCCAGATCGACATCGCGCGCAGCACGTGGATGAGCAGGTCACGGAACTCCAGCGAGTCGATCCGGGCCGGGTCCTCCATCGCGACGAGCGCGCAGACGAGGAGCAGGTGGCTCTGGATCATGTCGGCCAGGGCGCCGGCCTTGTCGTAGTAGCCGGCCCGCCCTTCGAGCGCGAGGGTCTCGTCGAAGGAGATCTCGACCGAGGCGATATTCGCCGCATTCCAGATCGGCTGGAAGATGCGGTTGGCGAAGCGGAAGCCGAGGAGGTTGAGGACCGAGCCCTTGCCGAGGAAGTGGTCGATCCGGAAGATCTGGGATTCGTCGGCGAAGCGGTAGAGCACCTTGTTGAGCCGCTGCGCACTCGCCCGGTCGGTGCCGAACGGCTTCTCGAGGCCGAAGCGGAAGGTCGAGGGGATCTCCATCGAGGCGAGCAACACACAGATCTTGGCGGTCACCGCCGGTGGGAGCGCGAAGTAGAGGACGACCTCGCCGTCACCGAGGGAGTCGATGAACGCACCCAACGCCGCGTCGTCGAGGAGGTCGACGCGGGCGTACGTCGAGGAGTTCGCGACCCGCTTGGCGTCCGCGGCGCGCGCCCCGCCCTCGCGGAGCCGGTCGAGCACGAGGGCGCGCCAGGCGGACTCCTCGATGTCGTCGACGGCCGCGCCGACGAGGTGCACCCGCCGCTGCGGCTCCGCCTTGAGCAGCGTCCCGAGACCCGGCAGCAGCAGCCGTTCGGTCAGGTCACCCGATGCCCCGAGGATCACGAGGGTCACCGGCTCGGACGAGGCCTGAGACTCGGCCTTCGGGTCCGATCCGTCGTGCGCGTTCGATGTGGCCCTGTCGATCTCCTCGCTGCTCTGTGCACGAACCGGCTGCCGGAGTCGACCCCATACCCGCTGACGTCGAGGCCAGTCAGGGACGGAGTGCGCTCATCGGCGGCGGCGGGCGGTCCCGAAGATGCTGCGGGTGATCTCGCGGCCGATCTGGGTGCCGGCGGAGCGGAGCATCGAGCGGAAGGCCGAGGACTGGACGACCTGCTCGAACATGCCCGGCTCCTCCTTCTGCGGCTTCGGGGCGGGTGCGGGGGCGGGCGCGGGGGTGGGCGTGGGCGCCGGCGCGGGGGCCGATTCGGCGGCGGGGGCCTCCTCGAGACGCTTGGTGAGCATCTCGTAGGCCGACTCGCGGTCGACGACGTCGGCGTACGTGGCCTTCAACGGCGAGGCGTCGACGAGGGCGGTCATCGCCGCGGCGTCGACCGGCCCCATGAGCGACTGCGGTGCGCGCATCCGCGTCCAGGCGACCGGGGTCGGGGCACCGCGCTCGGAGAGCACGGTCACGACGGCCTCGCCGGTGCCGAGCTGGGTGAGCAGCTCCTCGAGGTCGTACTCGCTCTTGGGGAAGGTCTTGACCGTCGCCTTGAGCGCCTTGGCGTCTTCGGGTGTGAAGGCGCGCAGCGCGTGCTGGACCCGGTTGCCGAGCTGGCCGAGCACGCCGGCCGGCACGTCGCGCGGGGTCTGGGTCACGAAGAAGACGCCGACGCCCTCGGAGCGGATGAGCCGGACCGTCTGCTCGATCTGGTCGAGGAAGGCCTTGCTCGCGTCGTCGAAGAGCAGGTGGGCCTCGTCGAAGAAGAAGACGAGCTTCGGCTTGTCGATGTCGCCGACCTCGGGCAGGTCGTGGAAGAGGTCGGCGAGCAGCCACATGAGGAAGGTCGAGAAGACCTTCGGCCGGTCCTGCACCGCGGGCAGCTCGAGGCAGGAGATCACGCCGAGCCCGTCGGGCGAGGTGCGCAGCAGGTCGGCCGTGTCGAGCTCTGGCTCGCCGAAGAAGACGTCGGCGCCCTGGTCGGAGAAGCCGATGAGCTCGCGCAGGATGACGCCGGCGGTCGCGGCGGACAGGCCGCCGAGCTCCTTGAGGTCGGCCTTGCCCTCGGTCGAGGTGAGGTGCTGGACGACGGCGCGCAGGTCCTTGAGGTCGAGCATCGGCAGGCCGCGCTTGTCGGCGTAGTGGAAGACGAGCCCGAGGCTGCTCTCCTGCGTCGCATTGAGCCCGAGCACCTTGGCCAGGAGCGTCGGCCCGAAGGAGGTGATCGTCGCCCGGACCGGGATGCCGGTGCCCTGGCCGCCGAGGGAGTACAGCTCGACAGGGAAGCCCTTGGCCTCCCAGGCCTGGCCGACGTCACTCGCGCGCGCGCTCACCTTGTCGTTCGCCGCGCCGGGCGCCGACAGGCCCGACAGGTCGCCCTTGATGTCGGCGAGGAAGACGGGCACGCCGCCGGCGCTCAGCTGCTCGGCTATGAGCTGGAGGGTCTTGGTCTTGCCGGTGCCGGTCGCGCCGGCGACGAGGCCGTGCCGGTTCATCACCGACAGCGGCAGGTTGACCGGGGTGTCGGCATGGGCCGTGCCGTCGATGACCGCGGCGCCGAGCTGCATCGCGGGGCCGGTGAAGGAGTAGCCGGCGCGGATGGTGTCGAGCTGGCCCGTCGCGGCGGACGGAGCGGCCGAGGCCGCAGGGGCACCAGAGGCACCGGACGGACTGGGCGGAGGCGTCGTTTGGCTCACGATTCGCACTGTAGTCGGCGGCGCCGACAAGCTTCCCGAACCGTGCCCCGAGCACCCGCAGATGCCCGGCACGAGCCCTGACCCAGGTGACAGAACGGTCGCAATGACACGGATCAGGGTGCGGCGCGCTTGACTCCCGGGACGAGGCCTGGAAAATCGCAACCGATGGCACACGACGACGGATACGTCCACCAGGCCGGGCGCACGAGCGCGCAACGGCGGCGTCGGCGTGCCGCGTGGACGATGGCGCTCGTCTTCCTCCTCCTCCTGTCGGCCTTCGGGATCGCCGTCGGCTTCAACCAGGGCTGGTTCGGCGACCGCTCCCCCACCGCGAATCCGACGGTCGCCTGCGTGCCCTACACCGAGCCGCCTCCGCCGCAGGACATCACCGTCAACGTCTACAACGCGACGTCGAAGAAGGGCCTCGCGATGACCGCCTCGCAGGCCCTGGCGGGGCAGCGCTTCCGCATCCAGACGGTGAGCAACGACCCGCTGAAGAAGCAGGTCCCCGGCACAGCCGAGATCCGCTATGGCAAGCCGACTACCGCCCAGGCCCAGGTGCTGGCCAAGCGGTTCCCCGGCGCGACGCTCGTGCAGGACAAGCGGACCGACGGCATCCTCGACGTCGCGCTCGGCGAGAAGTTCACGAAGGTGGCGAACCCCAAGGCCCCGGTCCGCCCGACTAACGCCTGCTGACCCCAGCGCCTGCTGACCGAGCTCACGCATCCCGGCCCCTCGGCCGAATTCCTGGACGCAGTTCGCCCGACCCCGGATGACCGGGATCGGGCGATCGGGCGATGCGCTCCTGCTACGGGGCGATCGGGGGGCGCCGGTTGACGGCGTCGCTCAGCGTGCGGGAGAAGGCCCCGGCGTCGCGGCTGTCGACGAAGGTCGAGACCGCGTCGTAGAAGCCCTGCTGGAACTGCGGGCTCATCGCCTCACCGTGGACGATCGAGAGCAGCGGCTCGCCCTTGCGCAGCGCGGCGGCGCTGGCCTGCTGGTAGGGCGACATCCCGTCGACGGGCACGTCGGAGCCGATCGGCACCGAGCCCTTGAGCTTGTTGAACGCGAGCTGCGTCTGCGGCTTGGTCAGCACGGTGAGGAAGTCGAGCGCGTTCTTGCCGTTCGCGGCGTTCTTCGCGACGACGAACGTGTCGATCACGGCGAGGAAGGACGCGTCGGTGCCGGGGAAGGCGACAGCCCCGAAGGTCGAGCCCTCCTCCGCGCCACCCCGCACGAGCTCGCCGTAGGCCGAGTCGTTCATCGACTCGAAGGCGCACTCGCCCTTCGCGAGCTTGGCGGTCGCCTGATCCCAGGAAAGCCCGCCGGCCTGCGGGTCGGCCGCGTCGAGGACCGTGGAGAAGGTCGCGAGGGCGGCGCGCGCGTCGGCGCCGTTCCAGTCGAAGGTGTCCCCGACGATCTTCTTCCAGCCCTCGGCCCCGATCTGGGCGAGGAGGATGTTCTCGAAGAGCTCCGCCGCCGCGAAGGTGTCCTTGCCGCCGAGGCAGAGCGGCACCCCGGCGGACTTGGCCTTGGCGAGGTCGGCCACGAAGGTCTCGACGGTGTAGCCCGCCGTGGGCGGGTTGATGCCCGCCTTGGTCAGCGCGGCCGTGTTGTAGAAGAGCACGTTGCTGCGGTGGGCCCCGGTCGGGACGCCGAACTGCTTGCCGTCGCGCGTCACCGCGTCCTTGATGCCGGGCGGCAGGCTCTGCGCGAAGCTGCCCGAGGCGTAGACCGAGCTCACGTCGGCGACCTGGCCGCTCGCGGCGTAGGCCGTGACCGAGGCCCCGACAAAGGTCTGCCACACATCCGGCGGCGTGTCGGACTTGAGGCGCTGCGCGAGGACGACCTGGACGTTGCTGCCCGAGCCGCCTGCGACCGACAGGTCGACGACCTCGACACCGGGGTAGGCCGCCTTGTAGTCGGTGAAGAGCTGCTCCAGGGCGGGCTTCTCCGAGGCCGACGTCCACCACGAGAGCACTTCGAGGCGGTTCGTGGCCGACGTAGAGGGCGCGGACGGCGTGGCCGAGCTGCAGGCGGCCAGGGCCACAGCGGTCACGGCGCCGAGGGCGACGGCGGTGGACAGGCGCTTCATCGGGTCACCTCGGAGGTCGCGTCGGACGTGCGCCGCCCGGGAGCGGGGGTTCTCAGGTCGAAGAGGGCGAAGAGGGTGACGACGACGAAGCACGCCGCCGGCACGATGAACGAGACCGCCGGGCTCGTCAGGTCGAGCACCTTGCCCTGGACCAGCGGCATGATCGCGCCGCCGACGATCGCCATGACCAGACCCGCGGCGCCGAACTTCGTGGCCGGGCCGAGGCCCTCGAGGGCGACGCCGTAGATCGTCGGGAACATGAGCGAGAGGCAGAAGGAGATGCCGACGACGGCGACGACGCCGGTGACGTTCGGCACGAGCATCGCGTAGATGCAGAGCACGACCGCGAGGGCGCCGAGCACGGCGAGCACCTTCGTCGCGCGGACCCGGCCGATGAGCCATGTCATGAAGAAGCGCGAGATGAGGAAGACGATGAGGCTGACCTGCAGGAGGTAGCCACCGAGCTGGAGCGAGCCGCCCATCGCCTGCTCGACGTACTGGATGATGTACGTCCACGTGCAGACCTGACCGGCGACGTTGAAGAACTGGGCGACGACGCCGAAGGTGTAGCGGCGGTTGCGCAGGAGCGTGCGGAACATCGCGCCCGCGCTCGCGTCACCGGCGTCGGGGAATTCCTCGACGATCTGCGGCGCCTTGTTGAGCGCGATGACGATGCCGATCGCGACGAGCAGGCAGCCCAACCCGATGTAGGGCCCCATCACCGCGCCGAGCTCGGCCGCGCGGATCTCGTGGAGCTGCTCGGGGGTGAGCGAGGACATGTTCACCGGGTCCGACAGCTTGGGCAGGATGAGCGTCGCCGCGAGCAGGACCCCGATGTTCGTGCCGAGCGGGTTGAAGGCCTGCGCGAGGTTGAGTCGCCTCGTCGCGGTCTCCTCCGGCCCGATCGAGAGCACGTACGGATTCGCCGAGGTCTCGAGGATCGAGCAGCCCGCGGCGATCGCGAAGAGCGCGACGAGGAAGGCCTCGAACGTCATGATCTTGCTCGCCGGATAGAAGGCGAACGACCCGAGCGCCGCGAGCCCCAGCCCGGTGAGCAGACCCACCTTGTAGCCGAAGCGCTCGTTGATGAACGCCGCGGGGATCGCGAGGAGGAAGTAGGCGCCGAAGTAGGCGAGCTGCACGAGCGACGCCTGGAAGGTCGTCATGTCGAAGATCCGCTTGAAGCCCGCGACCATCGGCGTCGTGAGGTCGGCGGCGACGCCCCAGGCGAGGAAGCACGCGGCGACGACGACGAAGAGGACCCCCATGCCGGGATAGACGAGGCCGGGCTTGCCGCCTGCGGCGGGCGCGGGCGACCCGCCGGTCGGGTGCTGGGCAGAGGATGGGGGTGCCGCGCCGCTCATGAGCCGAGATCTCCTTCGATCGGGTGAGATCGGGGCGGATGCGGCGACCTCAGTGCGACCGAACCCTGTTGAGCCGTCTCGAAGCCCGACAACCGCAAGTCCACCTGCTGGTCACGTGTCAGGCGTTCGGGCGACATCGGTCGTAAACGGGCGGCGTGGACCGACGGAACGGACGTCAACGGTCCTGCCTGGGCGTCTGCCGGGAGGCCTCAGGAGCCGACGCCAGACCCCGGCGCGTCTCCGGCGAGGAGTGCCACCGGCTGTTCGTCCTCGCGCGAGTCGTCCGGATGACGCAGCTCGACGAGGCGGGCGAGCAGGTCGCCGACCTCGCGCAGGCGGTCCTGCGCGGCCGGGTCGTCGGGGTAGGCGTGGGTCTGTCCGCCGCGCTCGTGGACCATGTACCGGCCCGACCCGAGGCGCAGCAGGACGATCGCGTCGGGCGCGAGGAGGTCGGCCAGATCCGCGAGATCGCGGTCGCGGTCGACGCCCCCGGGGGCACCGCTCATCAGCTCGAGCTCGCGCGCGCCGACGGTGATGACGTCGGTGCGGGCCAGGAGCACGTCGAGCACCTCGTCGGGCACGTCGGCGACGAGGGGCCCGGGGTCGAGCACGAGGATCGCCTCCCCCAGCCCGCCGCCGCGCACCCAGGCCGAGACCGCAGCGGCCGTCGGGCCGTCGAGCAGGTCCTGACACGAGAGGTAGACGACGTCGTCGCCACGCAGCTGCACGCTCGCGAGTTCGCTCGCCTCGAAGCCGGATTCGACACCGGGTGAGGAGACGCGCGTCGTCGTGCGGTCGGGCTCGACGAGCAGGACCGTGAAGCCCTGCTCCCCCTCCCGGCCCGGCAGGAGCACCTCGATGCCCTCGCGGGCCAGGGCCCGGCCGATGAGGGTGGCCATCGGTCCGGTGCCGACCCGGCCGACGAGGGCGGCGTCGAGGCCGGCCCGCCGCGCCGCGAGAAGCACGTGGTAGCCGCCCCCGGCGCGCGCCCGGGCCGCATCGGCCTGCGCGACGCCGCCCCGATCGGCCAGCTCCTCGACATGCGTGATGACCTCGGCGATGACGCTGCCGACGACGACGACGCGCCCCGGTCGCGGCACCGGGTTGGTGCGGGGGCGCACCGGGGTCTTCTCACTCACCGCAGGGGGTTTCCTCATCTGCTCGGTCTGATCGTCACCTGGTCGTCACGGCGTCGTCACGTCGTCACGTCGTCGCGCCGGGGGTGGCGCGGCGCGCGGCGAGATCCGCAGCCAGCCCCTTGAGACCCTCGGACGCCTGGCGCGCGTCGGCGGCTGCACCGACCGCAGGATCGTCCCCCTCCGGTGTGGGAGCCGGCGTCGTCGGAGCCGCCGGCGCCGAGCCGGCCCGCACGGCGCCGGCGACCGCGGCGACGACATCGGAGCGACCCCCGAGCGCACACGCCGCGCGGTGGGTTGTCGGGACGTCGGGGTGGGTCGCGGCGAGGGCGAAGGCGGCCGGCACGCACTCCTGCGGCGCGGCGCTGTTGCCGACGAGCAGGGCGAGGACGTCGACCGGGTCGCCCTCGGACCGTTCGGCGAGCGCGCACGCCCAGGTGAGCCGCGCGGACAGCTGCGGCCCGGGCCGGTAGGGCGATCGGGCGGCGGCATCGTCGGCGGCCCAGGCCGCGAGGGCGAGCCGCTGCTCGGGCGCCGCCGCGTCGATCCCGCA
>RRZU011619433.1_pt1 | contig 16018 bp, 10 predicted proteins | sample 2165561 | NCBI WGS metagenome assembly RRZU01 (sample SAMN10456909, study PRJNA506462) | wastewater metagenome | isolation source: wastewater sludge | place: USA: Moscow, Idaho
ATTTTGGCAGCCCTTATCAGGATTACCAACGCCATACCAAACGCTTTGTACCGTTTTTGCTTTGAAAGAAAGCAAGCGTATGCGGCGCGCCTTTGGGGTGCACCCTACTGCTAACGCGCCAGTTGCGCCCACACCTTCTCCAGCCGCTTGATGCTCACGGGCTGGGGCGTGCGCAACTCTTGCGCGAAGAAGCTCACGCGCAGCTCTTGCAGCAGCCAGCGCAGCTCTTGCAGGCGGGCATCTTGCTGGCCCTTGCGCTCGGCCACCAGACGCCAGAAGCGCTGGTCTTGCGCGCGCACTTCGGCCATGCGCTGGGCGTCGCGGGCGGGGTCGGCGCGCAGTTTGTCCAGCCGCAGGGTGATGGCCTTGAGGTAGCGCGGAAAGTGTTGCAGCGCGGCCCAGGGCGTGGCGGCCAGAAACTGCTTGGGCATCAGGCGCTGCAGTTGTTCGGCGGCGTCTTTGGTGGCCTCGGGCGCTTGTTTGGTGTCTTTGATCTTGCGGGCGGCGCTGGCGTATTCGGTCAGGATGGTGGTGCTCAGGCGCGCGACTTCGTTGGCAATCAGGGTCAGGCGGGTGCGGCCTTCGTCCACGCGCTGCTTGAAGTCGTCTTCGGTGGCGGGCAGCGGCTCGGTGAGGAAGGCGCGCTCCAGCGCCACGTCGATGATTTGCTGGCGCAGCTCTTCGGCGGTACCTAATGGCATATAGGCGACGGCCATTTTTTGTAGATCGGGGATGTTTTTTTCCAGGTACTTGAGCGCGTCCTTGATTTGCAGCGCGAACAGGCGGCGTAGGCCGGCGCGGTGTTTGGCGGCGGCCACTTCGGGTTCGTCAAACACTTCGATGGTGACGGCATCGCCCGCGTCGATGAGGGCGGGAAAGCCGATCAGCGTCTGGCCCTTGCGGCGGATTTCCATCAGCTCGGGCAGCTCGCCAAAGTCCCAGCGGGTGTGGCGCGTGTCGGCGTTCTGTGCGGCAATCGCTTCTTTTTTGATAGCTGCTTGCGCTTGACTGTCGTGCGCTGGCGACTGGTTTGCTTCAGATGCCGCCGGGCTGGCCAAATCGGCCTTGGCCGCTTTCAGGCCGGCCAGCGCCTGAAACGCGCCGCGTGCCTGGCCGCCCAGGTCGGCCTTGAGCGCGGCCAGGTTGCGGCCCGCACCCAGCTGGCGGCCATGCTCGTCGACCACGCGGAAATTCATGAACAAGTGGGCGGGCAGCATGTCGAGCTTGAAGTCGGTGCGCTTGACATCCAGGCTGGTGGCTTCGCGCACCAGTTTCAGCAGCGCATCGGTCAGGCTGCCCTGGCCAAACGCCTCGGGCGCGCCAAGGATTTCGTTCAGGCGCGCCGCGCTCTCGGGCAAGGGCACGAAGCGGCTGCGCGGCTTTTGCGGCAGGCTTTTCAGCAGCGCCTGAATCTTGTCTTTCAACATGCCGGGCACCAGCCATTCACAGCGCGCCTCGCTCACCTGATTCAGCACGAACAGCGGCACGGTGGCGGTGAGGCCGTCCTTGGCGTCGCCCGGCTGGTGCAGGTAGCTGGCGGTGCAGTCCACGCCGCCTAGGCGGATCATCTTGGGGAACGCGGCGGTGGTGATGCCGGCGGCTTCGTGGCGCATCAGCTCTTCGCGCGTGAGTTTCAGCAGGTTCGGATTCGCCTGGCTGGCCTCGCGCCACCATCGCTCAAAGTCGCGCCCGTTGCTGATGCCTTGCGGGATCTGGCTGTCGTAGAAGGCGTAGATCAGCTCATCGTCCACCAGCACGTCCTGGCGGCGGCTTTTGTGCTCCAGCTCTTCGACCTTGGCGATGGTGCGCGCGTTGGCCAGCAAGAACGGCAGGCGGCGCGCCCAGTCGTCGGGCCATTCGCCGCCCACCAGCGCTTCGCGGATGAAGAGCTCGCGCGCGGCGTGCGGATCGACAAGGCCGTAGCTCTTGCGCCGCCCGCTGTACACCACCAGGCCGTAGAGCGTGGCGCGCTCGAAGGCGATGACGTCTTGCGCCTTTTTCTCCCAATGCGGCTCCAGCAGCTGTTTTTTCAGCAGATGGCCGCCCACTTCTTCCAGCCAGGGCGGCTCAATGGCGGCGATGCCCCGGCCATACAGGCGCGTGGTTTCCACCAGCTCGGCGGCCACGATCCACTTGCCCGGCTTTTTGCTCAGGTGTGCGCCGGGGTGGCGGTGGAACTTGATGCCGCGCGCGCCCAGGTATTCGCCGCTGGGCGCATCGTCGCCCTCCAGCTTGCAGCCCACGTTGCCCAGCAGGCCGGCCAGCAGGCTTTTGTGCAGGGCGTCGTAACCGGCGGGCTGGGTGTTCTCTTTCCACTTGTGCTCCGCGACCACGGTGTGCAGTTGCGTGTGGATGTCGCGCCATTCGCGCACGCGGCGGATGCTGATGAAGTTTTGGCGCAGCAGGTTTTCCCACTGGCGGTTGCTGAGTTTGTGGGCCGGGTGGCCCCCACCCCCCAAAGCCCGCCGCGCCGCCTCCATCGCCATCGCCGCCCGTTGCGCCGCCGGCAGCGTAGCCAACTTGGCCGGCTTTTGCGCCGCGCCCCGGCCTTCGGCGGCCGCCATTTCGCCCCGCGTTTTGACGATGTTTCCGCCACGCGCGTCGTGCAGCCATTTCCACAGCCGCAGGTAGCCGCTGAATTCGCTTTTCTCGTCGTCAAACTTGGCGTGCGCCTGGTCGGCCTGGGCTTGGCTGTCCAGTGGGCGGTCGCGCACGTCTTGCACGCTCAGGGCGCTGGCGATGATGAGCACCTCGCGCAGCGCGCCGCGCTCGCGCGCTTCCAGAATCATGCGGCCCACGCGCGGATCCAACGGCAGGCGCGACAGCTCGTGGCCCAGCGGCGTCAGCGCCTGGGCCTCGTCCATTGCGCCCAGCTCTTGCAGCAGTTGAATGCCGTCGGCAATGGCGCGGCCCGAAGGCATGTCGAGAAAAGGAAAGTCCTCCACCCGCCCGCCGTCGCCGCCCAGATGCAGGCTTTTCATGCGCAGGATAACGGCGGCGAGTGACGACCGCAGAATTTCCGGGTCGGTAAAGCGCGGGCGGCTGGCAAAGTCTTTTTCGTCGTACAGGCGAATGCACACGCCGTTGCTCACGCGCCCGCAGCGGCCCGCGCGCTGGTTGGCGGCGGCCTGGCTGACGGGCTCCACCAGCAATTGCTCCACCTTGCTGCGGTAGCTGTAGCGCTTGACACGCGCCGTGCCGGCGTCAATCACGTATTTGATGCCCGGCACGGTGAGCGAGGTTTCGGCCACGTTGGTGGCGATGACGATGCGCGGCGCGCCGTGGGCGTCGAACACGCGGTCTTGCTCGGCCTGCGACAGTCGGGCAAACAGCGGCAGCACCTCGGCGCTGCGCGTCAGCGCCTTGTGCGACAGGTGCTGGCGCAGGTGGTCAGCCGCTTCCCGGATCTCGCGCTCGCCGGGCAGAAACACCAGGATGTCGCCCGCCGGCGGGCCGGCCCACACCTCATCCACCGCATCGGCAATGGCCTCGTTCAGGCCGTAGTCGCGGTTTTCCTCGAACGGGCGCCAGCGCTGCTCCACCGGGTAGGTGCGGCCAGACACTGTCAGCACCGGGGCGGGCTGGCCGCGCCCATCGGCAAAGTGCTTGGCAAAGCGGTCGGCATCAATCGTGGCCGAGGTGACGATGACTTTCAGATCAGGCCGCTTCGGCAATATCTGCTTCAAATAGCCTAGCAAGAAGTCGATGTTCAGGCTGCGCTCGTGCGCCTCGTCGATGATGAGCGTGTCATAGGCCTTGAGCAGCGGGTCGGTCTGCGTTTCGGCCAGCAAGATGCCGTCGGTCATCAGCTTGATGCTGGCCCCCGGCGATAGGCGGTCGTTAAAGCGCACCTTGTAGCCCGCCACCTCGCCCAGCGGCGTCTGCATCTCCTCGGCAATGCGCTTGGCCACGCTGGTGGCGGCAATGCGGCGCGGCTGCGTGTGGCCGATCAGGCGTCCGCGCTCGCCCGGCCTGGCGTTCAGGCGGCCCCGACCCATGGCCAGCGCGATCTTGGGCAACTGCGTGGTCTTGCCCGAACCTGTTTCGCCGCAGATGATGACCACCTGGTGCGCGCGCAGCGCGGCCTCGATCTCGGCGCGGCGGGCGCTGACGGGTAGGTTGTCGGGAAAAGTGATGGTCAATCCGTGCGGTAAAGCCAAGCGGCACCTTCTGGCAGGAAAAGAAGAAACCTCGAATTATCCTGTAGATGGCTGGGTTTGTGCGGGCTGTGCTTGCGCCAGCGGCAGTTGGGGCAGGCGCGGCAGGCGGGTTTTGAGCTGCCGCAACTGAGCGGTTGGGGTGGTGGCTGCGTGCTGCGTGCTGCCGGCGGGTGCGTAGCGCACCGCCTCCAGGGCTTGCAGCCATTGTTGCCATGCGCCCCATGCGTCAGCTGCTGTGTTTGCCCGGGCTTGGTGCTGCGCCAGCAAATCCAGCAATTGCCTGGGGGTGATGGCGGCACTGTCGGCAACGGGCAACCCCATGTGCAGCAGGCGGCGGCGCGCTTGCTGCAAGGCATGCAGCCAGGGGTCTTGCCGCTGCCGGCTGTGCCAAACCCACAGGCCACCCAGCAAGGCGGCTGCGGCCATGGCGATTGCCAGCAGTTGCAGCAGGGTCATCCAGTTCACCTGGCTGAAGCCCAGGTTGCGCAGCAGGTCAAACTGCCGCTCTTGCGTGTAGTTGAGCACCCAGTTGTTCCAGCTGGTGTTGGTGGCTTCCCACACATTGCGCAGGCTTTGCAGGCCGCGCTGCAACGCACCGGCAAAACCGGGGCTGAGGGTATCAATGGCATTGCCTATCGCACCGCGCGATTGCAGGCGGGCCAAATCTTCCACGCGCGAGGGTGCAACGGATGCCGTGGGGTCGATACGCACCCAGCCTTGGCCTTCGAGCCAGACTTCTGCCCAGGCGTGGGCATCGCTTTGGCGCACAGTCCACATGCCATCCATGGGGTTGAGCTCACCGCCCTGGTAGCCAGTGACGATGCGGGCGGGAATTTGCATATTGCGCATCAGCACCACAAAGGCGTTGGCAATGTGCTCGCAAAAGCCTTTTTTACTGTCGAACCAAAAGGTGTCGGCGGCGTGCTCGCCCGTAATGCCCGGTGCCAGTGTGTAGGTATAGCCGCCAATCCGCAGGGTTTGGAGCACGGCTTCGACTTGTTCTTTGGGCGTGCTGTTGGCCAGCTTGGGATCGTTGAGAAAACGCTGCGCCAGCTCGCGCGTGCGCGGATTCAGCCCCGGCGGTAGCGCCAGATAGGGGCGCAGATAAGGGGCTGGTATGGAGGCATCCGCATGGTAGTTGAGCTGGCTGCTTGCCCGGTAGCGCAACACATCGGTAATGGGGCGATGGCTGGTCCATTCCATGGAGGCCATCTGCAAAGAGCGCCAGCCCGCGGGCAGGGTGGGGGGCGTGACGGCAACATCCAGCGTGAGCAGCCATTGCATCTGGTGCGGTTGCAACAGCACTTCGTAGCGCACGGTATCAGCCGCAGATCCGGCTGGTGCGCGTTCTGCCTGCTGCTGGTTGGAGGGTGCTCTGGGAAAGCCGCTGCCGATCCATTTTTGCCCGTCCAGCCGACTCAACACCGGGCCGCGGTAATACATGGCCGAGCGCGGCGGCGCTTCGCCTTCAAAACGCACGCGAAAGGCAATGCTGTCATCTTGCGCCAGTTCGGCAATATTGCCCACAGTCATGTCGTTGCTCAGGCCGGTTTTGGCTTTTTCGTTACCGGGCAAGCCCCACAGCGGCGCAAAACGCGGAAACAGCATGAACAGCGCCAGCATGATGGGCGCCCCCAAGGCGGCCATGCGCAAGGCAATGAACAATGCCTGGCGCAGCGGCGGGTAGCCAGCCGGCGTGTGGGCATTGACCAGAGCCGTGAGCAAAGCCAGCACGCCCGCCAGAATGCCGATGGCTGTCACCAACGATTGCGAAAACAGAAAATGGCTCAGCAGGGTAAAAAAGCCGAGAAAGAAAATGACAAACGCATCGCGCTGCGCTTTGAGCTCCAGCGTTTTGAGCGTCAGCAACAGCAAGATCAGAGCGCTACCGGCCTCGCCCCCGAAAATGGTGCGGAACTGCGTGGCCGTCAAGGCAATGACCAGCATCACAAAAATCACGCGCACCCAGCGGCCGGGCAGAACCTTTTGCCTGATGGTGAGCCATGCGCGCCATGCCAATACGCCCAAACACAAGCCGGTTACCGCCCAAGGCATATGCGCGGCCTGCATCAGCACCACCCAGCCGACGATGGCGAGCAGAAAAAGCGTGTCGCGGCTTTCGCGCGCCAAGGTGCCAGCCGCCCAGGGCAGCCAGCGCCGTAGTGCAGAGGTTGGTGGCGTTGGCGTGGTGCTCATGGGCGCGTCCCTGTGCGATCAGCGGCTTGTTGTGTCTGTTGGGCCTGCTGTTGCGCAACCGGCGTGCCTGTATAGCTAGCTGCATGTGCGCCGGTGTCTGCGCGGGGTGTTCGGTGCGTTGGGCTGCCGGCCGCTTGCGCGTGCGAAGGGGGCAGCCCCCATTCGGCCAGGGCTTGTAGGCAGCGTTGGGCGTGATTGGTGCCCCTATCGGGGGCGAGTGCAACGGCTGCCTGGCCGGCGGCTGCGGGCAGGTACAGGCCAAAGCGCACATCTTGCTCGCTGGCCAGCAGCACCCAGGCGCACAGGCGGCTCAGGGCGGCTTCGCTGCCGCGCTGGGGGTCGGCCGCGTCAAAGTGCAGCCACAAATCGGGGCTGTGGGGGCGGCGGCTTTCGCGGCTGACGAGCTCGCCGATTTGCGCCACTTTTTTCCAGATGATGTTGCGTGGCGAATCGCCCCGCTGATAGGGGCGGATGTCTTCGGGCAACTCGTCTGAAGCGCCTGCCCGCAAAGAGCTGGTGTGTAACGGCACATCATCGGTAGCGGGCAGGTGGCCTTGACCGGGTAGGGCAGGTGCGGGCGTTTCGGGGGCGGGGTAGAGCAGCACCTGCGATGCAGGCCGCCACATGCTCCACACCCGAAACACGCCCAAGGGAAAGCGTGTTTCTATATGTACCATCGGCAGATCGTGCCAGCCGCGGTGCGCGCCTTGCCAGGCCAGCTGCATGGTCTGGCTGGCGCCGAGGGCGCTGTCGAGCCAGCTCATGCTGTCAATGGTGGTCTTGGGCATGGGCTGTGCCGGATCTTGCAGGCGCAATCCAATGCCCCAGCGCGTGCGTTTGCCAGGGTTGTGCAGGTGAATATCCAGCAGCACGGGGCGGCCTGCATGCTGAGGGCTTGGCGGGCGAATGTGCCACTGCAGGCCGCGCAGGGTGTTATGCGTCATCGGCACGCTGATGACGGCGCACCCCGCAATCAGAAAGGTGAGCAAATAGCCCAGATTGAGTTGGTAATTGATGGAGGCAATCAGCAGCGCCAGCAGCGTCGCCAGCAGCAACCAGCCTGCGCCTGTGGGCAGAATGTACAGATTGCGCTGTTGCAGCACGGTGCTGTCACGCCGTGGCAGACGCGACCAGAACCAGCGTTGCAGCCGCGTGCGCCAAGCAGAAGGGCGTTTGGGCGCAGAGGCGGACGGGATACCGGCAGGGGCGGGCATGTGTCGGAACAGGTTTTTATACGTACAGCAGGTAAGGCACCCGCTTCATGCCAGCGGCACGGCGGCGATCATGGCGCGTACCTGCTCGATCGCACCCCGGCCCGCGTGGCTGACGGGCACCAGCCGGTGCGCGGCGGTTTGCGGCAGCACGGCCTGCACATCGTCGGGCGTGACGAAATGGCGTTGCGCCAGCAGCGCGTGCGCCTTGGCCGCCCGCAAAATGCTGACCCCGGCGCGCGGGCTCAAGCCTTGCTCGAACCACTGCCCATTGCGGGTGGCGGTCAGCAAATCCTGCAAATAGTGGATGAGCGCGTCAGCGGCATGGATGTTTTGCACCAGCGCTTGCAGTTGCAACAAGTCGGTTGCCTGCATCACGGGTTGCAGGTTTTGCAGCAAATCGCGTCGTGCCGTGCCTGCCAGCAGGCCGTATTCGGCCGCGCGGTCGGGGTAGCCCAGGCTGAGGCGCATCAAAAAGCGGTCCAGCTGCGATTCGGGCAGGGGCTGGGTGCCGCGCTGTTCCAGCGGGTTTTGTGTGGCAATCACGAAAAAGGGCTGCGGCAATGCGTAGGTTTTGCCTTCGGCGCTGACCTGGCGCTCTTCCATGACTTCAAGCAGGGCGCTTTGTGCCTTGGGACTGGCACGATTGATCTCATCAGCCAGCAACACTTGCGAAAACACCGGCCCGGGGTGAAAAACGAATTGCTCCTGATTGCGCTCGTAAATCGACACACCGGTCAGGTCGCTGGGCATCAAATCCGACGTGAACTGCACGCGGGCAAATTGCAGCCCCATGCTTTGCGCCAGCGTGTGCGCCAGAGTGGTTTTGCCTACGCCCGGTACGTCTTCAATCAGCAGGTGGCCGTTGGCCAGCAGGCACACCACGGCATCCGATACCGCCTCGGCCTTGCCTAGAATAATCTGGTTGAGCTGTTGCAGCAGGGCCTGCAGCAGTTGATAGGCGCGTTCGTTGGACATGCCGGCAGTGGCAACAACAGGGTTGTCGTTTGCTGGCGAAGGCGTGTTTTTTGAGAGGGAGGTGAATTGCATGGGCGCATTATGCAGACATAATCAGAAATATTCCTGATGGAGGGTGCATTTGCCAGCGCATGTGCGTGACATTTTGCCTTGCCAATGCGAAACTCGTCGTCAAACAACAAGTTGCATCCATACATGCGCGCCACCGCGCGGGAGACAAAGCCATGGGTATGACCGGTTATTACTTTCACCCCGATTGCAAATTGCACAAAATGGGCGATCACCATCCAGAATGCCCCGAACGGCTGGATGTGATCGAAGATCGTTTGCTCATAACCGGCGTGGCCGATGCGCTGGAGCGCCGCGAGCCGCAACCCGCCAGCCTGGGCGAGATCAAGCTGGCGCACCGCCGCATGTATATCGCCGCCATGCGCGGCATGAACGATTGGCTGGAAGAAGACGATATTGCGGCAGGTCAACCGCAGCATTTTTCGCTGGATCCGGACACATCCATGAACAGTCACACCTACCGGGCAGCTTTGCTGGCTGCGGGCGCGGCCGTTGAAGCGGTAGATGCCGTGCTGGCCGGCGAGTTGGAAAACGCTTTTTGCGCCGTACGCCCGCCCGGGCACCATGCCTGTGGCGACAAGGCCATGGGGTTTTGCTTTTTCAACAACGTTGGCATTGCCGCCAAATACGCCGTGGCACGCCATGGTTTGAATCGCGTGGCCATTATCGACTTTGATGTGCACCACGGCAATGGCACCGAAGACATCGTGGCCGGTGACGAGCGCATTCTGATGCTGAGCTTTTACCAGTATCCGTTTTACCCAGAAGGGCCGGTGCGCGAAGAATCCAATCTGCTCAACATCCCTGTGCCGGCATACACCAAGAGCGAGGGCATTCGCGACATCGTGAGCAATCAGTGGATTCCACGGATGGACGCCTTCAAGCCCGAGATGATTTTCATCAGCGCCGGTTTTGATGCCCACCGCGAAGACGATATGGGCCAGATGGGCTTGGTCGAAGCCGACTACAATTGGATGACCCGCCGTATCAAGGAGGTGGCCGAGCGCCACAGCCAGGGCCGCATCGTCAGTTGTCTGGAAGGGGGCTACAACCTCAGCTCCTTGCCACGTTGCGTGGAAGCGCACGTGCGGGCATTGGCCGATGTCTGAGGCAGCCAGCATGGTGGCAGGCAAGCAGTAAACAACGCCAGACAAGCAACAAGTACATCGCAAACAGGCAATATACGAAATGGAAAACAACGCATCAAACACGGCAGGGCAACTGTTCAATCTGCCCGTAGAAGAATGGCAAGCATGGCTGAATCAAGTCATGCAACCGGCGGCGCTGACGCAATTGGCCGTCATCATGGGGTCGGCTGTTTTGGCATGGATTGCCGTGCGCCTGTTGCACCGGGCGGTGCTTTCTGGCCCGCAAAAAAATGCTATCCCCGATGCGGTAGAAAAAATGGCACAACACGTTTGTCAAAACGAAAAATCGCTGCTGTTTGGCCGCAAGGATTATGACGGTGTGCTCTTTCCCTTCATCTGGCTGGGCATCGCCTATTCGGCCTCGTTGCTGATGCATGTGGCCGTGCGTGCATCGCTGTTTCGCATCGCCTTGCCGATCATCGCGGCTTTGGTCGTCATCCGCACCGTTGCCAGAGTGGTGCGTCGCCTGTGGGGTAATACGCATTGGGTCAAAGTGCTGGAACACACCGTCTCCTGGATCATCTGGATGGGCGTGGCGCTGTGGGCAACCGGTTTGCTGCCTGATCTGCTGGATTTTCTGGATAGCGTCAAAATCAAAATCGGTGCGATCAATACCTCGGTGCTCAGCCTGTTGCTGGGCGCATTTTTCGTGGCCGTGGCCTTGGTAGCGGCCTTGTGGTTCTCTTCGTTGATCGAGGCACGCCTGCTGCGCGGAGCAGTGGGTAGCAGTTTGTCTCTGCGCAAAATCGGCAGCAACATGATTCGCGCGGGGCTGTTGTTTGTGGCCTTGTTGCTGGCTTTGGAGATCGTCAATATTAATCTGACGGCGTTTTCCGTATTCGGCGGTGCTTTGGGTGTTGGTATCGGCTTGGGCCTGCAAAAGCTGGCGGCCAACTATGTGAGTGGTTTTGTGGTGCTGCTGGAGCGCAGCGTGCGCATTGGCGATGTCATCAAGGTGGACAATTTCGAAGGCCGTGTAACCGACATTACCGCGCGGTTTACGAGCCTGCGTTCCGTCACAGGTATTGAAGCCATTTTGCCCAATGACATGCTGGTGAACCAGCGGGTGGAAAACAGCTCACTGATCGACACGCGTGTCTGGCACTGGTTGCCGGTTACGGTCAGCTATGGCAGCGATGTGGAATTGGTGCGGCGCCTGCTGGTAGAAGCCGCCGCGACTCAGTCACGCGTGGCGCGTGAACCAGAACCTGCCGCATTTTTGCATGCATTTGGTGATAATGGTCTGGAATTTCGCCTGGGGATCTGGGTGATAGACCCGGAAAAAAGCATGACCCCCCTGCGTTCAGCCATCAACCTGCACATCTGGCGTGGGCTGCGTGCGCACGGCATTCAGATTGCCCACCCACAGCGGGTGCTGCACACGGTTGCCCCAACTTATTTCGACGAAAGTGCCATGCCGCATGCGGGATACACGGCCATGCATACAGGGGCAGGGCAGGCCGTGGATACCGCCAACCCAGCAGCTTCGCAACCGGGCACAGGGCCGGATAGATAGTGCGCCACCTGCTGGCGCCGCAGCGGCCAACAAGTAAGCCCCCATTCTGTGCGGCTTGCTCTGCAAGCAAAAAAGCCAACAAAAAGCCCGCTTCAAAGCGGGCTTTTTGATTGGGTGAAAAAGTTTCAGAGCTTGGGCAAGTGGCGCATGGCCTGTTCCAGATCGGCGATCAGGTCGCGTGCATCTTCCAGCCCGGTGCAGATGCGCACCAATTTGCCCTGGCGCAGATGGGCGGGCCATGGATTGCGCATGGCTGCGGCGTTGTAGGCCATAACCAGACTGATGGGACCCGCCCAACTGTAGCCGATGCGGAAGGTTTGCAGGCTTTCGCAGAAAGCGTCCACTTGGCTCTGCGTGTAGGCATCGTCAATGATGACGCTGACAATGCCGGCTGCGCCGCCTTGCGGGTTATCTGCCGTGCAGCAGTGCTGCTGCCATGCGGCATGCCCCGGGGCCTGGGGCAGGCTGGGGTGCAGTACCTGAACAAACTGTGGTTGCTGTTGGCACCATTGGGCGATGGCGCGGGCGTTGTGATCGGCTTTTTGGTAGCGCAGCTCGATGCTGGGCAGGCTGCCGAGAATGGCTTCCACATCGTTGATGCCTACGCACAGGCCCATGTGCATGTGGAAGCTGGCCATTCGCTTGAACAGTTCGTCGCTGCGCGTGATGACGCTGCCCATCAACACATGGGCGCCACCGCTGGGATATTTGGTGAGGGCATGCACCGAAATATCGACTCCCAAGGCTGCGTCATCACCGCTGCGTTTGAGGTCGAATGGCGAAAAGGCAATGCCCGCGCCCCAGGTGTTATCCAGCGCGGTGGTGATGCCCTTGCTGCGGCACAGTTCGACCAGAGCCGTCAGGTCGGGAAACTCCAGCGTGATGGAGCCGGCAGCTTCCAGCCACACCAGTTTGGTTGCCGGGGTGATTTTTTTGGCCAGATCGTTGATGTCTGTTGCCTCGTAGCAGCTGTGCCGAATGCCCCAACGCTGCAGTTCTTTGATGGCCAAATCCTTGTTGGGGCCATAGACATTGTCGGGCAGCAGCACTTCGTCGCCTGGGTTGAGCAATGCCAGGTTGACGCAGGCAATGGCCGCCAGGCCACTGGGCACCAGCAGGCAGTGCTTGCCGCCTTCCAGTGCACAAAGGCGTTGTTCCAGCACATAACTGGTGGGGGTGCCGTGCGTACCGTAGGTGTAGGTGCCTCGGTCCAGCGGGCCGCGGCTGCGCGATGCGGCGATATTGGGCAGGAAGATGGTCGATGCCTTGTACACCGGCGGTTGGGCGGCTTCAAAATCGGCTGGTGGTTGGTAAGAATGGTGGATCAGCTGGGTAATGGGGTATTTTTTCATGGCTGAACGGGTTGTACGAATCTTGCGCAAGCGCTGTGCTGTGTGGCGTGACTGTGAATCAGAAAATATTCAAGCGTTGTTGGCTTTGGCATGCTTCTCTTGTAGTTGCTGGGGCGGCATGTTGTCGTAAGCCTCGAACGGCTGGTGGATCCACGGGCTGGTGGGCAGGTGCTCCACCGAATAGTCGGGCGCAAAGCTCGAAACGCCCTTGGTCCAGAGCACGGCCGTGCGCATATCGGTAATGGCAGGGTATTTGGCGCGCAGCATCTGCACCACTTCGTGCAGGGTTTTGCCGGAATCGGCCAGATCGTCCACCAGCAGCACCCGACCGGCAATTTGCCCTTTGGGCGTGGTGATGTAGTGGGCAATGTCGAGGTGGCCTTGCTTGGTGCCGTGGTCGTCGCGGTAAGAGCTGGTGGACATGATGGCCAGCGGCAGGTTGAAAATACGGCTCAGAATATCGCCCGGCCGCACGCCACCGCGCGCCAGGCACAAGATGGTGTCGAACTGCCAACCGGATTCGTACACCATGAGGGCGAGTTTTTCGATGAGGTGATGGTATCTCTCGTGACTGACATAGAGGTGTTTGCCGTTTTCGGTCAACATGATGCGCTTTCAGCTAAAAGAGTTGAGGGGTAGAACGAACGAAAAAATAACGGTGCGGCAGCGCTGCTATGACGAAATCACAGTCACAGACACGCGCTGCTGGGCGAGTTTCAGGCAGCGGCAAAGGGGTGGTGCCGCATGATGGTGTGCGCCCGATCGGGACTGGTGGAAATCAGATGCACCGGCACGCCGCTGATGGCTTCGATGCGTTCCAGATACTGGCGCGCAGCCATAGGCAGCCGATCGTATTCGGTCACGCCCACGGTGGACTCGCTCCAGCCAGGCAGCGTTTCGTAAATCGGCGTGCAACGGGCAATTTCTTCCGCGCCCAAGGGCAGGATGTCGATGGTTTCGCCATCGAGCGTATAGCCGGTACACAGCTTGAGCTCGCTCAGGCCATCCAGCACATCGAGCTTGGTGATGCACAGCCCGGTCAGGCCGTTGAGTTGGGCGCTGCGCTTGAGCAGGGCGGCATCAAACCAGCCGCAACGGCGGCTGCGGCCAGTGGTGGTGCCTTTTTCGGCGCCCACGGTGGCCATGTGGTAGCCGGGAGTGCCGGGGCTGTCCCAATCCAGTTCGGTGGGGAAGGGGCCGCCGCCCACGCGGGTGCAATAGGCTTTGGTAATGCCCAGCACGTAATGCAGCAGATTGGGGCCAACGCCCGTGCCCACAGCGGCATTGCCTGCCACGCAATTGCTGGACGTGACAAAGGGGTAAGTGCCATGATCCACGTCCAGCAGCGTGCCTTGCGCGCCTTCGAACAGGATATTGGCCTTGGCCTGATGCGCGGCGTTGATCTCGCGCGAAACGTCCGCCAGCATGGAGCGGATGATTTCGGCCTGCTGCATGGCCTCTTGCAGCATCACGTCGTATTGCAGCTGACCATTGACGAGGTAAGGCGCCAGCGCCGGGCCAAAATCCACCTGATCGGCTTGCAACCAGGTGCGCAGCAGGTGGTTGTAATAGTCGGTCAGTTCGCGCAGTTTGGCCGCGAAGCGTTCTGGGTAGCGCAGGTCTTGGGCGCGCAGGGCGCGGCGTGCCACTTTGTCTTCGTAAGTGGGGCCAATGCCACGGCCGGTGGTGCCGATTTTTTCTTGCCCCGCGCGGCCACGTGCCGCTTCACGGGCAATATCCAGCGCCGAATGCAGCGGCAGAATCAGCGGGCAGGCTTCGCTGATGCGCAGGCGCGAGCGCACTTCTACGCCAGCGGCTTCCAGCCCGGTGATTTCTTCGATCAGCTTGGTGGGCGAGAGCACCACGCCATTGCCGATGTAGCAAATGGCCTGGGGGCGCATCACGCCGCTGGGAATCAGGTGCAGAGCGGTTTTTTTGCCGTTGATAACCAAGGTATGGCCGGCATTGTGCCCACCATGAAAGCGGGCGACGGCATCGGCTGTTTCGCACAGCCAGTCCACCAATTTGCCTTTGCCTTCATCGCCCCATTGGGCGCCCACGACCACAACGTTACGCCCTTTGGCTGGTGAACCTTGAGTGGTGTTGTTCATGCGACTTGTATCCTTTGCAAAACAGAAAAATTTTTCGGGCAGCGTGTGTGGAGCTTGTGGCTCAAGCCGATTGCATCGGCTGTGTGCACCAAACACCGTTTTGCCGCGTCAGAATGCGGTCACACCAGATGGGCTCTGGCGTTTGCTGGGCTTGGCAGGGCAGGGTCACCACCACCGTTTCGCCTTGGCGGCGCAAGGCTTGCACGGCTTCCAGCCAGTCGGCCGAGTTTTCCCAAACGGCGCAAATGGCGGCTGCTTGGGCGCGGGGTGCGGCATATTGCGCCAGCGATTTGACATCCAGACTGAAACCCACGGCTGGCCGTGTGCGGCCATATGCGGCGCCTACCTCGTCGTAGCGCCCGCCGCGCACGATGGCATCGCTGCCGCCGGGCAGGAAAATGGCAAAGCGCATGCCGCTGTAATACGAGTAGCCTTGCGAATCGGCCAGATCCAACTGCACCCGCAAATCGGGGTGCACCTTGCTGATCTGTGCGGCCAGTTGCGCCAATTCATCCAGCGCTTGGGTGATGGCGGGCAGGGCAGGCAGGCGTTGGCGCGCCTGTTCCAGCACGTCGGCCGTGCCGTATAGCTGGAGCAAATCAAGTAGGGCCTGCTGAATGGGCGCGGGCAGATCGGCCGCTTCTTGCTGCAAGGCGTCGGCGTTTTTGGTGATCAGGGCCTGTTGCAGGCGGTGCAAATCCACTTTGACCTGGGGCGCTTGCGCCAGCAAGGCAGGCACGATGCGGGCATCGGCCAAATCCAGCACGATGCCGTTTTTGTACTTGTGGTGGTTGGCCTGTGCGGTTTGCAGCACATCCAGCGCCAGCAGTAGCACCTCCAAGTCTGCAAAAATATCGTCGCAGCCATACAGTTCTGCGCCAAATTGCAGCGGTTCTCGACTGGCGTTGGGCTGTTGGGGGCGGGTGTGCAGCACCGGCCCGCAGTAGCACAGGCGGGTGGTACCCGGGCGGTTGAGCAGGTGCGCATCCAAGCGCGCGGTTTGCTGGGTGGTGTCGGCGCGTACGCCCAAAGTGCGACCAGACAGCAGATCCACCAGCTTGAAAGTCCGCATGTCCAGATCTTCGCCCGAGCCACTCAGCAGCGATTCGATATGCTCGACCAAGGGCGGTATCACCAGCTCATAGCCATAGCGGCGCGCGCAGTCAAGCAGTTCGCGCCGCAGATCTTCGATCAAACGCGCCTCGGCAGGCAAAACATCGGCAATATGATCGGGCAATACCCAGGCAGACATAGGGGCAGGTGACAAACTGTTAAAA
>RRZU011402885.1_pt1 | contig 16017 bp, 11 predicted proteins | sample 2165561 | NCBI WGS metagenome assembly RRZU01 (sample SAMN10456909, study PRJNA506462) | wastewater metagenome | isolation source: wastewater sludge | place: USA: Moscow, Idaho
GCCTTTTTCTATGTTTGGTTCCGGCGACGACAAAAAAACACCACAGCCAGCGCCTCGCGCTGATACTCCTGAGACTGTTGAGCAAGCAGTCAGTGCATCCGCAGCTAAGCCTGTTAAAAAAGGCTTATTTTCTTGGTTTAGTAAAAAGACTGCCGAGCCGCAAACGCCAGCGCCTAGCGCTGCTGAGTCTACAGCACCGGCAGCTGAAACCTCTCAACCAGAGGTTGCTCCTGAGCAAGTATCTACCGTTGTAGAGCCTCACGCAGAGCCCGCTGCACTCAATGACGAGCCTGAGCCTGATACTGCGGCAGTAGAGCAGGTCGCTGCAGCTGTTGAAGCTGTCAGCTCAACGCTTGTTAGTTCTGAGCCAGTACAGCCAGTTGAGTCGCCAAGTGAGTCGCAAACAGTGAGTCCTGCTGCGCTTTCTGAGCCTAAGCAGACGGCAGATGCTGAGCCGACTTTAGCCGCGACGACTGCTTCTTCTGTGCACCATCAAGCTGATGCTCAAGTGGTTACTGAACCAGCGCCGGCTCTTATTGCTGAGCCAGTGCCTGCGCCACGTGAGCAGCAGAGCGAGCCTAGTGCTGCGCCGCTGCAACCAAGCATTACGCCAATACCTGAATTAACCGCAGCGCCTGCAGCCGAGCCTGTTCCGGCTCAGACCTTGGATACAACCGGCGCTGCCACAGAAGCTGCTCGTCCAGCCTATTCACGCTTTCGCATCAGTGGCGGCAGTGAAGTTGTGGCGCCGCCTGCGCCCGTAGCGCCGCTCGTTGTACCAGAACCAGCTGCGCAAATAACGAGCGATGCTGGCGCAGTGAAACTGGATGCTAATCTTGGTGGTCAGGATAAGCCACAAGATAATAAAGCCAGTTGGTTCGCACGTTTAAAGCAAGGCTTAGCCAAAACCAGCTCCAGTCTTGGCGAAGGCATGGCCAGCCTGTTTCTGGGTAAAAAAGAAATTGATGATGACTTGCTCGATGAGTTAGAAACGCGCTTATTGACCGCTGACGTTGGTATGGAAGCCACCACGGCGATTATGGCCAATTTAACACGCCGAGTCGCACGTAAAGAGCTGGCTGACAGTGGTGCTTTGTACCAGGCGCTGCAAGTGGAAATGGCAGATTTATTACGGCCCATTGAGCAGCCAATGCAGATTACACCTGAGAAAAAACCTTATGTCATTCTCGTGGTGGGTGTTAATGGTGCGGGTAAAACCACCACCATTGGTAAGTTAGCCGCGCGTCTGCAAAAAGACGGTAAAAAAGTCATGTTGGCCGCCGGCGATACGTTCCGTGCCGCTGCGGTTGAGCAATTACAAGTCTGGGGTGAGCGCAATAAAATCCCAGTAATTGCCCAGCACACAGGTGCCGATTCCGCTTCAGTGATTTTTGATGCGCTGCAAGCGGCTCAATCGCGTGGTATTGATGTGCTGATTGCAGATACCGCAGGGCGCTTGCACACAAAAGACAATTTGATGGAAGAGTTGCGCAAAGTTGGGCGCGTAATGAGCAAGTTGGATGACAGTGCGCCGCATGAAGTGCTATTGGTATTGGATGCGGGTACGGGACAAAATGCGATCAATCAAACCCGCCAGTTTAATGAAACTATTCCATTGACTGGCCTTGCGCTGACCAAACTCGATGGTACGGCCAAGGGTGGGGTTATTTTTGCTTTGGCTAAGCATTTTAATATTCCCGTGCGCTATATTGGTGTGGGTGAAGGCATCGATGATTTACGTGATTTTGTTGCCGATGATTTTGTGAAAGCGTTATTTGCCGAGAAGGATTCTGCATGATTCGATTTGAGCAGGTCGCAAAACGTTATCCTAATGGGCACGTGGGTTTACATGAGTTGAGTTTTCGCGTGCGCCGCGGTGAGTTTTTATTTGTCACCGGCCACTCAGGTGCGGGCAAAAGCACCATGCTGCGTTTATTGCTGGCAATGGAGCGCCCCTCGGCTGGTAAACTGCTCTTGGCTGGACAAGATCTGGCCAAAATCACCAATGCTCAGATTCCATTTTTGCGCCGCCAAATCGGCGTGGTTTTTCAAAATCACCAGTTGTTGTTTGATCGCAGTGTGTTTGCCAATGTGGCCTTGCCGCTGCAGATTTTAGGTTTGCCGCAAGACGAAATTAACCTACGTGTCAGCTTAGCGCTGGAGCGGGTTAGCTTAAAAGATAAAGCCTTGCAAGCGCCCGCGGACTTATCCACTGGCCAGCAACAACGTGTGGGGATTGCTCGGGCAATTGTCCATCAGCCAGCGCTTCTGCTCGCCGATGAGCCTACTGGCAACCTTGATCCGCGTCTTGCCGCTGAAATCATGTCAGTGTTTGAAGACATTAATCAACTTGGCACCACCGTACTGATTGCCAGCCATGACTTGGCATTAATTGCACGCATGCGTCAGCGTATGCTGACCTTGCAGCGTGGTCGTTTGATTGGCGATGGAGAGGCTGTCTAATGTGTTCTGCCCGTGTAACCCCAGATCAGCCCGGTGAGCGCGTTGGCGCCACTAGCAAAAACCAAGTTGACTCTTCTTTGTCCGATACCCGCGGCTTTCGTAATCAGTTTCGGGCTTGGCTGGAAAACCACCGTGCCAGTTGCAGCGACAGTGTCGCTCGTTTAGTCCGTCAACCGCTCGGCAGTTTCTTTACCTGCTTAGTGATGGCGGTGGCGTTAAGTTTGCCGATGGGCTTAGCACTCTTGTTAGAGAATGTCAGCCAGCTTGGTGGCTCCTGGCAGCGCGCGGCGCAAATCTCGCTGTTTCTAGAGTTAGATGCCGGTGATACCTATGGTGAGTTGCTGCGCGACAAAATAGCTGAACATGAGCACGTAGCTGAGGCGCAATGGATCAGCCGCGAGCAAGCGTTGGCGGAGTTTCAAGAGCAGTCTGGCTTAGGCGAAGCGTTACGCGAGCTGCCTGACAATCCTTTGCCGGGCAGTATTTTAGTCACTCCAGAAGTGGTTGATAAAGACACCTTGGTGGCTTTATTGGATGAGCTAAAAAACCTGCCTAAGGTGCAGCAAGCTCAGCTTGATCTGCTCTGGATTGAGCGCCTCGCGGCGATTTTACACATGGGTGAGCATTTTATCTTTGCCTTATCGGTGCTACTGATTGCGGCGTTATTGTTGGTCGTGGGTAACACCATTCGTCTGCATATTGAAAATCGTCGCGTTGAAATTGAAGTGATTAAGCTGGTTGGTGGTACCGATGGCTATGTGCGCCGCCCATTTTTATATATGGGCGTACTCTATGGTTTAGCCGGTGGCATATTGGCTTGGTTGCTGCTGGCTTTTGGCCTTGCTTGGCTGAATGACTCAGTGGTGCAACTGGCACAACTGTACGGCAGTGAGTTCGCGTTGTCCGGTGTGCCGATCGAGGATGGCTTTTCCTTGCTACTTGGTGCAGTATTGCTAGGCTACATTGGTGCTTGGTTAGCTGTCGCACGGCACCTGCGGGAGTTATCACCGCGTTAGTTGCAAAGCCTTATAGAATAAGTGTTTCAGCATATTTTAAAGCCCCAGAAAGGGGAACTTTATGGTTAAAGTAGCGTCTTAAAATCAATAGTATTTTATAGAAGTTGTTACCCGTTGGAGGATATTAATGACCACCACGACCGCATTACAAACAGTACAAATGTTAAGTCCGGGTGCAAACCTGCAGTCTTATGTGCAGTCAGTGAACTCGATTCCGCTGCTTTCGGCAGAGCAAGAGCGTGATTTGGGTGAGCGGTTGTATTATCACCAAGATTTAGATGCTGCACGCCAATTGGTCATGGCCCACTTACGTTTTGTGGTGCATATCGCGCGCAGTTACTCAGGTTATGGCTTGCCTCAAGGTGACCTGATTCAAGAAGGGAACGTGGGCTTGATGAAGGCGGTAAAGCGCTTTAATCCAGAAATGGGTGTGCGTTTGGTCTCTTTTGCTGTGCATTGGATTAAAGCTGAAATTCATGAATATGTGCTGCGCAACTGGCGCATCGTTAAGGTTGCGACCACCAAAGCTCAGCGTAAATTGTTCTTTAATTTGCGTAGCCAGAAGAAGCGTTTAGCTTGGCTGACCAATGATGAAGTTAATGCTGTTGCTGAATCATTAGGTGTAGAGGCTCGTGAAGTACGTGAAATGGAAAGCCGCTTAACCGGCCATGATATGTCGTTTGATCCCTCGGATAATGATGACGATGAAAGCGCATATCAGTCACCGGCAAATTATCTTGAAGACCATAGCTATGACCCAGCTTTACAGCTGGAAGCTTCTGACCAAACAGAAAACAGCAGTGCTAGTTTGCATGAGGCGCTGAGTCAGCTCGATGAGCGCAGCCGCGATATTCTGCAACAGCGTTGGTTGTCGGATGAAAAAGTCACTCTGCATGACCTTGCAGCACAATATGGCGTATCGGCAGAGCGGATTCGTCAGCTTGAGAAAAACGCGATGAATAAGCTTAAAGGCAGTATTGCTGCTTAAGTTTTGACAGCTCGTTTATCCTTGCAAAGGCGACTTTAGACAGTCGCCTTTTTTATTATCTGAACAATCTATATTGATCGTTAAGCGAAGCACATTAGCTTGCCTCAGGCTCAATAGTCACAGGCTTAATTGCGCAGGCGAAACTGCTCAATGCAACAGCTCAATGTAAGGTGACACCATGCTTAAATCTGTTTTGATTATTGGCGGCAGCAGCCAGATCGCACAGGCCATTGCTGCACAGTGCCATCAGCAAGGTACGCAGGTGAGCATCATTAGTCGCCAGCCAGCGCCTCAGTGTAGTCCCTACCTCTGGCAGCACGATGCTTTGCAGAGCGAAGACAGTTGCCAGCACAGCATTGAGCAAGCCCTACAACAACAACCCGATACAGTATTTATCTGTAATGGTGTGTTGCATGACAGCTCCGGGATGCCTGAGAAAACCATTCGTCAGCTCAGTAGCGAGCAGTTGCTGCAGCGCATGCACAGCAATGTGGTTATCCCAGCGCAGTATTTGCGCGCGCTATTTCGCTATCTGAGCCGCAGGGCTGAGGTTAGGGTGTTAGTGCTCAGCGCTAAAGTTGGCAGTATAAGTGATAATCGGCTAGGTGGTTGGTACAGCTACCGTATGAGCAAAGCGGCGTTGAATATGCTGGTCAAGAATTTCAGTTTAGAAGTGAGCAGGCTTAATCCAAGTGCCTGCATTGTCGCCGTGCATCCAGGTACTACTGATACACCGTTATCGGAGCCTTTCCAAAGCAATCTTGCCCCAGGACAGCTACAAACAGCCGCACAAACGGCTCAGCGTTTGCTCAAGGTGCGTGATGGCTTAAGGCCTGAAGTCAGTGGTGCGCTATTGCATTGGCATGGCAGCGTTTTACCCTTTTAATCAACGCATTCGATGCAGAGATCGAATAGAGGTTGTCTTGAGCACGATAGAAAGTCAGCAACAGTACTTTGCAGTATCATTTAAGTGCTTGGATCAGCGCGATTTAGTCTGCATTGGCAGTGAGTTTGAGGAGTGCAGCTTTGTTGACTGTGATTTCAGCGGTGCCACCTTCGAAGCTTGTCGTTTTATTAACTGCACGTTTAATCGTTGTCAGTTGAGCTTAATCAGCCTGCCTTATACGCGGCTGTTTGGCTTGAGTTTTCTTCAGTGCAAACTGCTGGCTGTGGATTGGACGCGCGCCACCTGGTCGCAATACCACAAAGACTTTGAACTCAGTTTTCGCCAATGCCTGCTCAATGATTCATCTTTTTTCGGCTTGACCTTACAAGCGCTGGTACTTGATGAATGCAAAGTACATGACGTGGATTTTCGTGAAGGCGATTTTTCGCAAGCCTTGATGACCAGCTGTGACTTTAGCTATAGCCTGTTTATGCGCACCAACTTACAAGGGGCAAACTTTAGCGAATCCAGTCAGCTCTCAATCAATGTGTTAGAAAATCAACTACAAGGCGCTAAGTTTTCTAAGTTTGAGGCAGTGTATTTGCTTGAGAGTTTAGGCATTGAGCTGCTGGATTGAAGAGCGATAACAATAACTTACAGCCTTTGCGAGCTGAATACCTAGGGTTGCGTATTTCTCAACTCACACAACCTTAATGGCTTCAGCACAAAGACTCTATGCAGTACAGATCCAAGTAATACTCTTAAAATTTATAATGTGCACGCATATAGATATAGCGACCATTAAAGTTGAGTGGTGAATATTGGGAGTAGGGGACGACTTTGTCGGCAGGATCCCTCGGGTATCCTGAGTCTTCCCATGTGTCAGGTTCAGTGTCAAATAAATTTACCCCACCTAATGCCACCGTCAGTGACTGATCAAAGTGATATGCCAGTTCCGCATCCAGCGTCCACTTGGCAGCAAAACCAACTTTGTAATGACCCAAGGTGCTGGCATAGGCGCCAAAACGATTCAGATTAAACATCATGTCGTAAGATCGAGTTGAGTAGGTGCTGCGAAGATTGAAACGATGGGCTGGTTGCCCTTGTTCCACCAGAACTCGGCTAAAAGCATCCAGCACCAGGTTTTCAGCATTACTACCCAGCACTGCAGATGGTGGGTTGATGTTTTGGATGCGGGTTTTACTGTACTGGTAACCACTGCGAAACTTCAGTGTTGCGTCTTGTTTCAATTCATGGCTGTAGTCAAGGCGCAGGTCTACGCCATGGGTGCGGGTTTTGATCGCGTTGGTAAAGTAAACTGCCTCATTAATGTTGTATTGGTCCAGAATCGCTTTAGCTGCAGGCACGCTGCTGGCTGGAATATAGGCCGTTGGCATGATGCGGTCATTGATGTCGGTAATAAAACCGTCAATGCTGGCCGTAAGGTTCGCTGCAGGCTCAAAGACGAGGCCCATAGCAAAATGGGTGGATTTTTCTACTTTCAGATCTTTTGCCCCCAGCGCTTGGCTGACGGGATGATCCACTGCAAAGTTGCCTCCAAAGGTTGGGGCTACGCCATCATTATTGTAAGAGCCAATGTAGGAAAAATGACTTTGCGTTAAGGAGGGTGCACGAAAGCCAGTATTAAGGCTGGCGCGTAGTAGCAAGGTATCGGTTGGACGAAAGCGTAAAGCCAGCTTGCCGCTAAAAGTGCTACCAAAGTCACTGGAATGATCCAAGCGTGTGGCTGTATCTAAGGTCCAGCGTTGGCTAAGCCGGTAGTTTAAATCGCCATACATGGAGTGGGTTTGGCGTCGCTGCGATACCTCGTTGGCTAGGCCAAAACCTGGAAAACCTTGAGAACCACCGGCACTAGGGTGCGGACCTTGTACGTAAGAAGCGCTATCACCAGCGTTAATGCGATAGTGCTCCTCGCGCCATTCGTAGCCGTATGACAGAGTGTGTAAACCGATTTTTTTGCTCAGGGCCAGATTCAATATCTGTTGAGTGTAGTCAGTGGATCCTGCATCAAACGAAGTTGGGCTGGTGCCTCCCAGTGAAGCATTGAGCGAGTTTTTTAGGTAAAAGTGGAAGTCATTATGGCCGTGGGTGTAACTCAGGTCCCAGTGTGTGTCATCGCTGAGGATGCCTTTAGCGCCGCCGGTAAAAGAATAATCGGTTATTTTTGGGGCGATTTTTGGCAGGAAGCCATCAGGGTACAGCTCGGGAATATTTTGCTTACTATTGGCACGTCGAAAGAAAGCACCTGCATTGCTGCGTCTGCGGTTATACAACGCGTGTGAGTAAAGTGTGGTATCACCTTGCAGTAGTTCGGCATTCAGCAAGAACGAGCCATCCTGGGTGTCTGCATCACCAAAGCGTGTATTGATCCGGCCGCCGTCCTCCGTATCTGCAGCCGCACGATTGCTCCGGCCACGGTCGCGCCATGCCCCAGTCAAATTAATAAAACCGTCACCGCTCAGTGGCACGCTATGGAAGATGCTGGCTTGCTTATGCTCACCATCGCCTTTGCTGGTTTTTCCGTAGTGCATACGGGCTTGGCTAGATTGGCCATAGCCTTTAAGGATAATGTTGATGGTTCCAGCGATGGCATCGGAGCCATATTGAGCTGATGCGCTTTCGCGCAAAATTTCTACACGACTGACTGCATCTAAAGGAATGATGTTCAGGTCGACGCTGGAGCTGCCGCGACCTACAGTGCCATTATTGTGTAACAGCGAACTTTGATGCAGGCGCTTGCCATTGACCAGTACCAGCACTTGATCTGGGTTTAAGCCGCGCAACGTGAAGGGTGGCGCGTGGTCAGTGCCGTCGGTAATGCTGGGAGCGGGTGCGTTAAAGCCTGGCACCAGGGCCGCCAGTGCCGATGTCAAGCTGGTATGACCGCTGGATTCAAGTTCTGCAGCGCTAATGACATCAATTGGCACTTCGGCATCCAGAGCGTTACGCTTGTCACCCCGCGAGCCAACTTGCGCCTTCGCTTGTGTTGTTACCTGCAGCAGCTGCTCCAGTGGTAGCTGGTAGTATTCATCTGCATCTTGGGCGGCGAACGCAGTGCTGATGCTTAAGCAAATGAGTGCGTAACCGAGCGTGTTCTTCATGGTTGTTTTTTCCGTAAAACAGTGGCAATTGAGAGCAATGGCGCAGCAATTTTTAGGCCGCTATCTAGGGCCGCGGTATGGTTGATTTTGATTTGAGCTTTTTGCTCGACAATATTGAGTTGGATGATGCCACCGTTGTCAGCAAAACCTCGTGCTGTACTGATGCTCAGCATACTGTGTTGACGGGCAAAATGGATGGCCGATAGGCGGTCGCTGGCAGTCTGTAGATTGATAAATAAAATATCGCTGCGAGCCACCTGATTAAGCGTTGCGGCGTAGCGCACCTTTACGGGTTTGTCTTTAATTTGCTTATTGTGATAAAGCTGGTCGAGCTTGGCGTCAAACAGGTTTTCACCGAGTACGGTAATCACAAAGTGTCGATGTTCTGAGGCTGGCCATTCGACATAGCTGGCAAAGCGGCCAATGAATACGGCAGTCAGTTCAGTTTCTACGTCATTGGCATAGGACTGAGGAGTCAGCCATGTCATGCTGATTATTAACCAAGATAGGAGTCGGTAGGCAAAGGGCATCTAGGCCACGCAGTAAGTATTGCGGCCAGCAGACTTGGCTTGATACATCGCTGCATCGGCGGCAGACAGCATAGCTGTAATGGATGTCTCTGCAGGGTTCTGGGCTGAGCTGTATACACCAATACTGGCGGTAACATTCAGCTTACAGCCCGGTGCGTATTCAATCTCGTGATTGGCCAGATTTTGCTGAATGCGTTCGGCAATAACAATGCAGGTTTGTAGTGGGGCATCGTCACAGACAATTAGAAACTCCTCACCACCCATGCGCGCAACCAGATCATATTCTCGGGCGCTGTCATGAAGTACCTTAGCAGTTTCTTGCAGTACCAGATCACCAGTCTGATGACCGTAGGTATCGTTGATTGTCTTGAAGAAATCCAGATCGACCATAATCAATCCGAACGGATGTTGAGTGCGCTGTGCACGGTTAATGATAGTGTTCATGAGTTCCATGGCGTGGTGCCGATTGGCAAGACCGGTTAGAGCATCGGTTGTTGCTAATTTAAACAGACGGTCATCACGCTCTTGGATATCGACCAGCATGGAGTTGAACACCTCGTAGAGGTGCTTAAATTCATCCTTATGGTCTGACTCCAAGACTGTGCGGTAGTTTTTGGTTTGCGCTACGGTACGCATACTGCTAATCAGATTAAGGATAGGTTGAGTAAAAATGGCTTGAAACTTTAATGACAAAAACAGCAGTAGGGCCACTGTCAGAGCTGATGCAAGTATTTGCATCAGTACAAACTTACGAAACTCATCCCACATGATCTGGGTGTCAGACAGCAGTGTTAGGGTACCAATGGCTTGGCCTTCGAAAAATACCGGTTTCACTACTCCCATCCAGTCTGGCTGAATATGTTCGAGCAATTGATCGGGCTGCTGCGGCGTGCGCTCTTTAAGAATCTGTTCAAGTGCTTGCTTATGGATCTGTGCGCGCTCAGCTTGTAAAAAGTTAGGCTGATATTGACTGAGAATCTGACCGTTATTGTTTGTGACAATTGCCAGTAAAATATGTGGATTGGCATGCAGCGAAGCTAAAATCTTACTGGCGCTGCTTGCATCATTAAACGCAAGTGCAGCCTGCATATTTTCACTGATGACATCAGTCAGTTGGTGTAGCACCTGCATGGATGACTTCGACTGTGTCAAATACATTGAAGACACCATGATTAGTGAAGAAATCAGCAGCGCAAAGCCTCCACTTAAGCCCAGCAGAATAATCAGCTTATAGCGTATTGCGAGTCTGTTGAGCATTGCCATGGCTGCCTTTGTGATTGTATTTGGTTGGATCTGCGAGCGGGCTATTGCTTAGAACTAGTGTTGTGCCACTGCCATTATATCAATAAAATATCTGCTGTCTTGGGTAATATCAAGTTGCTAGTATTGTTTGCGTTCTGAAGCAGCCGGCCATGCCTGCGAAGCACTTTGCAGTCAAGAATCTATTTGCGATACAGCTGCGCCGTTACCAGCAAACTTAGCAAACCTTGCGCTCCCAAGAGGATGATCAGCGTCTCTGCGAGGCGCGTAGCGACGTGGCAGCCTATGCTTTTCTTCGGCACTCGCTTGCAGGATGAAGGTAGGGAATTGCATTCGCGGGCATGGCTCGCTCTTACGGGTTTTTGTGATGGCATGAGCGTGGGCGTTAGCACTCTTTAGCAGGCCAGGCCTGCGCTGCAGACTGTGCTTAACCCAGCTAAAACGGCCAAAACATGGGAATAAAGATCACGCCCAAGAGCCAAAAAATAGTATTGAGCGGCAAGCCAACTTTTATAAAGTCACTGAACTTATAGCCGCCGGCGTTATACACCATCATATTGGTTTGGTAGCCCACCGGGGTCATAAAGCTGGTTGAGGCGGCGAAGGTAATGGCAATCAAAAATGGTGTTGCATCAGCACCCATCAATTGGGCGGTCGAGAAGCCGATCGGGGTAAGTAGCACTGCCGCGGCTGAGTTACTCATCAGTTCACCCAGTGCCAATGCCATCAAGTACAGCACAGCAAGTACCACATGCGGTCCCAAATGACTGACTAAACCGATGCTGTTATCAACTAAAAACTGCGCCGCACCGCTGCTGCTCATGGCAATCCCAAGGGGTAACAGTCCAGCAATTAGAATCACTATCGACCAGTCGGTGCTCTCGTAAACATCATCAGCATGGACACAGCCTGCCAGAGTCATCGCCACCGCGCCGGTTAACGCGGCAATGGCGGTTGGTAGCCAACCGATGGCCGAGACCGTAACGACCGCCGCCATAATGACGATGGCAAAAGGTGCGCGCCAGCCGTAGTTGTGTGTCGCCTCGCGTTGTGAAATAACAATCACGCTTTTGTCTTTACGCAGCGCCGCCAAATCTTTCTCTGGTAACGCCAACAGCAAAATATCACCAATGCGCAGACGTAAACTATTCAGTTGCTCGCGCACCACTTGCCCGCGGCGCTGCACACCCATGACCGACGCATTGTAACGCCAGCTGCGGTTCAAAACGGCCAGCAAGCGTCCCGCGGCGCGCGATTGTGGGGCAATCATCACTTCGGCCAGTACGGATTTTTCCCGCTTCTCACCCTTGAGTTGAAAGTCTGTTTGGGTATTGAACTCGAGTTTTTGTTCATCTTTAAGGGTTTCAAGATCAGACCACAGCCCGCGAGCCAATAAAATATCACCTGCACGTAACTCTTCAGAACGCGGTGACCAGTACTTTTCGCCATCACGCAGTAATTCTAAGATAAAGACATTGTAGTCTTTGCTGAGCTTGGCTTCTTCGACGCTGCGACCCAGTAATTTCGAGTCTTCGGTGACTTTCAGCTCGCTGATATAGTGGCCAAACTCGTAGAGATTATTTACGTCGGCGCTGCGCACATCAGGTAATAACCAGCGCCCTAGCGTCAGCAGATACAAGCAGCCAGCGCTGGCACAAATCAGTGCTAAAGGTAAAAACTCAAACATACTAAAGCCAGGGTGACCAAGGTCTTTAGCAATCGAGTTGACCAGCAGGTTGGTAGACGAGCCAATCAAGGTTACGACGCCCATCATTTGCGCAACGTAAGACAGCGGAATCAGTGTTTTCGACGGCGATAGGCCAACTTTTAGGCTGGCGGCAATCACGATGGGAATAAAAATGGCCACCACTGCCGTATTGTTGACGAAGGGCGCGATTAACGCCAGCAGAGCAAACAGCATCAGCAAAAACTGTAAAGGCGAACCGGCGGCGCCGAGTAAGCGTTGAATACCAGCCAGTGCACCGCTGTTTTGTAGTCCTGCAGCAAGCACAAACATCGACGCTACAGTGATGGTCGCCGAGTTACTAAAGCCGCTTAAGGCTTGGCTGGGGCTGACCAGATCCAGCAAGGTTAAGCTCACCAGTACTAAGATGGCAATGGCATCAATGCGCAGCTTTTCGGTCACAAACAGTGTCATGGCTGCGACAGTAATCAGCAAAACGAGGACAATTTCAAAGGTCATAACGTCGCGCCTAATAATGTGAATGACTGGGGTGGTTTTTTGACAGCTGTGCTTGGTGTCTGTGTTGAGTTAAGCAAGTGGCTTAGGGCCGCTAAGGATCGGGCGTGGCTTTTTGCGCAAAGTATTTGCCGACTAGGCATAAGCCCAACGCACTTAAACCAAGCACCAGTAAAGCCAGTGGTAGGGTATAGAGTGTGGGTGCTGCGCTGATACTGGCAATAAAACCGATGGTAGCGGCCAGTAAAAATTGGATCAAGCCCATCAACGCCGAGGCAATACCTGCGTGCTGCTGGGTGTGGGCCATGGTTAATGCGGTGAGATTGCCAGTAATTAAACCGAGCATGGCCATGCCTAAGCCGAGCAGGATGCTGTAGTTCCACAACGCCGCCCAACCCAACTGCACGATACCCAGCAGGAGCAGGCCAATCACAATAAAGCCACCGAGGCCGATAAAGAGCACGCCTCTGACGCTATAAAACTTTAATAAACGCAGGTTAATTTGGCTGATAGCGATCATCACTAGGGCATTGGCAGCAAAAATATAACTGAATTGGGTGGGCGACAAAGCAAACATTTCAATAAAGACAAAGGGTGAATTATTGATATAAATAAACAAGCAACCCAAGGTGCAGCTGGTTGCCAAAGTGTAAAAAAAGAAGCTTGGGTTACTCAGTTGAATCGCATAGTTGCGCACGATACTGCGCATTGACAGTGGCACACGGCGCTCTACCGCTAAGGTTTCTGGAAGCAGACGTACAGTGAATGCCGCGCAGATGATGCCAAAGAAGGCCAGCAGCCAAAAAATGAAATGCCACTCACCATACAATAAAATCAGCCCACCCAGCATGGGAGCGGTGATCGGTGCGATCATCATCACTTGCATTAACATCGAATAAATACGTGCCGAACTCTGTGGGTCACAGGTATCAGTCACCACCGCGCGCGAGGCCACAGAGCCGGCTGCTGCGCCAATGGCTTGTAAAAAACGTGCGACCAATAAGCCTTCAAAACTGGTGGTTAAAGCGGCAAACAGAGAGCCTAAGATAAATAACCCAATACCGATCAATAACGGCGGTTTACGCCCGAAACGATCCAGTAACGGACCATAAAGACCCTGGCCAATGCCTAAGCCAATTAAAAAGATGGTCAGGGTTTGTTGCACTTGCCCCGCAGTAATATCCAAACTGGTGGCCACAGTTGGGAAGGCCGGCAAGTACATATCAATCGCCGCCGCCACCAGAGCACTGAGAGAAGCGAGGAGGATAATCAGTTGCAAACTGAGTGGGTTCTTAGTTGGCGTGATAACGAAATCCTTAATAAACTTGAGGTTTGCAGTGCCAGTTGGATTGATCAGGATGCAAATTGTTGCATCTTAATTTAGAAATATTCTGGGCTTTAGCGGGTAAAGACACAGGTGAGGTAACGATTACTAAAACCATAGCGCAGCATAGAAGATAAGCGTTTTAGCAAGTACAGAGGATTCTTAAGGTAATAGCGTAACACGGCATTCCCTACACCTTGTGAGCGATGTTTTTTCTGTAGGTCGGGTTGTGCGGAGAATAAACCTTTGAATTGCCACCATTGAATTTGCTCAAAGTGCTCAATCGAGTGTAATTCAAATGCACTAAATAAATGTAAAAAAGAGCTTTGGCTAAAGTCATGTAAGTGGTGAGGGTTGCCATCTAAGGTTGGTGTTATCGGCACTGAAGCAATTAAACGGCCGCTTGCGCTGAGTAATTTAACCTGATTGCTTGCCAGAGTGACAGGGCAAGGCAGATGCTCTATGGTTTCCAAGCTGACAATGGTATCAAAGGGCTGCAGCGCACTGAACTGTTCAGCATTGGCGCAGATGAACTGTAAGTTATCGCTTTGATAGTGTTGCTGGGCATAGGCGATAGCTTCGGGGTCTAAATCAACGCCGGTCACTTGTTTTTCAGGATGTTGTTGAGCCAGCAAAAAAGTGCCATAGCCACAACCGCAGGCCATATCGAGAATGCTCTCGCCTTGTGCATGTTGCGCTGCAAATTGGTAACGCTCAAGATGAATGCGTAGAGTGTTTTGATCATCAAGACAGTTTTTATCGAGTTGGTTTGGATAAATCCGTTCAATGGTTTGCATGCAGTTCTCTTTATGTTTTGTTTTTATTTTTTCAACATGGCACGGATATCCGCTAAAGCCGTGTTGCCACGCGCGGCTTTAACTTCCACCGGCGCTTCATCCAGTCCTTCCCATTGCAAATCTTCAGCCGGCAATTCATCAAGAAAGCGGCTCGGTAAGCAGTCGATGATTTCACCATACTGTTTGCGTTTACTGGCAAAGGTAAAGGCTAGGTTTTGCCTCGCACGGGTAATGCCAACATAGGCCAAACGGCGTTCTTCTTCGATGGTATCGGCTTCAATACTGGAGCGGTGCGGCAGAATTTCTTCTTCCATGCCCATGATATAGACGCTGGGAAACTCCAAGCCTTTGGAGGCGTGCAGGGTCATCATCTGCACCCCTTCAGCACCATCTTCGTCTTCTTCTTGACGCTCGAGCATATCGCGTAAAACCAGCTTGGCAATGGCTTCTTCAATGGTCATCTCGCCTTCGTCGTCGCGCTCCAAAGTATTTTTAAGCGCATCAATCAGAAACCAAACGTTACTCATCCGGTACTCGCAGGCTTTTTCACTGGAACTGTTTTGCCGGATCCAGTTTTCGTAATCAATATCAAGGATCATTTCTTTTAGCGCCGCAATCGGATCTTCACTAAAACAGCGCTGGCGCAGCTTATCCATATACTGTTTAAAGCGTGCTAAACGCTCGGTATAACGCGCGCTTAAATGTTCGCCTAAGCCGATTTCGGCACAGGCTTCATACATGGAGACCTGCCGCTGGGCGGCATAATTACTGAGTTTTTCTAGCGTGGTCGAACCAATCTCACGGCGCGGCACGTTAATCACCCGTAAGAAAGCATTATCGTCATCTGGATTGACCAGTAAGCGAAAGTACGACATCAAATCTTTCACTTCTTGGCGGCCAAAGAAGCTGGTACCTCCCGATAAACGGTAGGGGATTTTATGCACTTGCAGCTTCAACTCCATGATTTTAGCTTGGTAGTTACCACGGTATAAAATCGCAAAATCACTGTAAGGACGTTGCGTACGCATGTGTTCGGTGAGAATTTCGATGGCAATGCGCTCGGCTTCAGCGTCTTCATTGCGGCAGCGAATCACGCGGATTTCATCACCATGGCCCATTTCACTCCAGAGCTCTTTGCTAAACACATGGGGATTGTTAGCGATGAGAATATTGGCGCATTTAAGAATACGGCTGGTGGAGCGATAGTTTTGCTCCAGCATCACGATTTTTAACGAAGGAAAATCTTCTTTGAGTTGCAGCAGGTTTTCCGGTCGCGCACCACGCCACGCGTAAATCGATTGGTCATCATCGCCCACCACAGTGAACTGCGCGCGCTCTGCTACCAGTAATTTGACCAGTAAATACTGGCTGGTATTTGTATCTTGGTATTCATCGACCAACATATAACGGATGCGATTGCGCCACTTATCC
>RRZU012240691.1_pt1 | contig 16015 bp, 18 predicted proteins | sample 2165561 | NCBI WGS metagenome assembly RRZU01 (sample SAMN10456909, study PRJNA506462) | wastewater metagenome | isolation source: wastewater sludge | place: USA: Moscow, Idaho
CACGCAGGTATTGTTTTTAAGGAGGTTAACGAGGCGTACACCACCCAAACCTGTTCGAGTTGTGGCGCTTTGCCCGAATCGAGGCCGAAAGGTATCGCAGGGCTTGGAATAAGAGAATGAACTTGCAGTGCGTGCGGTGTCGCGCACTGCAACCGCGATGTTAATGCGGCAAAGAACATTCTCGCGGCCGGGCATGGCCGTCTAGCAGTAGGAATCACCGTCTCTTTAGGGCGATGAGGATGTCAATGGCTATAAGTTGCTGTTGCTTGAGTTGGTAGCTTATCGCCCGCGCCGGTTTGGGCCTGTGTTTATGCGGATTTGAAACCGTCTTCCAAGCTTGTGTTGTGCAACAAATGAAAAGCGTTGCAGCAATCAGTTGCACAAAGCGGTAAACTTGCACGCATATTTTTTATTACTCCGTTGGAGCGTTTCATGTCACGCACGAGTTTAAGCCGTTTCCTTATTGAACAAACACGTTCACATCAAACCCCAGCAGAGCTGCGCTTTCTAATTGAAGTCGTAGCACGTGCTTGTAAAATGATTAACCACCAAGTGTCTAAAGGCGCGCTGGGCGGTGTTTTAGGTAGCATGGGTACCGAAAACGTTCAGGGTGAAGTACAGAAGAAACTCGACGTGTTGTCGAATGAAATTCTGTTAGAAGCCAACGAGTGGGGCGGCCACTTAGCCGGTATGGCTTCGGAAGAAATGGACAATGCTTATCAGATTCCAGGTAAATACCCTAAAGGTTCGTATCTGTTGGTATTTGACCCGTTAGATGGTTCCAGCAATATTGACGTCAACGTTTCAGTCGGTACGATTTTCTCAGTATTGCGTTGCCCTGACCGTAACGGTGACGAAGGTGATCTAGGCGAAGAAGCATTCTTACAGCCAGGTACTGAGCAAGTGGCGGCCGGTTATGCCATTTATGGTCCGCAAACCATGCTGGTTCTGACGCTCGGCAATGGCGTAAAAGGCTTTACTCTGGATGCGGAAATGGGCTCATTTATTCTGACCCACGATGATATTCGTGTACCAGAAACCACGGCAGAGTTTGCGATCAACATGTCGAACCAGCGCCATTGGGAAGCCCCGGTGAAGCGTTATGTGGATGAGTTGTTGCAAGGTGCAGAAGGCCCGCTGGAGAAAGACTACAATATGCGTTGGGTGGCCGCGATGGTGGCTGATGTGCACCGTATTCTGACGCGTGGTGGTATCTTTATGTACCCACGTGACAGCCGTGAGCCAGAAAAGCCCGGTAAATTGCGCTTGATGTACGAAGCCAACCCGATGTCCTTTATTATTGAGCAGGCGGGTGGTATTTCAACCAACGGTTATCAGCGCATTATGGATATTCAGCCTGAATCATTGCACGAGCGTGTTGCAGTGTTCTTAGGTTCGAAAGAAGAAGTTGAGCGTGTGACCGGCTATCACGCTGAATAACGTTTAGCATGACCTAGCTAGCCCCTACACAGCTTAAAATCTAAGTTGTGTAGGGTTAGCTTATACCTCTTGTTGTGTTTATCCCTTCTCTGACGTGGCAGCCTGACTTATGACAGCGCTGTATCTTTTACTGCACCCTAAGTGCAAGCGCTGACACTCAACTTAATTTTGCTTGCTGACCTGTATTGCAGTGACTATGGTGGCTAAATATGCTGCTCTAGCCCTTTACAGTTGTGTCTATTACAAGCTAATAGAGTGCAAACGCCGTACATATTTTGACCCAGCGCATAGACCCTGTAGAGTGGCGTGATCCGTATTATTGTCTGTATGAGATTGATCTATGTCCAAAGCGCCTCTGGTTCCCCGCCCAGCTTCGACTCTTATCTTGACGCGTGATACTTCCACTGGTTTGGAAGTGTTTATGATGCAGCGCACCCATCAAGCGGTTTTTATGCCGGGTTATTTTGTTTTTCCAGGTGGGGCGGTTGATCCTGCCGATACCAGTGCCAGTATGCTGGCGCGTTGTCAGGGCATTGAGGGGCTTGATCTGAATTGTGCATTAGCACTTGAACAGGATGGGCTGGCATATGCGGTGGCAGCGATCCGAGAAAGTTTTGAGGAAGTAGGCTTGTTGCTTGCTTATGACGCGCAAGGTGATTATGTGCAGATCGCTGAGCCGGGCGATATCGCTTATTACGCAGGGTTGCGTGAGCGCTTATATACAGGGCAACTCACCTTTGCGGATGTGTTTCAGCAGCGTGGCTTAACGGCTGCTATAGATCAGTTAGCGCTCTTTAGTCGCTGGATAACTCCAGTAGGTTTGCCACGGCGTTACGATACGCGCTTCTTTGTTGCTGCAGCACCTGAGCGACAAATGGCTGTACCTGACGGTCAAGAAGCGATTGATCATATTTGGGTTGACCCGGCTATAGCTCTTGAGCAAGGCCAGCAGGGTGTACTGGCTTTATCTGCGCCGACTATGCGTACGTTAGAAGATATTGCGACCTTTACAACCACCGAGGCGCTGATCAGCTATGCGCGCAAACAAGGTCCCGTGCAACCGATAGGCTAGGTTGGAACATGGCTGCTGGAGCCTATACTTGCCTAGTGTGTGGGTTGTATATGTACAAAGAAAAGTGAGCAGCGACTCACTAGAAATGCTAGCTATCGCTGCTGCTGTCGGTAGGTATTAGCGTTTAATATGTGAAATCTTAGTGCCTTCAATACTCACACCGGCCATCAAGCCTTGCTGGCTAAAAATAAATGCATATGCATCATTTTTCAGTGATGAGGTTGAGATGTTTTTGGCAACACCTGCGTCAACCACCGCAATAGTTGGACCAACACCCAGCTCTAAGCCTTTGGTTTTTTCGATATATTTAACTGCATCATCGGTCATTAAAAATACAGCATAGCCGTAGGTTTGTGCGCCAATCTGTAAGCCCCATGAGCCAGATACCGAGTTATAGTAATCGATGACTTGTGAGCCTTTTAACAGTACCCCTTCACCGTAGCTACCACCAAATACCAATCCAGCTTTGACAATATTAGGGAAAACTAGAATGCCTTTAGCATTTTTGGCTAGGGTATGAGCCACTGGCTCGGTTTTATAGAGTGTTTGCAATGCTTGTCGAGAGTCTCGATCTAAGTCCTCAGCGGTTGCTGCATTAGCCATATTTAAGCTTGCCATTGAGGCTGTTGCCACTAGCACAGCGCAGAATGTTAGAAATGTACTTCTTAACTTATTCATTTTATTATCCTTTTTTTGCTGAACGTTCAAGCCTGAACTGATTACCTTAGAGTAAAGAGCATGGCTCTCAAGTCATTGGACAGCATTATGCGCAGTAGTTGCATAATCTATTTTTTTATAAAATTATTGAGATTAATTTGATCGATAACTTTGCGCAAAGTCGTAGTGGTTTTGCGGCGTGATAATACGAGGTGTGGGTGAAAGCATTATTACAACGAGTGAGTCAGGCCAGTGTCAGCATAGCAGGCACGCAAGTGGCACAGATTGCCGGTGGTTTATTGGTTTTAGTAGCGGTTGAACCGGATGATACCCAACAAAGTGTGGAGAAAATGTTGCATAAGCTGCTCAACTATCGAGTGTTTGCCGATGAGCAAGGGCGTATGAATACATCGCTGACAGATACGCAAGGCGGTTTGTTATTGGTGTCGCAGTTTACTCTAGCGGCCGATACTCGCAGTGGTTTACGTCCTGGGTTTTCTACAGCGGCAACGCCTGAAAAGGCTGAGGCGTTATTTAAACAGTTAGTCAGCTTGGCGCAGCAACGTCATCCGGATGTGCAGAGCGGGCACTTTGGTGCAGATATGCAAGTGCAGTTGATTAATGATGGGCCGGTGACTTTTATGCTGGAGGTCTAGCAAAGTTTAAGCCTGTCATCAGCGCTATATAGGCTGATGACAGTTGTTGCACAGTATTGTCATCACTGTTGAGTGTGAGTTCAAGGTGTTATTTGCGCGGCTTTAAGAGGCGCAAACTATTAAGAATCACTAATAAGCTGGCGCCTAAGTCGGCAAAGACTGCCATCCACATCGTGGCTTGACCGCTGATGGCTAGCACTAAAAACACCAGTTTAATGGCAATCGCAAAGCTAATATTCTGCTGAAGAATAGTGGAGGTGCGCTGCGACAGGCGAATAAACTGGGGTATTTTACGTAAATCAGCATCCATCAGTGCAATATTGGCCGCTTCCACCGCGCTATCAGAGCCGGCTGCGGCCATGGCAAAACTGATATTAGCTTGGGCAAGAGCTGGCGCATCATTGATCCCATCGCCCACCATACCGACGACGTGCTGCGCAGTGTTTTGCAGTTGTTGCACAGTGGCTCGTTTATCTTCGGGCAGCATTTCACCTGTCGCTTGCTGAATACCAACCTGTTGCGCAATAGCAGTCGCAGTAGGGTGGTTATCGCCGCTGAGCATTAAGGTCTGGATACCTAATGCATGCAGTTGTGCGACTGCTTCCTGTGCTTGCTCGCGTACAGTATCGGCCACGGCAAAGCAGGCGAGTACTTGCTGATCTGTTGCCAGTATCACTACGCTTTGACCTTGCTGTTCAAGTTGCTGCAGTTGTGTTTCGAGTTGCGCTGAGCTGAGCTGCAGCTCTTTCATCAGGCGATGATTACCTAGGTAATAGCGTGTGCCAGCAATGATGCCACTGCTACCGCGACCTAATAACGCTTGGAAATCACTGACGCAGTACCAATTGTCTTGCTGTTCGAGAAAGGCCTGCTCAATGGCCAGTGAGACCGGGTGGTCGGAGCGCGCAGCGAGACTGGCGGCTAAATGTTGTGCAATGTTGTCAGTGTCATTTAGCAATACTGTTTGGGTTAGCACTGGTGTGCCATGGGTGAGGGTGCCGGTTTTATCAAACGCAATGGTGGTGAGCGCTTTGCCTTGCTCTAAAAACACTCCACCCTTAATTAAAATGCCTTGGCGAGCTGCTTGCGTGAGGGCACTGACCACCGCGACGGGCGTTGAAATCACCAGAGCACAGGGGCAAGCAATGACGAGTAAGACAAGCGCTTTATACAGCCAAGCGGCCCTCAGTCCAGCAAAAAATACGGGCGGTACAATCGCCACTAAACAGGCAATCACCACCACGATAGGCGTATAAACCTTGGCAAAGCGGTCAATAAAACGCTGCGTCGGTGCGCGGCTGCCTTGGGCTTCGTCAACGGCATGGATAATGCGCGCTAAGGTTGAGTTATCACGGGTGGCAGTCGTGACGTACTCTAAAGCGCCTTGCATATTGATACTGCCAGCAAATACAGGGCTATCAATGGTCTTTTCTACCGGCAGGCTTTCACCCGTAATCGGCGCTTGATTGACCGTTGAGTTACCACTGACCACTGTGCCATCCAGCGGTATGCGTTCACCTGGTTGCAAACGGACACGGCTGCCAATGGCTACGCTAGCAGCAGCACGGTTTTGCCAAGTGTTATCAACAAAAATCATTGCTGTTTCTGGAGCTAATTCTAAAACGCTATGAATGGCATAACGGGCGCGATCCAAAGACTTGGACTCAATCCACTCGGCTAAGGCGAATAAAAAAGTCACCATCGCAGCTTCTGGCCAATGGCCAATAAATAACGCACCGGTGACTGCAATAGTCATTAAGGCATTGATATTGAGATTGCCATTGCGTATCGCAATCCAACCTTTTTTCAGCACCGGGACACCGACTGTGGCGAGCACAATTAAGGTGAGCACAATCACCGCCCAGTGGCTGTCGCCGATAGTCCACTCTACAAGCTCAGCGGCAGTCGCAGCGATACCGGCTAAGAGCAGTGGCCAGCGTTTAGGCTGTGTGGTTGCGGCGCTGCTGTTGTCAGTATCAGTCTGCTGCAAGTGCGGCTTAAAGCCGATGCTATTCAATGCGTTGATAATGTCATCCAAGGCTGATGCCAGATGACTGACGGTTAGTTGGCGGCGCATCAGATTAAACTCAACAGCGCTGATATCGCTAAGTGTGGCCAGTTTGCTACGAATCAACTGCTCTTCGGTAGGACAGTCCATTTCGGTAATGATAAAGACGCTGGTGATATGGCTTGGATCTTTATCTGCAGAGCCGCCTGACGCAGACTGCGTCAGGGGTAGGCCACATTCAGTTTTGCAGGATTTCATAGGTACTCCAATAACGCGTGGCATTTGCCCAGATTAAAAACCTTACCACGGTGGTAGAGTCAAGTGCTGTACATTGGTTGCATCACGGCTAAACCGGCCAGTAATGACAACAGAATCGGTAGCGCTACACGCATCAGCATCGCGCGGCCGCCAATGGAAATTGCCATGCCAGCTTTCATTAGATTGTTCACCGAAGAGGCGATAATAATACCAATAATAACCGTTGTGCTCGCAAGGCCGGTTTGTGACATGCGCGTTAAGGACAAGGTGATAGCATCCACATCAGTGATACCGGAAATGGTGGCCAGCACGTAAATACCGGTATTACCAAGCCATTGCTGCAAGACGCTAGCCATCAACAAAATCAAAGTTAGCAGTACGCCCAGTGTCAGCGCTGATTTTAAGTCGAGTGGATTGTTGTGCAGTGCCGGTTGCTCTACTCGGGTACCGTTGCGATGCTTGCGCCAGATCAGCAGTGCCGGCAGATATAAAACCAGCGTCATGACCAATAGCGGTATAGTTAAATTACCCAGTAATGCAGGATTAATCATCGCGCAATACAATAAAACACGCAGGTACATGGTGCCGCAGGCCAGTAAAATTCCGGATGACAGTAGTGGTGAAATCTGCGGTGTCTGCCGCGCTAGTCGAGAAAAGTGCAGCGTCAATGCGGTGGATGAGGCCAGTCCCGCAAATAAACTGGTGAATAAAATCCCTTTTTCTGTGCCGCCAACTCGCATGGCAAAGTAACCAACAAATGAAATTGAGGCGATGAGTACCACCATCCACCAAATTTCATAAGGGTTGAGCATCCCGTTCGGGCCAATACCTTCGTTGGGCAGTAGCGGCAGCATAACTACCGAAATCAATAGCAGCTTTAATGCTGCGTCTAACTCGTGCTCTTGCAGACGATTGAGTGCGCTATGAATTTCGTTTTTATTGTCGAGAATTATAGTGGTGATTACCGCAGCAGTGGCAGCCACGGTAATGTCCACGGCAACAGCCATAGCGCCAAAACAAAAAGTCAGTAAGATGCCAATAATGCCCGTGATGCTGTAGTCGCGCATGTGCAGCATACGGGCACGATAGGCCATGACTGCGGCAGTACAGACTGCTAATAAGCCGGCTGGTAATACCCAAGGCGTGACTTTCAGCGACAATAACGCTGCAATACCGCCTAGTAAGCCTACCAGTGCGTAAGTGCGTATACCGGCTACACGTTCACCAGGTTTCTGTTCGCGTGTTGCCCAGCCGCGCTCTAGGCCGGTGAGCGCGCCCAGCAATAAGGCAGTCGCGAGCTGGATAATCATTTGTTGTTCGCTGACAAATTGTTCGGCAATACTTTCCATGAGGGACCTTACTTATGCGAATTTGGCAGAGTCTTATATCGTATTATTATTCACTGTAAAGCTAAGCCAGTCAGGGCCATCTGGCTACAGTTTAGGTGTTTAAAATAAGCGTGCTAATAGGACAGGGACAGCGGTTTCAACGCGCAAAATACGCTCACCCAATTGCACAGGCTGTAAACCTGTCTTGATCAGCATATCCACTTCATATGGAATCCAGCCGCCTTCAGGGCCAATGGCTAGGGTGACGGGTTCACTTAAACCTCTGGGGCACTCAGGATAATCACCTGGATGAGCGACTAAACCGCGGGTATTAGCGACCAGAGCAGGCAGTTCATCCTCAACAAAAGGCTTAAAGCGTTTGGCCAAAATTACTTCTGGCAACACAGTATCGCGAGCTTGTTCCAGGCCTAAAATTAACTCAGCCATGATGGCTTCAGGTTTTAAAAACGGCGTTTGCCAAAAACTTTTTTCCACGCGATAACTGTTAATTAACACCAATTTATCCACACCCATACTGGCAATGGTTTGCAAGGTGCGGCGCAGCATCTTCGGTCGCGGTAAAGCCAGCAGCAGAGTAATTGGCAGTTTCGCGGGTGGCGGGTCAAGGAGTTCGACTTGCAGTTCAGCGTATTGTGCATCAATGGCGAGCACTGTGGCTTGGCCTTGCAGTCCAGCTAAACGTCCAGCGCGCAGCTTTTGGCCAACGCTGGCTTGGTTAACAGTGTTGAGGTGGTGTAAGCGCCGATCGCTAATGCGAACGCGGTCAGCACTGATAAAGTCAGCATCGTGCAGCAGCAGTAAATTCATGGTTGCACTGAGGGCGTGTGTTCGTCGTCATTGTCAGCAGACTCTGTTGCAGTCGCCGTTTGAGTCTCACGCTCTTTTTGAATCAAACTGCCAAATAAGACGCCCACTTCAAACAGAAACCACATCGGAATAGCGAGTAATGTTTGCGAAAAAACATCGGGAGGTGTCAGTAACATGCCGACCAGAAAGCAGCCGACAATCACATAAGGACGGCTTTTGCGCAGGGTGGCAACATTGACGAGGCCGATCCACACTAACAAAAAAGTCGCTACGGGGATTTCAAAGGCTACGCCAAAGGCAAAAAACAGGGTTAATACAAAGTCTAAATACTGACCAATATCGGTCATCATTTCGACTCCTTGTGGCGTTACGCTGGCAAAAAAGCCAAACATAATTGGAAACACCACAAAGTAAGCAAAGGCCATCCCCGCATAGAATAAAAACACGCTGGCAATCAGTAAAGGTACCGCGATACGTTTTTCATGCTTATACAAGCCTGGCGCAATAAAACCCCAGATTTGCTGCAAAATCACCGGCATGCTGAGAAACAGCGATACCACCATGGTGAGCTTAAAGGGCGTTAAAAACGGTGAGGCCACACCCGTGGCAATCATAGTCGCGCCTTCTGGCAGATAAGCACGCAGTGGTGCTGCAACTAAGGCATAAATATCTTGCGCGAAGTAAAACAGTCCAGCAAAAATCACCAACACTGCTACCACGCAGCGCAATAAGCGCGTGCGTAGTTCAGTGAGATGGGCAACCAAGGGCATGCTGGCGTCGGGCTGCTGCGGTGTACTCATGAGGATTGCTCTTTATCAGCTTGAGTGCTGTCTTTAATCAGGGTATCGAGTGGCTTATCGCTGAGTACTTGCTGCGCCTTTGCGGCGGTTTCTTTGAGTATTTTGCGCTCTTTTTCGAGAATCTCTTCGTTGCGCAGTTCGCGACGAATATCATCTGCCCCCAGCTCGCGCTCCACATCTTCTTTGATGGAGTTAAAGCCACGCCTGATACGCCCCAGCCATAAGCCAGCCACTCGAGCAGCACCGGGTAAACGCTCAGGACCCAGCACTAGGAGGGCCACTACACCAATGAGCAGCAGTTCAGAAAAGCCGATATCAAACATGGGTTAGCTCATTTTTTAGCTGAAGGATCTTCAACGTGCTCTGCTTTAGCATCAAAGGTTTGCTCTGTTGCTTCAGTCTTTTCTACCGTTGGTGTGGGTTTGTCTTCAGTGCTGTCGACTGCTTTTTTAAAGCCTTTGATGGCATCACCTAAGTCACTACCGATGCCTTTCAAACGCTTAGTACCAAAGAGTAAAACCACGATGGCTAAAATAATCAGTAATTGCCAAATGCTAATGCCGCCCATAATGTGTACTCCGAAAAATAAATAATTAAGAGGGTGTGCGAGCTGCTTTTTCAGCATGCCCGGATAAACCAAAACGGCGCTCAAGCTCTGCTAGTACCGCTTGCGGCTCTAAGTCTAAAGCAGACAACATGACTAAAGAGTGAAACCACAAGTCAGCGGTTTCATAAATCACGTCATCGTTATTTTTTGAGTGCGCAGCATCTTTGGCGGCAAGAATGGTTTCGACTGCTTCTTCACCGACTTTCTCTAGGATTTTGTTCAGCCCCTTATGATGCAAGCTGGCCACATATGATGAGCTTGGATCAGCGTCTTTGCGCGATTCAATCACTTGCGCTACGCGGCGTAATATATCGTCAGTCATTGGTATCAGCCTTAATAAATATCATTCGGGTTTTTTAGCACAGGCTCAACTGTTTGCCATTGGCCATCGGTTAATACGCGATAAAAGCAGCTGTGGCGGCCAGTATGGCAGGCGATATCACCGATTTGCTCAACTTTGAGGATAATAACATCAGCGTCACAGTCGAGTTGCACTTCATGCAGTTTCTGAATGTGTCCGGACTCTTCGCCTTTGCGCCAGAGTTTTTGGCGCGAGCGTGACCAGTAAATGGCGCGTTGTTCTTGCACTGTGAGTTCTAGTGACTCACGGTTCAGCCACGCGACCATTAACACGCGATTAGTTTTATAATCCTGGGCGATGGCGGGAATTAAGCCTTTTTCGTCCCATTTAATAGCGTCTAACCAGTTGCTCATAGTGTTCTCAATCAATATTAATAAATAAGTGGCTTATCGGCGGCTGTTGTTAGCGGCGCAGTACCAGTACTAAGCCTGCACCAAGCATCAACCAAGCCGGCCAGGTTGCCAGCTCTGCCGTCAGTCCTAATTGTGCACTGCCGACTAATAAGCCTGCGCCCACTACTTTATACAGCCAGACTTGCGAGCTGTGCTCTTGCACCGGTGCTGCGCTGAACTTTTCCACGCTATCACGCAACATATTGGCCACATGCGGTAGCTTTTCAAATTGCTGCTGCAGGTTGCCCAGTACATGCTTGGGCATATAACGCTCACGCATCCAGCGCTCAAGGTACGGCTGGGCGGTGCTCCATAAATCTAAATCCGGATACAGTTGGCGACCTAAACCTTCGATATTCAGTAAGGTTTTTTGCAATAACACCAACTGCGGTTGCACTTCCATATTAAAACGGCGTGCCGTATTAAATAAATGCAGGAGCAAATGGCCAAAAGAAATATCTTTTAATGGACGCTCAAAAATTGGCTCACAGACAGTACGAATCGCCGCTTCAAACTCATTCACTCGAGTATCGCTGGGCACCCAACCGGAATCAATATGCAGTTGTGCAACTTTGCGGTAATCGCGCTTAAAGAAGGCTAAGAGGTTACGTGCTAGGTAATCTTGGTCTTCAGGTGTGAGTGAGCCAATAATGCCGCAGTCAATCGCTATATATTGCGGGTCCCACGGCGTACGGGTGCTGACAAAAATATTGCCTGGGTGCATATCCGCATGGAAAAAGCTGTCACGAAACACTTGGGTGAAAAAGATTTCCACGCCACGTTCCGCCAGTTTCTTTAGGTCAGTGCCTTGGTCAGTTAAGGTCGCCATATCAGTGACGGCTACGCCATAAATACGTTCCATCACCAGCACTTTCGGGCGGCTCAATTGCCAGTAAATTTGCGGCACATAGAGCAAAGGTGAATCGATAAAGTTACGGCGTAATTGGCTCGCATTGGCGGCTTCGCGCAGTAAATCTAGCTCATCATAGATGGTCTTTTCGTAATCGCTGACCACTTCTTTAGGGTGTAAGCGCCGCGCCTCAGGTGACATGCGCTCAACCAGACTGGCGAGCAATAACAGCCAGGCAATATCTTGGGCAATCACGGGTTTAAGACCGGGGCGAATCACTTTGACCACCACATCTTCGCCGGTTTTTAGGCGGGCCGCATGCACCTGTGCAATCGAAGCAGACGCCAATGGCGTACTGGAAAAACTACTGAAGATGTCGCTAATGGGCGCGCCCAGTTGCTCTTCAATCAGCTGCATGGATTGTTCCGACGAAAAAGGCGGCACTTGATCTTGTAGTTTAGCCATTTCGTCGGCGATATCTGGCGGCAGTAAGTCGCGGCGCGTGGATAAGATTTGCCCGAACTTCACAAACACCGGGCCTAAGTCTTCCAGTGCTAAACGTAAGGCTGCACCCCGCTCGAGCGTCGATGCACTACGCGGCAACCAACGCCAAGGCATGAGTATTTGCAGAGCGCGCACATATAAAGGTAAGGGCAGGGCAAAGACTAAATCATCCAAGCGATAACGAATGGTGACCCGCAGAATGCGCCACAGGCGGCGGATAGCAAGCAGCTTCATAGAGGCGTTGGGTTCCGTTTAAGTAAAAGCGCAATGCGCGCATCCAAGCGATCTAAATTCAGCTTGAGTTGATCGATTTCGTTAAAGCGCGTTTGTGCTTCAAGACGGCCTACCAGTGTGCGAGACTCTTCAGCTAAATAATCCGCTGCATTGAGATGCAAGCTGCGCGCGGATTGTTTCGCCCAAGCACTGCGGCTGCGTAGATGACTACTCACTAATGCCGTGCCCAATGGCCCAAGCCAGCGTGACACTTCATATTCCCAGTCGAGTTCCAGGCTTTGTAGAATCTCAGCCAAAGTCATCAGTAATCCACTGTTACCGTCGAGACTGACATCAGGGTGGTGTAGCACACTGGTTTTATCGGCACTGGTGGCCAGTTTGAGCAACAGGCTGGCCGGTGCAGTTAAGGTGCAGTCAGCTGGCGCATCCCAGTGTTGAGCTAATTGAATACCGTCATTGAGCACAATTAAATACACCCTAGTGGCGGGCAGCGTGCAAGCAATGGCAATCACTTGTCCAGCTAAAGGCGCTAAGCGCGTTTGCGCGGTGCTGTCGAGTTTAAGCACACGATTGAGGGCCGTTTCGGCACTGGCCAAAGCGAACTGCATGATCATTAGGGCTTAATTCCACGGTGCAGAGCGACAATACCACCGGTCATATTGTGGAAGGTGATGCGCTCAAAACCGGCATCGGCCATCATGCCTTTTAAGGTTTCTTGATCGGGGTGCATGCGAATCGATTCAGCTAAGTAGCGGTAGCTGTCAGCATCATTGGTAATCAGTTTGCCGGCCAATGGCATAAATTTAAAAGAGTAGGCATCGTAAAATTTGGACAACAATGGATTGCTGGGCTTAGAGAATTCCAGAATCAATAAACGACCACCGGGCTTCAGCACGCGCAGCATGGAGCGCAGTGCATCTTCTTTATGGGTGACGTTACGCAGACCAAAAGCAATGGTGACCACATCAAAGTGATTGTCGGGGAAGGGCAGTTTTTCCGCATCCGCTTGCACAAAGCTGATATTGCCGGATACGCCTTGATCAAGTAGTCGATCACGACCGACTTTGAGCATGGAAGCGTTGATATCGGCCAGTACCACTTCACCCTCTGGACCCACGAGGCTGGAGAACTTACGCGCTAAGTCACCGGTACCACCGGCAATATCCAACACTTTATTACCGCGACGTACGCCAGATAATTCAATGGTGAAACGCTTCCATAAACGGTGCATACCACCTGAAAGTACGTCATTCATAATGTCGTAACGGGCAGCGACTGAGTGGAAAACTTCGGCTACTTTGCCGGCTTTTTCGCTTTCAGGTACGTTTTTAAAACCAAAGTGGGTGGTTTGCTCGTTTTGGTTCGGCTGATCTGGATTGCTCATAAAACTTCACCTTAGACAGATTACTGAGCATTCTAATACCCACAGCGCGGTTTGTCTTGAAGGGAGGACAATTCGTAGCAATATCATTGGTTTAACTGTGGTTAAAATGGCTTAACTGAGCAGATGTAGAGGATAACATGAGCACAATAGTGATCGAGCGCGAGCATCGTTTAGGTTATGCCGGTGCCCGCGAACAGGCGCAACATCTAGCTGAGCGTTTGGCGCAGAAATATAAGGTCAGTTATCACTGGGATGCGGATACTTTGCTATTGCAAAGGCGTGGTGCGCAGGGATCGGTGCAGGTGGATGCCACGCGAGTCTATGTCAAATTAAAGTTGGGAGTGTTGTTAGCACCTCTGGCCAACATCATAAAAGCTGAGATGGAACAGGCGTTGGATCAGCGCTTAGGTTAACACGCGGACCACTTAGAGCATTAAGCGTACAACTGATTCGCTGGGGTCGCGTGATTGTCCAGCAGCACTGAGGGCAGCTAAATAATCCTGCCAGAGTTGTGCTTGCTGTGTACCTAACTGGTGCAGGTAGTTCCAAGTAAACAAGCCTGTGTCATGGCCGTCATCAAAGGTCAGTTTCAGCGCGTAATTGCCAGCGGGCTGCACTTGAGTGATGGCGACATTGAGCTTGCCGTATTGCAAAATAGGGTTGCCATGGCCTTGCACTTCAGCGGAAGGTGAGTGCACACGTAAAAACTCAGCGGGTAAAGCAAAGTGCTGGCCATCGGCGTAACCGAGTTCCAGGGTTTGAGAGCTTTTATTGAGTTTAATACGTGTTGGAATCAGCATAGTTATCTCGTAAATAGTAGGTGTTGGCGCAGCAAGGTGCGCCAACACTTACAGCGACTTATAAAATATAACGCGATAAGTCTTCGTCTTTCGCCAGTTCGCCTAAATGCTCATCAACATAAGCAGCATCCAGTTCTAGGGCATTGGTGCTGTACTTCTCTGCCAGTTCAGCGGCGTCAAAGGACACTTCTTCCAGCAAACGCTCAAGTAACGTATGCAAACGACGAGCACCGATATTTTCGGTTTTCTCGTTCACTTGCCACGCAATTTGCGCAATACGCTCGATACCGCTTTCGGTAAACACCACATTCAGACCTTCAGTGGCTAACAAGGCAATATATTGCTCAGTGAGCGAGGCATCAGGCTCGCTAAGAATGCGTTTAAAGTCATCTGGGGTCAGGGCTTTAAGTTCCACGCGAATCGGTAAACGACCTTGCAGCTCCGGCACTAAATCGCTGGGTTTGCTGAGGTGGAACGCACCGGAAGCAATAAACAGAATATGGTCAGTTTTCACCATGCCCAGTTTCGTATTGACCGTACAGCCTTCAATCAGCGGCAGTAAATCACGCTGCACACCTTCGCGTGATACATCAGCACCGCCGGTATTGCCGCGTTTGGCAATTTTGTCAATTTCATCGAGGAAGACAATGCCGTGTTGCTCAACTGCTTCGAGGGCACGAGCTTTAATATCGTCTTCGTTGACTAAGCGCGCAGCTTCTTCATCGCGAATCAACTTCAGAGCTTCATCAACCCGCATTTTGCGGTTTTTAGTTTTGCCTTTATGCATGCCGGAGAACAGGCTTTGCAATTGGCTGGTCATTTCTTCCATGCCCGGAGGGGTCATGATTTCGACGCCAACTGGCGCTTCGGCCACATCAATATCAATTTCTTTATCGTTGAGTTGGCCTTCACGCAAACGCTTGCGGAACAGCTGGCGTGTGCTGGAATCAGTGCGCTCAGCTGTATCCTCACCGCTAGAGCGCGCAGGTGGCAATAAAGCATCGAGAATACGATCTTCTGCCGCATCTTCAGCTTTGCTGCGCATGTTTTTGATTTCTTGCTCGCGCAGCATTTTGACTGCGGCGTCGGCTAAATCACGAATAATCGACTCAACATCACGGCCGACATAGCCCACTTCGGTGAACTTAGTGGCTTCAACTTTAAGAAAGGGTGCGTTGACCAGCTTGGCTAAACGGCGGGCAATTTCAGTTTTACCCACACCGGTTGGACCAATCATTAAAATATTTTTGGGTGTGACTTCATTGCGCAGGTCCATGGGTAACTGCATGCGTCTCCAGCGGTTACGCAGCGCAATGGCTACGGCACGCTTGGCGTCATCTTGGCCAACAATATGGCGGTTGAGTTCATGCACAATCTCACGGGGTGTCATCGACATAATGGTCTCCGAGGCGCGCTTAAACAGCGCTATCCTGCTCTTCGATAGTCAAATTTTGGTTGGTGAATACACAAATAGAGCCGGCAATATGTAAGGCTTTTTCAGTGATTTCACGCGCGGATAGATCGCTGTTTTCTAATAACGCCATGGCTGCCGCTTGAGCAAAACCACCGCCAGAACCCATAGCAATTAAGCCATGCTCAGGCTCAACCACATCGCCATTGCCGGTAATAATTAAGGAGGCATCTTTATTCGCCACCGCCAGCATAGCTTCGAGGCGGCTTAATGAACGGTCGGTCCGCCAATCTTTGGCTAACTCAACCGCAGCACGCACTAAATGGCCTTGGTGTTTTTCCAACTGGCCTTCAAAACGCTCAAATAAAGTAAAAGCATCTGCAGTCGCACCAGCAAAACCCGCCAGTACTTCACCGTGATAGAGG
>RRZU011415038.1_pt1 | contig 16012 bp, 14 predicted proteins | sample 2165561 | NCBI WGS metagenome assembly RRZU01 (sample SAMN10456909, study PRJNA506462) | wastewater metagenome | isolation source: wastewater sludge | place: USA: Moscow, Idaho
AAGTGATGATGCCGATGTTCATGAGGATATAGGGCATAAACAGTTTTAGATTGTTTTTAATATTGGTGATGGCCAGTTTCGTAAAGAATCCTTTATTCAACGTGATCGCCTCCCGTGGATAAAACCGTAAGCGTATCCGAGATTTTTTGATACATGGCATCCGTACTTAAGCTGCCTTTATAAAGCTGATGGAACACCACGCCGTCTTTGATAAACAACACGCGCTTCGCATGGCTGGCCGCTTTGGTGCTGTGCGTAACCATGAGCAGGGTTTGACCTTCTTGGTTAATATCGCTGAACATTTTAAGAAGGTGATCCGTCGATTTGGAGTCCAGTGCGCCAGTAGGTTCATCAGCTAGGATAATTTCAGGACTTGTGATAAGGGCACGTGCCACAGCGACACGCTGCTTTTGGCCACCAGAGACTTCATAGGGGAATTTCGCTAGAATGTCGTCGATGCCGAGTTTTTTTGCGATGGGACCTAATTTTTGAGTCATGTCTCTGTGATTTTTACCTGATAAAACCAAAGGCAAGAAAATGTTGTCTTGAAGTGAAAAGTTGTCAAGTAAGTTAAAATCTTGAAACACGAAGCCCAAATGGTTGCGTCTGAAACTGGCCATATCGCTTTCTTTGATGGCAGAAAAGGGCTTGCCGTTTAAGAGAACTTCACCGCTGGTGGGTTTATCTAACGATGCCAATATGTTTAATAACGTGGTTTTTCCGGAACCAGACTCGCCCATAATCGCCACGTATTCTCCTTTTTCCACTGAAAAAGTGACATTGGACAGCGCTGTCACTTGGTTGCCACCCAATCTGGTGGTGTAAATTTTCTTTAAATTGTTAACTTCTAAAATCGTCATGTTTTCCTCCTGAAAAATCTGAATGTTCATTTCTTCTTCAGTTTACAAAAAAAAGAAATGCCGTGCCATCGACTTGGCTTACATTTCTTTGGGGTAACTTACAAAATTGTAAGGCTAAGTTAGATCATCTGAAAAAGGTCTTCTGGATAAATCGATGCTGACAGTGGTGCCAACCCCAACTTTAGACGACAGGCTGACGGTATGTGATATTTTGTGAAAGGCACGGCGACATAGATATAGACCGATTCCGGTGGATTTTTTATCCATACGGCCATTATAGCCTGTAAATCCGCGCTCGAAAACCCGAGGCAAATCTTCTTCTTGTATGCCAATCCCCGTATCTTTGACCGTTAAAAGATGTGGATGTTCCTGTGAAATTCCGATGGTGATGGAGCCTTCATAGGTATATTTAAGCGCGTTGGACAAGATTTGCTCAAAAGCAAAGCAAAACCACTTCTCATCGGTTAACACCCTATAATCCATCTCATCAAACTGGAGCTTGATGTTTTTCTCGATAAAAAGCGTTCTGTATTTTCTGATGGAGGCCTTCAACAAAGTGGCCAAATCATGGGATTCGATTCTAAGATCTGAAGCGTCACTTTCAAGTCTCAGAAACTGCAAGACCATCTCGACATATTGCTCGATTTTAAACAGCTCGGTTTTCATGGAAAGGTTGCGTTCGCTAGGTTCACTGTCTAGAAGCAGCGATAGTGCAGAGATGGGTGTCTTAATCTGATGTGCCCATAGCGTATAGTAGTCGATCATTTCCATCCTGGAATAATCCGACTCAGTTTCGAATTTGTGATAGCTTTCATAAAGCTGACGTATCAAGTCTTGATAGTCTTTTGTGATCAAATCCTTGCTTTCAGGCATCTGCTCTAAGGATAAGATAATATTGGGCATTAAAGCTTTTAAGGTGTTGTGTTGTTGACAATATTTCATAAAGCCATATCCGAAAAAGATGGCAGTAAAAAACAGAGATATGATGGCCGCATAGCCGACGGATTCGATAGGCAAGTGGTTTAAATAAAAGATCACCATAAAAATCATCGCATAGAGTAGAAATAATAGGATGATTTTTAAATGTCGTCTCAAATAACATAAGAAAATATGCAATACAGCACCTCCGTAACAGTCTTGTGGATCACATTTTATGATCAAGCTTCGATCCAGTAGCCGATGCCTTTTTTGGTCAAGATATAATCCTCAAGTCCAATATCTTCGAGTTTTTTTCTGAGTCTCGTTACATTGACGGTGAGCGTGTTGTCATCGATAAAGTGATCGCTCTCCCAAAGCCTGGTCATGAGTTCGTGCCTAGAGATGATTTTGCCCGGATTTTCCATGAGCATCTGGATGATTTTAAAGTCATTCTTGGTGAGTTCTAACTTTTGATCTCCGAAATGTAAAGTGGTATCGTTTAAGTTAAGTAGGACGGATTTGTGCTGGATGACGTGCGTTTGACCTACAAAACTGTATGCGCGTCTGAGCAATGCTTGTATTTTGGCGACCAAGACATTGGTGTCAAAAGGCTTAGAGATAAAATCATCTCCACCCATGTTCATGGCCATGACGATGTTAAAGTTATCGGATTGCGAGGATATGAAGATGATCGGGACTTTTGAAACGCTTCGGATGTTGGCACACCAATGAAAACCATTGTAGTACGGCAAATGGATATCAAGCAGAATCAAATCCGGCACATAGGCAGTAAAGCTCGACATGACATCGTCGAACTGTGTTGTGGTCATCGCGTGATAGCCCCAATCTTCTAATAGGATTTTCAGTGATTTTGCGATACTTTGATCGTCTTCTACGATTAAGATTTTATACATAAACACCTCGATGGGTTAAGAAAGTTTTACCATATACTCATTTTAACAAAATATTTGAGAAATTAGAAATAATTATATTTTAGAACTCAGTTTGGGGTATGAATATCTTAAGACAATTCTTGGAGGTGCTATATGTCAAATATGAGTATCATCTTACCTTATCGAAAAAAAGCGACGGGGATTCAATATCTGATTAAGCGTGAATTTGTCGTCGGTTGGGATCAAAACCCAGACATCTGCGGGATTTCTGCTACGGCTCCCGATGCACAACTGGAATCTGCCCTAAGTGAGATATTAGAAAAGGATTTGAACCTTCATGCCGTCAGTGACGACTTCATGCGACTTGGCGTTTGCGCCCTCAAAAGAAACAGTGAGCATATGTGCTATCTATATGCCTTCAACATTAACTCAAAACTCGATGTTTTTGATAAGAGCAAAGGCGATTATCATTGGGTCGATGATGAAGAGCTGCTTGAAAGCATCGATCCATATCTGTTAGCAGCTTATGCGAGACTTAAATTTCTCATCTTGTAGATTTTGTCTTCAGTCTGAAACCTCGCCACGCGAGGTTTTTTTCACGTGAAAGCATCCTAAAGATATGATAGGATAAATAAAATCGGATATCAAAACGGTGATTAAAACGGTGATTAAAACGGTGATTAAAACGGTGATTAAAAAGAATGATTATAAAAGGGGGATAAGATGAACGCACAAGAAATTTTATCAAAACTAACGCTTGAAGAAAAAGTCATGTTTTGCTCAGGTAAAAATTTCTGGGAACTTGAAGCTTTGGAGAAAATGGGCATTCCTTCGATCATGTTAACGGATGGCCCTCATGGCCTTAGAAAACAACAAGGTAGCTCAGACCATCTGGGGATAAATCAAAGCGTTCCCGCCACGTGTTTTCCGACCGCATCACTGCTGGCCGCCACATGGAACCCATCGCTGATTTACGACATGGGTGTTGCCATGGGAAAAGAATGCCTAAAGGAGAATGTATCCGTTCTTTTAGGACCAGGGGTGAACATCAAGAGATCTCCACTCGGTGGGCGTAATTTTGAATACTTCTCAGAAGACCCATACCTTTCAGCAGAGATGGCCACGGCGATGATCTCAGGCGTTCAGAGTCAAGGCGTTGGTACGTCGCTGAAACACTTTGCCGTGAACAACCAAGAATACAGACGCATGATTACCGATGCCATCGTGGATGAGAGAACCCTTCGAGAAATCTACTTACCAAGTTTTGAAAAGCCCGTTAAAGTGGCAAACCCCAAAACCATCATGAGTGCGTATAATCGACTAAATGGTACATATTGCAGTGAACACCCATGGCTCCTCGATCAAGTGCTCAGAAAAGAATGGGGATATCAGGGTGTCGTCGTCACCGATTGGGGTGCGAATAACGATCGGGTTGAAGGGCTTAAAGCCGGTCAGGATCTGGAAATGCCGGGCGCGACGAAGGAGACCAACCAACGAATTTTAAAAGCAGTTCAAGAGGGAACTTTATCTTTAGAAGTATTAGATCAGAGCGTGCTCAGAGTATTAAAACTCATCGAAGACACAGACCCAAAATCGCATTTGAGAGACGGTATGGCTGAAAAAGTCACCGCTCATGTTGACGCTCAAGCTCACCATCAGCTGGCTAAAACCATCGCTTCAGAGGGCATCGTGCTCTTAAAAAACGATGCAGATATGCTGCCATTATCCAGCCACGATACCATCGCCGTCATTGGGAAAATGGCCAAAACGCCAAGATATCAAGGCAGTGGCAGTTCATATATGAATCCCACACAACTGGATACTTTCTTTGATAAATTATCAGAGCGAATCCACATCCATTATGAAGCGGGTTATGGAGACGATGGCGAAGTCATCAACGCGGCGATCATCGACAAAGCGTGTGACATCGCAGCGAAGGTGGATAAGGTCATCGTCTTGATTGGGCTTACTGAAGCCTACGAATCGGAAGGCTTTGACCGCGCACATTTGTCGCTTCCTAAAGCCCATGATGAACTGGTTAAGTGCCTCGTCGCCATAAATCCAAACATCATCGTCATACTCAGCAACGGCGCTCCCGTGATGATGCCGTGGCTTCACAGCGTCCCTGCCGTCATCGAAGGCTATCTAAATGGTCAAGCCGGTGCAGGCGCTCTGGTTGATATCCTCTATGGCGACATCAACCCTTCAGGCCATCTGGCAGAAACATTTCCACTGAACACGGAAGCCTCTAAGTTCTTCCCAGGAGGAAAGACACAAGTGCTCTATCAAGAAGGCCTTTATGTGGGTTACCGTTACTATGACCGCTTTAACAGAGATGTCTTGTTTCCATTCGGTCACGGATTAAGTTATACGAGCTTTGAAATTTCAAAACTAGAAGCGAGTGCTGCATCAGAACTGATGATACTCCAGTTTGAAGCCAAGAATACGGGCAAATACGCAGGAAAAACCACCGTCCAGGTCTATGTAAAAGATGAACAAGCATCGGTTCACAGGCCTGAAAAGGAACTTAAAGGGTTTATAAAAGTCGACCTTGCTCCCAATCAGTCAGGTGTCTATTCTATCAACTTGGACCCTAGGGCATTTTCGTATTACGATGTCGCTCAGAAGGATTGGGTCTTAGAAAATGGCTCATTTATACTATATGTAGGCCTTTCATCGCAAGATTTAAGGGGATGTCTGCGCGTTTATATCGAAGACGGCAAACTCATCAGCACCGAAGTCACCTGTGATAAAAACACCAAAGCCGCAGCAGACAGTGCCCAAACGCCTCACGTCGACAATACCGATCCATGGACCCTCTTGTCGTTTGAATTTGAAACAGCGCTGCACACTGCAGGCATGGTGATTCGGGCAGAAAAGGAGAGCATCACCCCAAAAGAGTACACCCTTAACACGCCGATCGCCGACATGAAAAAATCTCTGATAACAGTCCTACTGATGACCATCATAAAGCTGAGCACCAATGCCATGATGAAAAAGCAAAACAACGCCGGCATGAAAAAGATGATCGAAAGTGTCATCGGAGAAATTCACCTTCGAAATCTGGCGATGATGAGCAACGGTGCCATCAAACTCAAAACAGCGGAAGCTTTACTGCTCTGTCTAAAGGGACAATGCCTCAAAGGGATAAAACATTTTTTTAAAGGATAATACAGGTCCCCAAAAGAAAGCGTAAATAGAAAAACAAAAACGATGCTTGAACTCAAGCATCGTTTTTTATAGTCTATCTTTACTTTCATAATTCCAAATTTAACTTCATAATTCAAAAGTCTGTGAAAGCAGTTTCTCCGTATCTTTATAACCTGGGAGAATACTTCCGAGAAGCCTCCAAAACGAACGGTCGTGATTCATATGCATCAAGTGGCACAGTTCATGGACCACCACATAATCAATCGCTTCGAGGGGTTTGGTAATCAGAAGGAAGTTAAAAGTGAGTTCCTTTTGGCTGTTACAAGAACCCCATTTGTTAAAGCTTTTTTCGATGGTGATTTTTTTGGGCTTTAACTTGAAGTGCGTCTGATAGTGCGCCACTCTAGATGTGATGAGCTGTTTGCATTGTTTAGCCAAAAAAGCTTCAACCACAGATTCTAAAACCTGATCGACAGCCACACCTGGTTTAAGCGTGACGACGACTTTATCCGTTTCAAGAATGGCTTGATTCTTATCTCCAGTCTTCTCGTTTAGGAACAATGGGAGCATTTTACCCATATAGGAGATGGATTTTAATAGGGGCTTGAACTCAGTCGTGGACATGTTACTGTCTTTCTTCGAACAATTTAACTGTCATCTCAGGACCGTAGATGGCAAATCCATCAAAACCTGCTTTACTGAGCTGAATCAATTGTTTGGACAGTTTTTTCTTTGCGTGATACAAAGAGACCACAGCGTAGGTTTCTCTCATGCGCATGGCTTCCTTCACCACATCGGCTACAGGTTGCTCATCATCATAGAGAAGGGCGATTTTAACATCATCGCCGAACGAACGTTGATCAGCTAGCAATAAATCGACGATGCGCTCATATCCAATCGAGAAGCCAACCGCTGGTACGTCTGTCCCAGAAATCTTGCCGATCATTTTATCATATCGACCACCGCCCGCGATAGAATGACCAACGCCATCTAAAGTCACTTCGAAGATGGTGCTGGTGTAATAGCCCATGCCCCTCACCAACGTGTGATCGAACTGAATGCTAAATTCGTCTTGTAGACTTTGAATCGCGCTCATGATGACGCTCAAGTTCTCATATCCCTCTGGACAGATATCCTTGATGCCTTCGAGACCAAGGGTCTCAAGCTTGTTTGAGTTGTCGATGAGCTTCTCGATCTTTGCCAGTGGATATTCCTTTTTCACGAGCTCGTCTTTTACGCCCTGGATGCCAACTTTATCTAACTTATCTAAAGTGATGGCGATATCCTCGAACTGATCTTCTGAGAAACCTGCATTAGAAACAAGCGCTTTTAAGATTCTTCTGTCGTTGATTTTCACTGTGAAGCCTTTGAAAGAAAGACGCTTCAGTGTGCTAGAAATCGTTTGGATGATCTCGATTTCAGCCAGATTGCTTTCGTCGCCGATGACGTCGATGTCACACTGTACAAACGCTCTGTACCTGCCTTTTTGAGCGCGCTCTGCTCTGAAAACCGTGCCCATTTGAAGGGCTTTAAAGATCGATGGGAGTTCATTTCTATTGTTAGAATAAAAACGAACCAAGGGGAGCGTCAAGTCGAATCTCAGCCCGAGATCTGCTAAAGATTCGAGATTGGTGACGTCAGCGCTTTTTAGCTTATCGCCTCTCATCATAATTTTAAAGATGAGCTTTGTGTTTTCGCCACCATCGCCACCGGTTAGATTTTCAATGTTTTCGATAAAAGAAGTTTCGATTTCCGTAAAACCGCTCTTCTTATATTCACTTCTGATTTCCTTCATGACATATTCGCGCATTTCCTTCTCACGAGGTAAAAAATCGCGCATGCCAGTAGGGGGTAATGTTGTATACATAATGCCTCCGTATAATCTCTATTTATTTGATGTAAACGCCTTTGTTATGAACGCAGTGCGTCGATGATGGATTGAATGACTTGATTGGCATTGGCGCTTTCCACTTGGCACGTGCCCACCATTTTATGACCGCCACCACCGTTTTGGAGCATCAACTTGCCGATGTCTACCGAGCAGGTGCGGTTGAGGATACTGTATCCGCAGGCAATAGAAACATTTTGTTTCATCTTACCATCGACGATCCACATAGATACATTTTGATCCGGATATAGACTATATATAAGGAAGCGATTTCCCGTATAGATAGGATCAACATCTCTCAAGTCTGTGACGATAACGTTGTTTTCCAGACGCGTATGCTTTTGAACCATTTCTTTAAAGAGTCGATCTTGTTCAAAATAAAGCTCTACGCGTTCTTTCACATCTTCATGCTCTAAAATGTCTTCGATTTTCATATTACGGCAATGGTTGATGAGTTCTTCCATGAGTTGATAGTTGCTGATTCTAAAGTTTCTAAAGCGACCCAAACCCGTTCTAGGGTCAGAGATAAAACCCAGTAAAATCCATCCCTTCGGATTTAAGATTTCATCAGCGGTCAAGTTTCCAGAATCGACTTTGTCCACAGCGAGAATCATGTCCTCATAGCCTGCGAACGTTTTAGCGCCACCATAATAGTCATAGATAATCCTTGCTGCAGAAGGTGCAAGTCTACTTTCGCCTTTAACATCTTGATTCCAGCCAAGGCGATCGTCTTCCGAGGTGTGGTGGTCGAACCACATGCCGCACCCAGGCACGTAGGGAACATTGGCTAGAACATCGTTTTCTGTGGGTTCAAATAACCCATCTTGCAAATCTTTAGGATGGACAAACGTCCACGAATCGATTACACCTACTTCTTTTAAAAGCATACCACAGATTAAACCATCAAAATCGGATCGAGTCACTAAACGCATATTTGCCTCCTTTTAAAAGTCACAAGACTTCTGTATAATAGAAAACGATATTATATAACATTCTAACACTTGAAAGTCAATCATTTCAACACATTTATAAGAAAGTTGAGCAAAAGAGGTCATAACATGAACCATAATTATACACTCATGAGAAGTAAGCGTAAAACAGTTAGTCTCGTCGTTCAAAACGACGGTGGTTTATTGGTCAAAGCGCCTTTAAAATATCCAGTCGATAAGATAGATGCCTTTGTAAAATCGAAATCTGAGTGGATCATAGAGAAACTAAAAAAAGTTGAAAGACAAAAAGAAAAGCAAAGTTTGGAAAAACCAAATTTTGAACCAGAGAGTACCTTGATGTATCTGGGGAGAGAATATGCCCTTAAGATAGAGCTTGTCGCATCTAAAGAACGCATTGTTCGTCAAAACCAAGAGATCGTGATATATACAAAGAAGATGGAAGAATCCCATCTGATGAAACTGCTCGAAAGTTACTATAAAGACGAAGCGCAAATCTTTATCGTTGAACGTCTCCTTGCGCTCAGCCAGCGGATAGGCATAACCCCTCAAAAGGTTCAAGCTAAAACCCAAAAGAAACGATGGGGAACCTGTAATTCGAAAGGGGCGATTTATATCAACTGGAAGCTGATTTTAACCCCACCCGAAATATTTGAATACGTCCTGATTCACGAGTGGGCTCATCTGATTCATCTGGATCATTCTAAAGCGTTTTGGCAAGTCGTAAACCGAGTCGACCCGCACTATAAAAGCCATGTGTCGTGGCTGAAAGAACACAGCTATATTATAAGATGGCCGTACAATTAATGTACGACTCAACGACAAAGTGATACACGTTTATATTTTAACAAAAGTTAAAAAGTAGACTTTGCTCATGCCGTTGACAATTGATAACGATTATGATAATCTTTATCAATAAGAGGGTGTAAATTTACGCCCAAAATTAACTATGTTAATGCGACTTAGGTGTTAACTCGACGGATTGAGAAAAAGCAGGTGATAAAATGCTATTATCAAAAGCAAAAGTGGGACAGACGAAATCAGTTGTAAAAATTGAAGGAAAAGAAAAAACCGTAAGATTTTTATCCAGTTTAGGCTGCTGTGAAGGCGAAAAAATAACCTTGATTTCTATCTTGGCGGGTAACTATGTCGTCAATATTAAAGACAGCAGATATGCTTTAGATGAAGCCATGGCAAAAGCCATCGTATTGGCAGACTAAAGAATCAATTATAAATACCGCTCGAGCGGTATTAAAAATACCCCGTTTATGATAATGATTATCATTAACGATGGAAATTACTTTTAACATACCACAAAAAATAGAAACAGGAATCAAAACTAGATTCTCTATTTTATGAGACAACACAGGGGGTAAATATGAAAATTGCATTGGCGGGGAACCCTAATTCGGGTAAAACGACGCTTTTTAACGCGCTGACAGGGAAAACGGAATATGTTGGTAACTGGGCAGGCGTAACTGTAGATAAAAAGGAAGCTGACCTAAGAAAGAAATACCAAAGTGGAAAAGAAGCGGTCGTCATCGTGGATTTACCAGGTGCTTACTCAATATCACCGTTTACTGGGGAAGAAGCCATTACTCGAGATTTCGTACTGGAAGCGTCACCGGATGTGATCATCAACATCGTCGATGGCGCTAATTTTGAGAGAAGCTTATTTTTTACGACGCAGTTATTAGAACTTAATATTCCAGTGGTTATTGCTTTAAATAAAGCAGATATCATCGCTAAGCGTGGCAACGAGATCGATATCGATGCTTTAAGCGTTTCACTAGGATGTAAAATTATTGAAACCACAGCGACAGCAGAAGAAGGCTTAAAAAAATTAATGCATACAGCTATTGAAATCGGGACACATCAAAAAGGCCAAAAGGCACCTTTTGAAGGTCAAGAGATTCAAGAAGATGGTGATAAACAAAGACAGGCATTTATCTCGTCCGTGATTGACAGTGTATTGGTTAAAAAGCATGATACGAGCCAAATCACTTTATCAGATAAAGTGGATCGAATCGTTGCTCATAAATGGTTGGGTTTACCGATTTTCTTCTTAATCATGTGGGCGGTGTATTGGTTTTCGATTGAAGGTTTAGGTGGATATGTCTCGGGTTATTTCAACGACACCTTATTTGGAGAGATTATTCCAAATTCACTGAATGGTTTCTTTGAAGGTCTGGGGTTAAACCCACTCCTACAAGCGCTCATCGTCGATGGTGCTATCGGCGGCGTTGGTGCTGTTATCGGATTTTTACCACTCATCATGGTCCTGTTTTTCTGTTTGGCATTACTTGAAGACAGTGGATACATGTCTAGGGTAGCTGTTTTAATGGACCGTTATTTTAAAAAGATTGGTTTATCAGGAAAGTCTATTATTCCTATGATCGTAGGATCAGGTTGTGCGATTCCAGGGATTATGGCTACAAGAACCATCGAAGATGAAAACGAAAAACGCATGACGACGATTTTAACACCTTTCGTACCATGTGGTGCTAAGCTACCGATTATCACCTTGTTTTCCATGGCATTTTTCCCAAATGACAGCTGGGTTGGACCTAGCATGTACATCATGGCATTTGCATTAATCGTTATAGGTGGTTTGCTTTTAAAAAGATTATTTGTATGGGAGTCAACGTCTCAATTTATTTTAGAGTTACCAGAATATAAAGTTCCAAGCTTAAAACATGCATTTATTCAGATGATCGATAAGGCAAAAGGCTTTATCATCAAAGCATCTACGATTATTTTGGTGATGAACACACTCGTTTGGTTTATGCAAGCGTATGGCTTTAATTTACAACCGGTTGACGATCAAAGCATGAGTATTCTTGCAAAAGTAGGCGCTGTGATTGCGCCAGTGTTGATTCCGCTCGGAATGGCAGGTTGGCAACTTGCTGCAGCGACGATTACTGGCTTCATCGCAAAAGAAAACGTCGTGGCAACATTTGCAATCTTGCTTATGGCAGCATCTGAAGAAGCATTACATGCACCGGGTGGCGTTTTGACGGAGTTATTTACACCTGTAACAGCCTATGCATTTTTAGCACTTAATTTATTTACACCACCATGTTTCGCAGCGATCGGTGCCATGAGAAGTGAAATGGGCGATCGCAAGTGGCTCTTTAGAGGGCTTTCGTTCCAGCTTAGCGTTGGCTACATCGTCGCTTTACTCATCTCTCAACTGGGCAGTTTGATCGTTTATGGTGAAGTTGCGTCAGGTTGGTTACCAGCGATCATCGTTATTCTAGGCTATGTGGTTTTAATCACTTACTTGGTTAAACGTGCGGATAAGAAACGTATTTCTTAAGATAGGAGAAGTTCATGGCATCGACTGTGGTTGTCGGATTGATATTTGCTGCGATCGTGTTTTTCGCAGGAAAAAAAGCTTTCTCAGACATGAAAAAAGGAAAATGCAGTGGTTGTAGCAGTTGTGGCAGTAAAAATTCCTGTAACATCAGCGATATAAAACCGATGAAATAATATAAAAATAAAGCCACAGATAAATCCATTTGGATTTTACTGTGGCTTGGTATTTAACCTCTTCATTTGCCTGTTCGTTTGACTATTCTAACTTCTCTTCAACTGAATCGACAACGTCTTCCACCTTTTCTTCGATGGCCTCAGCAGCAGTTTCAATACCTTCTTTTACATCTCCTTTTAGATCGTTTTTTGAAGATGTGACTTTAAGGACGACTTTATCTTTTAACTTTTGACCTTTTTGAAGGGCGTCTGACATAACATCAGAAGTTTTCTTGACAGCTTTTGTCGCGCCATCTTTGACGAGGTCAGCCCCTTCGCCAACTTTATCGACGACGTCTTTTCTCATTTCTTTCCCGGATTTTGGAGCTGTGAACAACGTCACAAGAGCTGAAATGGCGCTACCAACAGCAAAGGCAATCCCCATTTTCTTGATTACATTTTTCTTTTGTCTCTTTAACTCCGCTTCTTTTCTTTCGTTTATCTTTTTAAATAACATAGGCACGCTCCTTAATTGTATTTTGTATCTTAAGTATACCCCGTTTATGAGATAATAACAGTGTTTTAATCGAATTTTAACTTTGATAAGACTATGTTATCTGATAGAATTTGAATGTGGACGAAACGTCCAATGTTTGAAAAGCTTGAAGGAGCAATTATGAGAAAATTAAAAGTAGGTATATTTAACGATTCTTTCCCGCCAATATTGGATGGTGTTGCGAACGCAGCCGTTAACTATGCAAAGTCTATTCATAAATTATACGGATCTGCTGTCGTGGCCACCCCTTGGTATCCTAAAGTAAAGGACCAGTATCCTTTTAAAGTCATTCGATACTCCAGTGCCAATGTCAGCAAGCGCATCGGCTACCGTATGGGGAATCCATTTAACCCTCTTTTGATTAAAAAACTGGAACGCGAAAATTTAGATATCATGCATATACACAGTCCTTTTACGTCTGCATTTCTCGCTCGAGTGGTGAGGCGTTACACAGGGGCACCTATTGTGTTCACTTATCATACGAAGTTTGATCTTGATATTGAAAAAAGAGTGGCATTTAACCCATTAAAAACTGCATCGATTAAGCTTTTGTTAAACAATATCAACGCATGCGATGAAGTTTGGGTCGTTTCAGAAGGCGCAGGTGAAAATCTAAAAAGCCTTGGATACACAGGCGATTATTTTTTGATGGAGAACGGCACGGACTTTGTAAAAGGTAGAGCTGATGCTTCTAGAATCAAATCAATTGAAAGTCAGTATGGGATTGCATCAGAGGAGACTGTCTATTTATTTGTAGGCAGAATGATGTGGTATAAAAATTTAAAATTCATCATCGACGGACTGGCACATGCCAAAAACAACGGGGCTAAGTTTAAGATGCTGTTCGTAGGAGAAGGTGTAGACCGTGCAGAAATAACAGACTATGCCACAGAGATGGGACTAGGTGATGTCGCCGTTTTTACTGGTGCTATCTACGATAGAGAAATACTTAGAGCTTATTTCAGTCGTGCGAATTTATTTTTATTTCCATCGACCTATGATACAAATGGTATCGTGGTCAGAGAAGCGGCCGCATGTTCTTGTCCAGCGCTGATGGTCGAAGGCAGCTGTGCAGCCGAAGGCATCACACACGAGGATACAGGCATACTTATCAGAGAAACAGTAGAAGAATTCTCAGAACAAATTCTCAAAGGGACTCAGGATCATGAACGACTGAAACGCATTGGTCAAAACGCTGCAGATAAAATCTATCTCTCGTGGGATGATGCTGTAGGTAAAGCGGTGTTACGCTATCATGAAGTTATTAAGAAGATGGAAACAAAGAAAATGAACGCCTAGAAGCGAAGGCTAGAGGTGAAGCCTAGAGGTGAAGGCTAGAGGTGAAGCCTAGAAGTGAAAACAAAAGGCAAAATAATAAAAGGAGCTAAAACCATGTCAGTCATCTGGAAAGATGCATCACATGTGTTTTTAGCTCCTTATTTTTGTCCACAAAAAAACTTTTCTCGGTAACTGGCTGCCATATTTAAAGTAATTTGAGAGACGATCCATTCGTCAAGACTTTAAGGTTAGGCCCTTCTAGTTTTGCGCCACACAATTTCTTGTGCTTTGCTATGATTCCGAAAAGTTTTTTGGTAGCTGGCGATCATGCTATAGCCTACAGATGAAAATTTAAATCATGTTCTTATGAGAACATATTTTCAATCATGTAAGTGGTATTATAGTTTAGACCCTTTAGCTTTGCGTTTCATAGTTTCCTATGATTTGCTTATTGATATGATACCCAAAAAACATAAAATAAAACAGGTTTACATAATATTTCTAACTTTTTTCAGATGTTTGAATAAAGCTAAACTTCTTCACATCAAAGTAACCTTGATCGGTAATCTTTAGTTCTGGGATGACGGGTAAAGCTAAAAAGCTCAGTGTCATGAAAGGTTCAAGCGTTTCTGGAATCGACAATTGCGTATAAGCGAGTTTCTTTAAAGCATCTAGTTTTTCAGAGACGTACTCCATCGAATGCGTCGACATTAAGCCGGCGATGGGTAAACTGAGTGAGCCTAAAATCTCACCTTTAGAGGCCAATGCGATCCCGCCCTGTAACCGGACCAGCTCGTTTACAGCAGTGGTCATGTCATCGTCATCATCGCCGATGACGATGATATTATGCGAGTCGTGAGCGATGGTGGTGGCGATGGCACCATTCTTAATATGAAAGTTCTCAACCAAACCAATACCAATATCACCTGTTTTGCCATGTCTTTCGATGACGGCTATTTTTGCGATGTCGAGTAATTTGTTCTTTATGAAATAGCCTTTTTCGTCCACATAGACACGTCGAACCGCATGCTCTGTAATGAGCGTATTGGGTATAACACGGATGACATGAGCAATATCTGTTTCAAGTTTGAGTTTTAATTGTTGTGATTCAATCGGTGCAATTTTAACGGTGTTTTCAACACGAGAGGTATCAAGTGGCTTTGGTTCAAATAATGGTTTTTTGTCTTTGCCTACCAAAATACCTTTTTTATAGACCATCGAAATGTCAAAGTCCTCAAAGTTATTAAAAACGATCAAATCTGCATCATATCCTGGCGCGATGGCACCGATGTCTCTAAGGTTATAACAACGAGCAGTATTGATGGTTCCCATCTGAATGGCGGTGACGGGGTCGACGCCAAGGGCGATGGCTCTTCTGACGTGATAGTCGATGTGGCCTTGTGACAGAATATCTTCAGGATGTTTGTCATCCGTACAGAACATGCACTGGTGCTTGGTGTTGGCATTGACACCTTTGATAAGTGTGTCTAAGTTTCTGGCTGCAGTTCCTTCGCGGATGGCGACATACATCCCCAGCCCTATGCGTTCTTCCATTTCTTCAAGGGTTGTACATTCATGATCTGTTCTGATGCCATTGATCATATAAGCGTTGAGTGATTTTCCTGTCAACTCAGGACCATGACCGTCTATAATCATTCGATCCGCCATTTCAAGTTTTTCTAACATGTCAATATTACCAGAAATGACACTGGGATAGTCCATGACTTCACCTAAACCTAATACTTTCGTATTTTTAGTAAAGACTTCCAGTGCTTCACGGTCCAAGGTCGCTCCTGAATGTTCAAATGGCGTTGCAGGGACGCATGAAGGCATCATAAAAAAACCATTGAGTTCAGTTTCTTCGGTGGCATCGATCATGTACTGAATTCCTGAGACACCAAGGACGTTGGCGATTTCGTGAGGGTCGGCGATAACCGTGGTCGTCCCTCTCGGTACGATGATTCTCGCCATTTGATCCGGTGTCACAAGTGTTGATTCCATATGCACATGCGCATCTATGAGTCCAGGTGCAACAAACATACCGTTAAGAT